>JACCDU010924723.1_pt1 | contig 14465 bp, 12 predicted proteins | sample 7446081 | NCBI WGS metagenome assembly JACCDU01 (sample SAMN15323447, study PRJNA562643) | freshwater metagenome | isolation source: river surface water | place: USA:Blue River Watershed | collected 2017-08-17
AGCGAGCTGCGGATGCTCGAAACCTTGCAAAGTTTCTGATTCGGTCTCCAGTCGATCTTTACCCGAACGGAACAAGCGCATCTGGTCTTTACGGATGTCATACACACCCGCAAAACGCTTACCCATGCCCACCGGCCAGGTGAACGGCACCACCGTCAGCTTGAGCACCTTTTCAATTTCATCCACCAGGTCTAGCGGGTCTTTCACCTCGCTATCGAGCTTGTTGATGAACGTAATGATCGGCGTATTACGAGCACGACACACTTCCAGCAGACGCAATGTCTGTGGTTCGACGCCATTACCGGCGTCAATCACCATCAGCGCTGCATCGACGGCAGTGAGCACACGGTAGGTGTCTTCAGAGAAATCTTGGTGGCCCGGTGTATCCAGCAGATTGATCACGCAATCGCCATACTCCATCTGCATCACCGAACTGGCGACAGAAATGCCGCGCTGCTTTTCGATTTCCATCCAGTCCGAGGTCGCATGACGACTGGCTTTGCGTGCCTTGACACTACCCGCAATCTGAATCGCACCCGCGAACAGCAGCAGCTTCTCCGTCAGCGTGGTTTTACCGGCATCCGGATGGGAAATAATGGCAAAGGTACGACGCCGTTGCACTTCCGGGCCAATACTTTTGGCTCGCTGGCCACCGGTAGCCGCTGTCGGCTCTGTGGCGGGGGATACATCGGCCAGTGTTTCCTGGCTTGGCAAGTCACTCATATAAACACCTTGAAAAAAAACAACCGGCCGCAGCCGGTTGTTTCCTGAAACATTAGAAACTTAAATCACGTAGCGGCGTACACGCACCGACAACTCTTCCAGCGCACGCACACCTGATGCTTCTGCCTGCTTGCACCACTCCTGCAGACTTTGTACCAGCTGGTCACGCGAGGCATTGGTCTTTTCCCAGATCGCAACCAGCTGGGTGCGCATCGTACACAGCTGGGTGAGTGCCGGGCTTTCTGCCAGGACGCTATTCACCGGTTGACGCAGTTCAGCCGGCATCCGCTCCAGATCGCCAGCCACCCAGCGAGATGCCTGGCGCAAGGTCTTCTTGTCGGCCAGAGCGTGATCATGCTTGTGATGCTCCAGGGTCCGCGCAAACTCATGACGGATCGCCTTGCCGTAACGGGTCATCAGATCAAAGCGATGGGTAATCACCGCATCCAGCGTTTCGGCATTCACGACAGCCGCTTCCTTGCCGAGCTTCGGACGCGGCGCCACCTTCTTGACCTTGGCCAGACCCAGCATTTCCATCGTACGGATATACAACCAGCCGATATCGAATTCGTACCACTTGTTCGACAGCTTCGCTGACGTCCCGAATGCATGATGGTTGTTATGCAGCTCTTCACCACCGATGATAATGCCCCACGGGATCAGGTTGGTCGAGGCGTCCGGGCAGGTGAAATTACGATAACCGTAGAAGTGGCCGACGCCATTCACCACACCAGCCGCCCAGAAAGGGATCCAGGCCATTTGCACCGCCCAGATCGTCAGGCCAATCGGTCCGAACAGAATGACGTTGAGGATCATCAGAATCGAGATACCAATGATCGAGTGCGAGTAGACATGATGCTCCATCCAGTCATCCGGCGTACCGGCACCATAGCGCTTCATGGTTTCGTCGTTTTTGGCCTCAGCACGATACAGCTCCGCCCCCTGCCACAGCACCTTGCGCAGACCAAAGATCTGCGGGCTATGCGGGTCTTCCGGCGTTTCACACTTGGCATGGTGCTTACGGTGAATCGCAGTCCACTGCTTGGTGACCATCCCGGTCGTCAGCCACAGCCAGAAACGGAAGAAATGCGACACGATGGGGTGCAATTCCAGCGCACGGTGCGCCGAATGGCGATGCAGATAAATCGTCACACCCGCAATCGTGATGTGCGTCACGATCAGAGTGTAGACCACATAACCCCACCAGGGCATATCAATGAGTCCGTTGAACATGTAAGGCTCTCCTAAAAACGAAACAGGCGGCTTAACAACGACATCAAGACCGCAGTGCTGCAACAGCACAATTCATCCGCAAACGACTCCGGGCGAATAAAATCAATGGATTATAACACTTTGACGCCCTAAATCAGGGCGCGGATTTTGCTTTCAACCCCGGTTTCTTTGATATCGGGCAAAAAACGTACCGATATCAGAAGTCATCCAGGGTAAAACGGATGCGCAGTGGAATCTTCAGATTCCGTCCTTGCAATTCATTCGGTACCGGGGTGTGTTCGACCGCTACTCTGGCCATCGTCAATGCCGCCTCATCAAGCGTCGGGGAACCACTGCTCTTGCCCGGTATCGCGACTGGCGGGCCACCGGCTCTGGAGAGGACCACGATCACCTCACACAGCCCCTCGTGCCCCCGGGCTCGCGACACTTCAGGATAGCGCCGTGCTTTACGCGCCTCCACGCCGAGCGCCAGACGATAACGCTGTAGCGCGTCGGCATCGACCCCTTCGCGCGCCGACTCCGGCGCCCCACCCTGTACCCCTGCTCTGGAGGCCGCATTGGGCATGACGGATGGATCCCCCTGTGCCACGCCGATGGGCGTCGGTGCCTGAGTCTGGGGCTTGTCGGCTATCCGTGCCGCATCTTTAGACTGGCGCGGCAGGATATCCTGCTTGGGCATAACCGGTTTTGCCTGGGCACCGGCCGACAAGGGCAACGCTCGTTGCGCTTCCCGGCTTGCCTGATGTACCACATCGCCCGGACCACGCAATACGGCCGACAGCGGTGCCTGGGGCATCGCCACGGGCGTCGCATACAGCCAAAGCCCCAAGGGCAAGATAATGAGCAGATGCAAGGCCACGGACAAAACCACCGCCCAGCGTAAGCTCAATGGCCATGATCGCCAGAGCCGTGACACACATCGCATCAGGTCGATGCCTCCGGCCGCTGACCCGCCGTCATGCGCGGATTGCCACTCAGATCCTGCCGGGCCATCACCGGGTCCAGACCAGCCGCCTGCCAGAGGCCGGCGACCGCCGCCGACTGATCGTGCCCATGCTCAACCAGCAACCAGCCACCGGGTTTCAGATGGGCGGACACCCCCGCTGCCAATGCCCGGTAAGCGTTTAAACCATCCGCCCCATCCGTCAGCGCCAACAGCGGCTCATAACGAACGCCATCACCCCCCAGGTGCGGGTCGGTTGCCGGAATATAAGGCGGATTACTCACGATCAGATCCAGTCCCCCCGGTACAACCCAGCCGTCAAACCAGCTGGCGCAACACAGCGCAACGTTGTCTAAACCCAGACGATCCCGATTAACGGTCGCAACCGATAGGGCCGCCGGAGAAATATCCACCGCCAGAACCCGTGCATCCGGTCGCGCCTGAGCCAATGCCAGCGCAATAGCACCGCTGCCTGTGCCCAGATCGGCAATATGCGGTGCAGATAACCCCTGCACCAGCTCCAGCGCCCAGGCTACCAGATCTTCCGTTTCCGGGCGGGGCACCAGCACATCTGGCGTCACCGCCAGATTCAATCCGTAAAAACCCGCCTCACCCACCAGATAGGCCAGGGGCTCTCCGGCCGCGCGGCGCATCACCAAGGCTTGATAATGCGGCCACTGTGCCGCTGTCAGCAACGCGTCTGGATCGGCGATCAGTGCCGCCTGGCGGCACTGACAGATAAACTCCAGCAACAACCGGGCATCAAGGCGATCCGTATGCTGCCGAGCCCACTGCAGGGCTGTAGCACGGGTTACGCGTGGCTGCGCGTCCACACGGATCAGTCCTGCTCGGCTAACGCCGCCAGTTGCTCGGCCTGATGCTCAGCGGCCAAACCACCGGTCAGTTCATCCATATCACCATCCATCAGATACGCCAGCTTATAGAGCGTCAGGTTGATGCGATGGTCGGTCATCCGACCCTGCGGGAAATTATAGGTACGGATACGTTCGGAACGATCCCCACTGCCAATCAGGCTCTTGCGGGTCGCCGCTTCCTTGGCATGCTGTTCGCGCCGACGTTGGTCCTCGATTCTAGCCACCAGCACCCGCATGGCCTGATCCCGGTTCTGGTGCTGCGAGCGACCGTCTTGGCACTCCACCACGGTACCCGTAGGCAAGTGGGTGATACGTACCGCCGAATCAGTTTTGTTAATGTGCTGACCACCCGCCCCAGAGGCGCGGAAGGTATCGATGCGCAGTTCGGCCGGGTTGATGGTCACGGCCTCCAACGCATCGGCTTCAGGCATCACGGCTACGGTACAGGCGGAGGTGTGAACGCGCCCCTGCGTTTCGGTCTCGGGCACCCGCTGCACGCGATGGCCACCGGATTCGAACTTCAGCACGGAATAGGCCCCCTGTCCGACCACACGGAAGATGATTTCCTTATAGCCACCCAGGTCGGATTCGCTCGCCGAAATCACCTCGGTCTGCCAACGGCGACGTTCGGCATAACGGCTGTACATACGGAACAGATCGCCCGCGAAAAGGGCCGACTCATCGCCCCCGGTCCCCGCACGAATTTCCACAATGACGTTCTTATCGTCACTGGGGTCACGAGGCAAGAGCAACGTTTGTAACTGACGTTCGAACTCGGGCAACTCGGCTTTGACGGCCGCAATTTCCTCTTGCGCCAGGCTTTTCATATCCGGGTCGGCCAGCATCGCTTCTGCCGCCGCCAGATCATTCAATCGCTGGCAATAGCTTTCGTAGAGCACGACAACAGGTTCAATCTCGGCGCGCTCTTTGGAGATTCGGCGGAAATCATCCAGATCATCATGGACACCCGGCTCGCTCAAACGCAGATCCAGTGCTTGCAGGCGATCAGCCAGTTGGCGAAGTTTATCGAGAAGACTGGGTTTCATGGCGGGCGTCAAGGAAATGGTGCGGATGGCCGGACTTGAACCGGCAAGGCTTTCGCCGGCAGATTTTAAGTCTGCTGTGTTTACCAATTTCACCACACCCGCAACAACTGCTATTGTACCGTATGAAAAAGAATTGCTCGAAGCCATCCCTATGCGTGCTGCCTTAACTGACGCCATTTACGCCTTTACTGATTACTTTAATCGCCATAGCAATTGCCGGGCGTATCTCATGACAGTGCTTCTGGTTGCCGGATTCACTTCGTCAGCACACGCCGCGACGTTTTTCTTCCCGGACATGCAGCCAACCCTGACAAAACTGGAACCGACACCCTGGCTGCGAGGCGGCAAGGGCAATGATGCCTATGTCAGCATCACCTCACAGCTCATCCCGACCAGCAGCTGCACACAACTGGTGAGTCGCAATTTCTGGGGGTCTGACAAAACTCAATTAATTCTTTCTGTCATGACCAATGGCTTCGCGCCGAATTTGAACAAGACGGAAATTCCCATTGCCACGTTTGACGGTCGTGACGAAGGCGCCGCCTGCGCCTCATTGAGCACCACCCCGTTGCAGGTTGTCCCCATGGTGCGGATGGGAGCCACCTCTCTGTTTCACCCAGGCAACCTGTCTGTCGTTCTCAATGTCAAAAGCTCCAACGACACAACACAGGACTTCATCGGCCCGGCAAAACTTCTACTGGGCTCGGCGGCCATTGTCGCTTCAGGCGGGGCCGCCGCCGCAATCGGTGGTGTTTCCGCCACCCTTGGCAATCCACTCGTTGCGGAAACCCAAACCCGAACCAATACGCTCGCCAAGGGCATGATTGATGCACGGGTACCAATTTCTCTCACTTGGTCCGAATTGCGCCAGGGGTTGAAGGCCATTGATATTCCAGTCTATCGCACGGATCAAACGCTGGGAGCCCTCACTGACAAGAAAATCCAGCAACTCCAGCGAAACCCGGAGACCGACAAGGAATTGTTGTTCAACGTGAGATTCGAATTCCAGTACACCAGGACCCTGTTTTATCCAACGGTCAACGACATTGACGCCCTGGTTGAGCATGAAAACCTGTCGTCAGAACGCATTCTGAATCACAAAGTCCCCGGCGCCAGCATCAATTTCATGCAACTCCTGAACGACTCCTCCCCCAGCCTGATGAATCGCATGGCGAGAAGCGAAGGTACCGAGCTGACCCGATCCTGTTCGGCGGCCTTTGAGAAATTAAAAGGCGCCGGCTTGAATAATATCGATATCGCGATTGTCACCAAGTCTTTTCTCGATGAAGCACGCGGTAGCAGCGAATGGTACAAGACGCCAACCATCGTTAGAAGTTGCTTCGCTCAGGCCCCCAGTGTTCTGATGAATCTGGAAAAAATCTATAACGCCCCAACAGAAGCGGCGGCATCCCAATAAACCGGAAACCCGGCGCAGCGCGACCGCTTAACCCCAGAGATTCCAGAGCATTTTGCTTGCCAAAAGGGCAAGCATCAGGCCAAAAGCCCGTTTGAGCTGTTTAACCGGCAGGCGGTGTGCCACGCGTGCACCCACGGGCGCCATGAAAACCGTGGAAACTACCACCCCGAAAAAAGCCGGAAGATACACAAAACCCAGATGCGGCCCTGGCAAATCTGTCTGAGACCAACCACCCACGATGTAACCGATGACACCGGCTGTCGCAATCGGGAACCCCAGCGCTGCGGAAGTGCCGACCGCCTGGCGGATAGGCACATTACACAACACCATGAACGGCACAGACAGAAAACCACCGCCCGCCGCTACAAGACTCGACACGCCACCGATCAGCCCTCCAACACCCAGCAGACCTGATCGTCCCGGCAACTGGCGTGTCGGTTTGGGTTTAATATCCAGCAGCATCTGTAGCGATGCCCAGTAAACGATCAGCGTAAATACCATTGCCATCGCATCGGTTGGTACCCGACTGGCAAACAGACTACCCACAAGCGTCCCAGCAACCAGGCCCGGCGCCATACCGCGGAAAATGTCCCAACGTACGCCGCCTTGCTGGTTATGCGCCCGCATACTGGAAATGGATGTCACCACGATGGTCGCCATGGCAGTCCCCAGGGCCAGATGCATAATCTGAGCATCGGCAAAACCCTGCGCCTGAAACAGCAGCAACAGAATCGGCACGATGGTCAGACCGCCGCCCACGCCAAAGAGCCCGGCAATAAAACCGGAGGCCAGACCCAGCAGGACATAGATCAGCAGCCAGAGCGTCATTCGCCCGCATCCCAACCGAGCATGAATTGGCGCATGGCTATCTGCAGCGGCTCACGATCCGTCGGTGAGGCCTTATTGATCGCCGACAGCGGACCATGCAGAAACTTATTGGTCAGACGTGCCGCCATCTGCTCAAGTACCAGTTCGGCAGGCTCGCCACGCTGCAAGCGCTTGCGCGCCAGCTCCAGCTCCTGTGCGCGCAACTGATTGGCGCTATCGCGAAAGGCCTGAATCACCGGTACATGAGCTCGACGCGCATGCCAATCCAGAAAATCCCCTAAGCGGGCAGCAATAATGGACTCTGCTTCGACGACCGCCGCCTGTCGTGAAGCAACACCACTTTGCACCACACTGGCCAGATCATCGACGGTATACAGAAACACGTCATCCAGCTCGGCGACTTCCGGTTCAATATCCCGTGGCACCGCCAGATCTACCATGAACATCGGACGATGGCGACGTGCCTTGATGGCACGCTCCACCATACCCAGCCCAATAATTGGCAAGGAACTGGCCGTGCAGGACACCACCACATCAAACTGCGGCAGCATGTCAGCCACCTGAGACAAACGGATGGCCTCACCATGAATCTGTTGCGCCAGCGCACTCGCCCGCTCAACCGTCCGGTTAGCGACCACGAGACGCTTTGGCTTGCAGGCTGCAAAATGCGTGGCACACAGTTCCACCATATCGCCGGCACCAACAAACAGCACCGACTGTTCGCTCAGATCATCAAAAATCCGCTCGGCCAGCTTCACCGAAGCAGCAGCCATCGAGACGACACTTTCACCGATCCCGGTGGTACTTCTAATTTCCTTAGCGACCGCAAAGGCATGTTGAAACAGACGGTGCAGATGACTACCGAGGGCACCGACCTGTTCAGCCGTTCGAACGGCATCCTTCATCTGACCGAGAATCTGGGGCTCTCCAAGCACCATCGAATCCAACCCTGCGGCAACGCGCAAGGCCTGTCGCACGGCATCCTGCTCCGTATGAAGATAGAGATACGGGCGCGCCTCATCCAGCGACATACCCGCATGCTGCATCCACCAACCGAGGACATCATCAACATGGTCGCCTGACACATAAAGCTCTGTGCGGTTACAGGTGGACAGAATGGCGGCTTCATCAACGGCTCCGGACTGACGCAATGTGGTCAGCGCCGAACCAACCGTTTCGGCCGCAATCGCCACCCGCTCCCGAATCGCCAATGGCGCGGTGTGGTGGTTGAGTCCGATGAGATGAAGCGGCATAGATCCCGGTAAAGGTCGATATTATCAATTATAAATTATAACACCCGCAGCCCTGACAGCCGCTTGCAGCAAGGCATTGCCCCAAAATCTCCCGGGCAAAAAAAAGACCCGGGCCGAAGCCCGGGTCTTCCGTGCCACACGAGGTGGCGAGCATCGAACTACTTAGTGGCCAGAGGCACCAGCAGCACCGATACCGGTTTCCGAACGAACAAACTGTGCCGGATAACCTTCGCGGTCGATCTTGGCACGGGCGCTGCCGTCCATTTTCGACACAAGCCAGATGGTGGCAAATGCAGCCGTCATCGAGAACAGAGCCGGCGAACCGTACGGGAACGGTGCGCTACCCTTGGCATTACCCATCACCGCTTCATACACAGCCGGCGACAGGATGGTCAGACCAGCCGAAGCCAGCAGACCCACGAAGCCACCAACCACGGCACCCTTGGTCGTACAGTCTTTCCACATGACCGACATCAGCAGCACCGGGAAGTTCGCCGAACAAGCGATGGCAAAGGCCAGCATGACCATGTAAGCCACGTTCTGCTTTTCGAACAGAATACCCAGGATGATTGCCAGCGCGGCCAGGAACAGCGTGGTGATCTTCGAGACGCGCATTTCAGCAGCCTGATCAGCCATACCCTTCTTGATGACGGTAGCGTACAGGTCGTGCGACACGGCCGAAGCACCCGCCAGGGTCAGACCGGCCACCACAGCCAGAATGGTTGCGAAAGCCACAGCCGAGATGAAGCCCAGGAACAGGTCACCACCCACAGCATTCGACAGGTGGATAGCAGCCATGTTGCCGCCGCCCTTCAGGCCCTTGGCCAGATCGCCATCGACGTAGTACGCAGCCGGATCCTGGATCAGGAACACGATAGCGCCGAAACCGATGATGAAGGTCAGGATGTAGAAGTAGCCGATCCAGGTGGTTGCCCAGGCAACCGACTTACGGGCTTCCTTGGCGTTCGGCACGGTGAAGAAGCGCATCAGGATGTGCGGCAGACCAGCCGTACCGAACATCAGTGCCATACCAATCGAGATCGCCGAGATCGGATCCTTGATCAGCGCGCCCGGCGACATGATAGCGTCGTGCTTGGCGTGAACTTCAACAGCCTTGGCGAACAGAGCTTCCGGGCTGAAACCGAAGGCAAACAGCACGGCAACTGCCATGAACGTTGCGCCCGACAGCAGCATCACAGCCTTGATCACCTGCACCCAGGTCGTTGCGGTCATACCACCGAACAACACGTACAGACACATGATGATACCCACCAGGATCACAGCGTAGGTGTACTCGAGGCCGAACAGCACCTTGATGAGCTGACCTGCACCCACCATCTGGGCAATCATGTAGAAGGCCACAACCACCAGCGTACCCGTAGCAGCAAACACGCGAACCGGGGTCTGCTCGAAGCGGAAGGCAACCACATCGGCGAAGGTGAACTTGCCGAGGTTACGCAGGCGCTCTGCCAGCAGGAAGGTGATGATCGGCCAACCGACCAGCCAGCCGATCGAGAAGATCAGACCGTCAAAGCCGTTTGCGAACACCAGGCCCGAAATACCCAGGAACGATGCTGCCGACATATAGTCGCCAGCGATGGCCAAGCCATTCTGGAAACCGGTAATACCACCACCGGCGGTGTAGAAGTCAGCAGCCGTCTTCGTTTTACCAGCAGCCCACTTCGTAATGTAGAGGGTGAAGGCAACGAAGATGCCGAACATGGCGATAGCGGTCCAGTTCGTGGCTTGCTTGGCGGTGTTACCCAGATCCGCACCCGCAGCCAGAGCCGCACCACTCACGAGGAGTGCGCTCAGCGCAATAAGAGTCTAGTTAGTTTTGGTCATTTTTGCACGTCCTTCAGTACGGCTTCTTTCAACGCGTCGAATTCCGTGTTGGCCTTCTTCACGTAAACAGCCGTGATTGCGATCGTGAACAGAATCACGCCGAGACCCACCGGCACGCCGAGCGACATAACGCCGTCACCGATTTTTTGGGCGAAGATAGCCTTATCAAAGGCCAGGGTCAGGATGAAGCCAAAGTAGGCAACGAGCATGAGCACGGTACAGATCCAGCTATAGCTGTTTCGAACCGAGACCATTTCATTGAACTTGGGGTCTGCCAAGATCTTGGCGGTCGTGGGGTCTAACATGGATTACTCCTCCTCTTTATGGATGCGCTAATGGATTACACATTTAGCGCGTGGTGCAAGGGTACGAATCCACGCTTACAAACGGCTTACACTTTTAATCATTCCGTAAGTATTTACAGATCGTTGTAAAAAAACCACAAAAAGCCCCTTAATTCTCAGGGGCTTCACTCCCCGCAGCGGGCACAATCGACACAGGCAAAGAGGTCGCTACGGAGAGCCTGATATCGCGTTGGGGATAAGGCACATCAATGCCGGCACCACTCAGCTTCTCCAGAATTTCACAGCGCAAATCACTGTCCACGCGACGGCCATCGGTACCTACTTGAATCCGGATCCAGTAGCGGAGCGTAAAGATCAGCGCGTTATCGCCCAGATCATCGAGCACCACCATGGGCTCCGGCTTGTGCATCACATCCGGATGCTCCATGGCGGCGCCCTGCATCAGATTTTTCACCTGGACCGGATCTGCCCCGTAAGCCACGCCCACACGGACTTCCCGACGGATATCCGGGTTACTGAAAGTCCAGTTGGTCAGCTTCTTCTCGACCAGCTCGCTATTAGGAATAAGCGTGTCGATACCATCCGATTGATGAATCGTCGAGAAACGAATCCCAATGGAGGTCACCCGCCCGCGCACCCCATCGATTTCCACCAGATCACCGATGCGCAACGGGCGTTCAATCAGCAGCATGACCCCGCTGATCAGATTCTTGAGCAGATTCTGGGTGCCAAAACCGATACCAATCGCCAGCGCACCGCCCAGAAAGGCAAACACACTGAGCGGGATCTGGACGAGGTTAAAACTCAGAATAATCAGAGTTCCCGTTGACAGCAGCGTCAACCAGCGACGAATCACGGTTCCGGAGGATGTTTTCAAGCCAATGCGCCGTTCCGCCAGCCCAATCATCGCGCGGATCAACCAGGAAATCATGACAAAACCCAGCACCAGGATGCCGATGGCGCCAATACTTTTACCGACTGTCACGCTGCGGGTTGTTTTAACTTCTTTCCCATCAGCAACCACGACATCATCGACCGTAAAGAGCTCGTACTGCCACACGTTTCTGAACAATGCTGCAGCACGCTGACCATAACCCACCATTCGTTCAGATAACGTCTGATCCGCTGCGTGAACGCCCAACTCAGACTGCAAGACAATCAGATACCGTTCGAATTTATCCAGTGCCGCCAGAATCAGTCGTGCGGCATCCGTTTGCTCGGTTGCTGCCTTCAGGCGCGCCGCCATCGTCCTCTGATCGAGTAACGACTTCGATGTAAGCAAGCCCTCGCGGAGATCAAAGGCTTCCTGCTCTTTCGCCGTCAACGATTGCTGTAACAGGTCGCGCGCCTGGCGGACGCGGACCAGACCGGTACGCACGCGCTGTGCAATCTCTTCCAAACGCGCCGCATTCGGGCGCGGGGTCGCGTAAATCTCGGCTCGGGCATCCCAGATCTGGAGGCCATAACCTCCGATTTCAATCAGGTTACGTATCCTGTCCAGCTCTGATCGGGCTGCCGCTTCATCGGCCTGTGCAATATCCAGCGTCGCTCTTGCCTGCGCCAGTTGCACGGCCGACGCCTTGGCCTGATCCAGCGCCACATAGGCGTTTTGCGCCTTCGTCAACCGCGCAGATGCCGCTTCAGACGCATTAAGCGCTTTGAGCTCCTGTTCGCGATTCCGGTCGATCAAGGTTTGCAGCTCACCCTTGGCGTTGGCCAACACTTCCGGAGACAAAACAAAACGCCCGTCATAGTATTGCCAGGTTTTTTTAACACTTTCTAGCTGAATCTCCTGCAGCGTCCGCTCGCGCTCCTTAAAACGTCGCTCCAGATCCGTTCTTAATAAAACAGCGCTCATCAAAGCCAGGCGACCTTGAATCAACTCCAATTGCTGCCGTTCAGCTTCCGATGCTTTGGCGGCACCCTCCTGAAGTTGCCGCACCTTGGTTTCTACAACTGCCTTCTCCTGGCCTAAACCCACGAGCTGATTGGACACCGATGCGATTTCCTTGCCGAGCTGAGCAATCCGAGACTCCAGCACCAGCATCTCATTGCGTACCGCATCACCATCTAATACCGACCAGGGCGGCGAACCCGCTGGCGGCGTCCAGTTATCCCGCTGCTGTTTTGCGTCTTCAATTTTCTGGGTGACCACGGTAATGCGCTTCAGGTAATCCACCTGCTCGGCATAGCGATCCGCCAGTGTCTGGCGCAGATTGAACTGCTGTAGCAATTCCTGGCGCACACCAACCGAAAGGTTGCCCTTGTTCAACTGGGCCTGAAGCCGCTTCACTGCATCCTGGGCATCATTCAATCGCGTTTCCGCAGCAGCCAGATCCTGCTTGGGGTCATTGATCTCCACCTTCGACGCAGGTGCTGCCTGGGTGGCCGGCTTGGCTGGCAACAAGGAAGGCAACTGCGCCTGGGCCAGCGAGGCCACAACCGCGAGGCTAAGAAAAATAGCAGCAACACCAAACCGAATGCGCATGTCAGATACACTCTCAATCAACGATTTCAGATTATCGCTTATCAAAGCCTAAAAAGATGACGAATATGCCCGAAGCAATCCCCAACGACTGCGGCAACTGCACTTACTGCTGCAACGCCATGAAAGTCCGTGAACTGGGAAAACCCGCCAATACCTGGTGCCAGCACTGCAACAAGGGCAACGGCTGCGCCATCTATGAGATCCGCCCGGATTCCTGCCGCCAGTACGAATGTCTCTGGTTACGCACGCAACGCCTGGAAAAACCGCTACCGGAAAACCTCCGCCCGGATCGCTCTCATGTTGTGATCGGCACGCTCAATGAGGGCAACGAGATCGTGCTATACGTTCGCCCCGAACAACGGAACGCCTGGAAAGCCCCAAGCTTTGCTCCGGCACTCGGGTTATTCATCAGCCGAGGGATCCCCGTCTACATGAGCTGTAATGACCAGTTAGAACGGGTCTTCTGAGGCACAAAAAACAAAAGCCACCCTAGGGTGGCTTTTGAATTTACTGGTGGCCAGTCTCGGAATCGAACCAAGGACACGCGGATTTTCAATCCGCTGCTCTACCAACTGAGCTAACTGGCCAGACATCCGGATTGTAACATCCGGATGACATAAAACATTAACGCTTCGAGAACTGCTTACGGCGACGGGCGCTGTGCAGACCGACCTTCTTACGCTCGACTTCACGAGCATCGCGGGTCACGAAACCGGCCTTCGACAGGGCCGACTTCAGCTCTGCATCGTACTGAATCAGTGCACGGGTAATACCGTGACGCACAGCACCGGCTTGACCCGACTCACCACCGCCAACCACGTTGACATTGATGTCGAAAGTCGAAGCATGCTCAACCAGCTCCAGCGGTTGACGGACGACCATACGGCCCGTTTCACGAGAGAAGAAAATATCAACCGGCTTGCCGTTGACAACGATGTTACCGCTGCCACGCTTCAGGTAAACACGAGCAACGGCGCTCTTGCGACGACCGGTACCGTAGTATTGTTGTTCTGCCATAACGACCTCTTAGATTTCCAGCGACTTGGGTTGCTGAGCGGTGTGCGGATGAACACCACCGGCGTAGCACTTGAGCTTCTTGATCATGGCGTAGCCCAGCGGACCCTTCGGCAGCATGCCCTTCACAGCTTTTTCCAGAGCACGCTCCGGGAAACGCTGCTGCATCTTGCCAAACGTCGTTTCGTAGATACCGCCCGGGTAACCCGAGTGGCGGAAGTATTTCTTGTCTTCAGCCTTGTTACCGGTCACGCGCAGCTTTTCAACGTTGACAACAACGATGAAATCGCCCGTATCGACGTGCGGGGTGTACTCAGGCTTATGCTTGCCACGCAGGCGGCGTGCGACTTCGCTGGCAACGCGGCCCAGGACTTTGTCCGTGGCGTCAACGACGAACCAGTCGCGCTGGACTTCATGCGGCTTGGCGGAGAACGTTTTCATCTTTGCACTTCCGTGGCGCCAGAGACGGCGCGGAATTTGGAAAAACGTGGATTC
>JACCDU010372164.1_pt1 | contig 14457 bp, 10 predicted proteins | sample 7446081 | NCBI WGS metagenome assembly JACCDU01 (sample SAMN15323447, study PRJNA562643) | freshwater metagenome | isolation source: river surface water | place: USA:Blue River Watershed | collected 2017-08-17
GCAGCAGCTCGACGGGGTTGCCCTTCATCAGCTTCTCGCTGACCTTCTCGATCGCGCCGTAGACGATGCCCTGGGCGATGGACTTCTTGCCGGACTTCATCACGACATTGATGAGCTGGCTGACCAGCGGGCTGCTGTAACGGGCGTCCGGGAGATGGGCGCGCTTGGCTGCTTTACGACGACGAGACATGATCTAAGGGAGTTGGTTGCGGAAACGGATTAGGCCTTCTTGTCCTTCGGGCGCTTGACGCCGTACTTGGAGCGGGAGCGACGACGCTTCTCGACGCCGGAGCAGTCGAGCGGGCCGCGGACGATGTGGTAGCGCACGCCCGGGAGATCCTTGACGCGGCCGCCGCGCACGAGGACGACGGAGTGCTCCTGGAGCTTGTGACCTTCGTCCGGGATGTAGGAGATGACTTCCTGGCCGTTCGTGAGGCGCACCTTGGCGACCTTACGCTGGGCCGAGTTCGGCTTCTTCGGCGTGCGGATCATGACCTGCACGCAGACACCGCGGCGGAAGGGCGAGTTGTTCAAAGCAGGCGATTTCGACTTCGCCTTGGGTTGGACACGCGGTTTACGGACGAGCTGGTTGATGGTAGGCATGGACCTCGGTAAATAGGGAAAAGAGGGTTTGGGCATAGGGGTCGAAGCCCCTCATGCAAGCGGAAAGTGCGGTGGTTTTAAGGTTTCTTTACGCACGGCCTTTCGTGGCCTACCCGGGTTTGCCTTTTTAGCGGGACAATTCCCCGCCGTCCCGCCATAAAACCAATCCCCTCCCCTCTCCGTCCCATGCCCTCCGCCCGCCTGCCCTCTTTTTTAGTTCTCCTGGGACTATCCTGCCTGACCAGCCTTGGGCAGACCACCCCGGCCGGGCCGACCCCACTCACCCAAAACGCCGCAAAGGATGAGGAAAATGACGCCGAATTGATCTTCTTGGCAGGTTTGCCTCAGCTGAAAGAAAAGGAAGCCATCCTGAGTTATGCCCGTCAGACCTATATCAAGGCAGACCTGATTCCGGACAAGACGCTCGTCCAACTGCTCCGGCTCACCTTGGCAAAACTCGAGGATCAGCCCGAAAAACTGGCCCAAATCCGCCAAGAACACCTCCATCAATTGGCCGAATATTTCACCAAACAAGGAATGGCGGCCCAGGAAGCGGGGCAAATGGAGGAGGCGCTGCGCCTGGCGCAGGTCGCCGTCCGATGCAACCCGGGCAATGCTAAGTCTAAGTTATTCTACGCCAATTTCTTACATTCTATCGCTGGCCGGACGGATGATGCGATTCAAACCCTGAAGCACGGCCTGGAATACCTCGCCGTAGACGACCCCCTGACCCGAGATTACCTGGAACGCTATTTTCAGTTGCTCCAATCGCGGGAGCGCGACGCCGAGGTCATCGAGGATAGCCTGAAATTACTGCGCACGACGCAATATGCCTCCTCTAGCATGCGGGAGGTGCTCTCCCTCTCGGCCGCCACCTCCCTCTACTGGATCGGCAAGTATCCGGATGCGGTCAACCTCATCACTACCAGCGGTTTAGAGTCAAACCCCAGCGGCCTCCTCCTTAAGGCTCGGGCGCTATTCGAGGGGGGTAAGACCCAGGAGGCCATGGCTTTGCTGGAATCCAAGACCTCCAAGTTCAGCGGCCAGGCGCGGGACGCCATCCTGGCCCAGCTGGCCCGCTATCACCTCCTGCTCGGTCAATTGAAACTTGCCCTCTCCGTCACCCAAGAGCGGATCGCGGCGGACGAGAAAGCGCCGTTCCCCCAGATCAATAAGCTCCAGGTGCTCGACCGTCTGGGCAACAAGGATGAATTCAACAAGCAGCTCCAACTGATCTTCGCCCGCTTCTCGAAGAACTCCGCGCCGATGGTCGCCTTGGCGAACTTCGCCGCTGAAAAGGGTTACGCCGAACTCACCGGCGCGATCGCCATCAACGCCGACCAGCAAGGCTTCGAACGCGCCACCTTCGCCACGCTGCACCTCGAGGCGCTCGTGCGCGGCCCGGATCCGGCGCAGGCCATCGTGCAGCACCAGCAGATCGTCGCGGCCGACCGGGCCTACTTCAAGGCCAAGGAGCCTTTCGTGCAGGCGTTGCTCGGCATCGCCTACCACGCGCGCCAGAAGCCGGACCAAGTGGCGGCCAAACGCGACCGTGACATCGGCGACCGGTACCTGACGGAATTCCTGAAGACGAAGAACCTCGGCGCCGAGGCCTACCGGTCCGTCGGCCGGAACCTCCGGCTCATCCGGGCCAGCGACGCCGCCGTGCGCGTGCTCGAAGCGGGGGTCACCAACCACCCCCGCCATTCGCAACTGCGCGCCGACTACGTCTCCGCCCGCATCCTGGCCGGACAGACCGAAGCCTACGGCACCCGCAAGTCCCTCGCCGATGAGCTCGAAGGCCTGCTCGCGATGCGCCGGCCTTCGCCTGCCGTATGGCAGGAGGCCACCTCCTGGCTGCGCACCGAAGCCAAGCTGCCGCCCGAGAGGCAACGCAAGCTGGAGGCGGCCTGCTCCTCGCTCATGCGCAGCAACCTCGACCCGGAGGCCCTGGCCGGTTTCTGAACGATGCCGACCCTGCCCGCCCGCCGCGCGGCGCTCATCGCGGAACTCGAGCCTTTCGCGGATCACCACGAGCGCTTCCAGTATGTCATCGACCGGGCGAAATCCGCCCCCGGCCTGCCCGCCGACCTGAAGCTCGACGCCTTCCTCATCGAGGGATGCACGTCCAACCTCTGGCTCGTGCCCTCGCTCGAAGCGGGCGTCTGCCGGTTCCGCTGCGACGCGGACTCCCTGATCACGAAGGGGGTCGCCAGCCTGGTCTGCGAGTTCTACGACGGCGCGCCGGCCGCGGAGATCGCGGAGACCGACGCCGACTTCCTCTCCGCCGTCGGCATCACGCAGCACCTTTCTCCTAACCGGCGCAACGGCCTGACCAACCTGGTGGGCAGGATCCGGGCTTACGCCCGCGCGGCCGCCCGCGGCTGATGACCCCCATCGTCCCGGCTTAAGAACCGGGTTAATCGCGGTTGGGATTTGCGCCCGCGGACGGGACGACTGAGATGCAAGCCATGAGCACGCCGGTTTCCTCCGCGCCCGATCGCCGCCTGTTCGGCCTCTGCCTGCTGACGCTCGGCTGGTCGGTGCTCGTCCTGCAGGCCGGCGGCTTCACGACCAGCATCCAGGCCGGCATGGCCTTCCTCGACTGGCCGCTCTCGAACGGCTCGGTCAACCCGCCCGGCTGGCTGACGGAGATCGACAAGTTCGCCGAACACTCTCACCGCCTCGCCGCCACCGGGCTCGGCTTGCTGTGCGTCGCGCTGGCCGTCGCCCACGGTTTCCTTGAGAGCCGCCGGCCCGTCCGTCTCGCCGCCTACGCCTTGCTCGGCCTCGTCGTCCTGCAGGGCCTGCTGGGCGGCCTCCGGGTCATGCTGGACCGGCTCAACATCGGCGGCGAAGGCAACTTCAAGGCCGTCGCGTTCGCCGTCGGCCACGCCGTCAACGCGCAGCTCGCGCTCGCCTTGCTCGCCGTGATCGCGACGGCGCACTGCCGCGCCTGGCATCAGGCCGGCGCGCCGGCCGATCGGCGGCTCTTCCGCGTCGGGCTGACCGCGGCCCTGCTGACCCTCTCGGTCATCATCGTCGGCGCGGTCATGCGCCAAGGACGCTTCACCGTCTGGTCCCCGGAGGGCTCGGCCGGCCTGTTCCTCCCGTCCGTCGGCGACGGCTTGGTCTGGTGGATCAACCTGGCCCACCGCGGCGGCGCCCTGCTGGCCGCCTTGGCGGTCCTCTTCTTCGCGTTCCGGCTGGCGCGACACGGCTTCAGGGCGACGCGCTGGGCGCCCTTGGTCGCCTTGGTCTGCTTACAGGTGCTGCTGGGGCTGCTGAGCATCCAGCTCCCGCTCAACCCGCACGTTCGCACGGTGCACCTCGTGGTCGGCGCCGCCCTCTTCTGCTCGCTTTGCTCGGCGGCCGTGCTCGCCCGCCGGACGCCGGAGACCGCCCTGGAGCGATGAGCGCGGAGGATTTGCCTTTAACCCGACGGCCAAAACCGCCACGACAACGCCCATGAGTGAACGCGCCGGATCCCTGCCAGCCGCCTATTGGGAGCTGACCAAGCCCCGGCTGTCGTTCCTCTCGGTACTGACGTCGCTCGCCGGTTACTTCTGCAGCGCCCCCGCCCAGCCCACCGACGCGAAGGCGTTGGTGTCGCTCGCCCTCGGCACGGCCCTCGCGGCCGGCGGTTGCGGAGCCGTCAACATGTGGTGGGAAAGCTCGGCCGACGCCCGGATGGAACGGACGAAGAATCGGCCCATCCCGGCCGGCCTCGTGCGCCCCGGAGCCGCCCTGCTCTTCGGCCTCCTCATCCTCACGCTCGGCGTCGGCCTGGTCTGGAACGGCGCCAACGCGCTCGCCGGCCTGCTCACCGCCGCGACCGCCGCTTCCTACCTGCTGCTCTACACGCCCCTCAAGACGATGACGACGTGGTGCACGCTCGTCGGATCGTTGCCGGGAGCGATCCCGCCCATCATCGGCACGGCCGCCAAGCTCGGCCACGTCGACCGGATCGGCTGGCTGCTCTTCGCGTTGCTGTTCTTCTGGCAGGTGCCGCACTTCATGGCCCTCGCGGTGATGTGCCGGGAAGACTACGCCCGCGGCGGCTTCAAGGTCGCGACGGTCCAAGATCCGTCGGGGCGCTCGGCCGCGGTCTGGGCGATGGCGTTCATCCTGCCGATGCTCTTCGTCGCGGGCCAGCTGGTGAACACGTTCTTCGCGCCCGACTGCGGCTCCTCGCTCAAGGGCTGGGCCAGTCCGTTCCTCTGGGTGTCGTTCCTCGCGGGTGCCTGGTTCTTCAAACTGGCCCTCGAGTTCGCGCTCCCGCAACGCCGGGCCGAAGTCGCCAAGCCGTTGTTCCTGGCCTCCATCCTGTACCTGCCGGTGGTGCTGCTGACCCTGACGCTCAACCGCGTCTTCTGAGCCCATGGAAGCCCGCGACGCCAAGGAAAGCCTGCGCGTCGGCTTCAAGGCCCGCCGGAACGGGCTGACCCCGCGGGAACTCCAGGTGGCCGGCGACGCCGCGGCGCGCCTCGTCGGCCAATCGCCGGAATGGAAACAGTCGAAGACGGTCTGCCTTTATGCGTCGTTCGGCGGCGAACTCCCGACCGACGGCCTGCTGGTGCTCGCCCTGCTCGAAGGAAAGCGGTTGTTGCTCCCCCGCGTGACCGGGCGAACCCAGCTCGTGCTCCACGAAGTCACCGACCTGGCGACGCTGGAGGTCTCCCGGCTGGGCATCCGCCAGCCGCGGGCGGACGCGCCGGTCGTCCCGCTGAGCGAAGCCGGGCTGATCCTCGTCCCCGGGCTGGCCTTCGACGGCGCCGGCCGCCGCCTCGGCTTCGGCGGTGGGTTCTACGACCGGCTCCTGGCCAAGCCGCCCCGGAAGACCTTCCGGCTCGGCCACGCGCACGCCTTCCAGCTGGTGTCGCGTCTGCCGGACGAACCTCACGACGCGCGCGTGCAGGCGGTGGTCACGCCGCAGGCCTGGCATCGGTGCCGAGTTCGCGGGTAGGTTTGCCAATCAGCGGGTTTCGTGTCCGTTGACGGGTCCGATGACCGCCCCCCGACCAGACGCCATCCGCCTCCGCGGCGTCCGCCAGAACAACCTCAAGGGATTCGACGTGGACATCCCGGTCGGGAAGCTGGTCGTCGTGACGGGACTCAGCGGCGCCGGCAAGTCCTCGCTGGTCTTCGACACGCTGCACGCCGAAGGCCAGCGCCGCTACGTGGAGACGTTCAGTCCGTATGTCCGCCAGTTCCTCGAGCTCCTGCCTTCGCCCGCGCTCGATTCGGCGGAGAACGTGCGCCCCTCGGTCGCGATCAAGCAAGGCAACGCCGTGCGCACGTCGCGGTCGACGGTGGGCACGATGACGGAGCTGTGCGACTGGTTCAAAGTCTGGTTCGCCCATCGCGCGACGCTCATCGATCCCGCCAGCGGCGAAGCGCTCCGCCCGCGCGGCCCCGACGCCGCCTGGGAGGACTCGCTCGCCCGCTTCGCCGGCCGGCCGGTCTCCCTGGCCTTCGCGGTGGCCAAGCCCGCGGAGCTCGCCTGGCCGACGATCGCCGAAGAGTTCGCGCGGGCCGGCTTCAACCGGGCGTTCGCCGGCGGCCGCCGGCTCCGCCTCGGCGAGGAAGCCATCCCCGAGGAATCCGGCGAACTCCTCGTCATCCAGGACCGCGTGGTCATCGCGGCCGACCAGGCCTCCCGCTTCCATGAGGCGGCCCTCGCCGCCTTCCGCCTGGGCGGAGCCCGTCTGCGCCTCCTGGACGACGACGGTCGGGAGCTCGCCCGTTACAGCGAGGTGCTTGAGTCGCCCGTGGACGGACGCCGGTTCCGGCCGGCGTCGCCCGCGCTGTTCTCCTTCAACTCGCCCGTGGGCGCATGCCCGGAGTGCCGCGGCTTCGGCCGCGTCATCGGGCTCGACTGGGCCAAGATCATCCCGAACCCGGCCCTGACGCTCGCCGAAGGCGCGATCGCCCCCTTCCAAGGCACGGTCTACGGGGAATCGCAGAAGGATCTCGCGCGGGCGTGCCGCAAGGCCGGCGTGCCGCTCGACGTGCCCTGGAAGAAACTGTCGGCGGCGCATCGTCGCTTCGTCGAAGACGGCGAGCCCGGCTACGTGCCCGGCGAATATGAATCGAAGTGGTATGGCGTCCGCGGCTTCTTCCGCTGGCTCGAAGGCACCACCTACAAGATGCACGTGCGCGTCTTCCTCTCGCGCTGGCGCGCCTACGAACCGTGCCCGAAATGCCAGGGGCGGCGGTTCCGCGAGGAGTCGCTCTGCTGGCGCTGGGAGGGCGGCACGTTGCCCGAGCTCTACGCGCTGCCGGTGTCGGAGCTGCGGCGGCGGCTCGCGCCGCTGGCGCCCAAGGATTCCCGCCACCCCGCCGACCATGCGCTGGAGGCCATCCTCGCTCGGCTCGGCTATCTCGAGGCGGTCGGCCTCGGCTACCTCGCGCTCGACCGGCTTTCGCGGACGCTGTCCGGCGGAGAGGTCCAGCGCGTCAACCTGACCTCCTGCCTCGGCGCCTGCCTCGCCGACACGGTGTTCGTCCTCGACGAGCCCAGCGTGGGCATGCACGCCCGCGACCTGTCCCGCATGGTCGGGATCCTGCGCGGCCTCGTCGCGCAAGGGAACACGGTCGTGGTCGTCGAGCACGACGAGTCCGTGATGCGGGCGGCCGACTGGCTCATCGAGATCGGCCCGCGCCCGGGCGCCGCCGGCGGACACCTGCTCTATCAAGGGCCGCCCGCGGGGATCCTGAAGACCAAGGGTTCGGCGACCGCGGACTGGCTCTCAGGACGCCGCGCGCCGGCGGTCCGCGACCCCCGGCCGGTGGACGACACCACCCCGCGCCTGCGCGTCGCCGGAGCCACGGTCAACAACCTCCGCGACTTCGCGTGCTCCCTCCCGCTGGGCCGGCTGGTCGGCCTCTGCGGCGTGTCGGGTTCGGGCAAATCCACGCTCCTCCACCAGGTGATCGGCCGGCGTGATCCGGAATCCGGCGACGAAACCGCCGGACTGCGGTGGGTGAAGTTCGACCGCGAGCCTGCGGAGGTCGCGTTGGTCGACCAATCTCCGGCCACGCGCACGCCGCGTTCCAACCCCGCGCTCTACGTCGGCGCCTGGGACGCCATCCGCACGCTGCTCGGCAACTCGGCCGAGGCCAAGGCCGCCGGCCTGACGCCTTCGCACTTCTCCTTCAACGCGGGCGAGGGACGCTGCGAACGCTGCGGCGGCGCCGGCTGGGAGACCGTGGAGATGCAGTTCGTCTCCGACGTCGCCCTGCCCTGCCCGTCGTGCAACGGCCGGCGCTTCCGCGACGAGGTGCTGTCCTTCCGGTTCGACGGCAGGACGGTCGCCGACCTCCTGGCGATGTCCGTGACCGAAGCCCGCGCCTTCCTCGGGGGCCGCACGCCGGCCTCCGGCCAGCTCGCCTGCCTCGAGGAGGTCGGCCTCGGCTACCTCGCGCTGGGCCAGCCCCTCACCACGCTCTCGGGCGGCGAGGCGCAACGGCTCAAGCTCGTCCGTTACCTTTCCAAGATCGACGCGCGCCAGGGGGGCGCGCTCCTCCTACTCGACGAACCCACGACCGGACTGCATCGCGACGACGTGGCCCGCCTGGTCGGGCTGCTGCACCGGCTGACCGAAGCCGGCCATTCGCTGGTCGTGGTGGAACATCAGCTCGACGTGCTGAAAGCCTGCGACTGGCTGCTCGAGATGGGCCCCGAAGCCGGCCCCGCCGGCGGCCGGCTGGTCGCCGAGGGCACGCCGGCCGTGGTCGCGGCCGGCGACACGGTCACGGGACGCTTCCTCGCTCGCGGCGACGAGGCGTTCGGCGCCCCGGACGCGGTCAGCACGCGTGAACGCCCGGTCGCGATCAGCCTGCGCGGCGCGCGCGAGCACAACCTCAAGGACGTCTCGCTGGAGATCCCCCACGGTTCGCTCACGGTGATGACCGGCGTGTCCGGCTCCGGCAAGTCGTCCCTCGCCTTCGACATCCTCTTCGCCGAAGGCCAGCGCCGCTTCCTCGAATGCGTGTCGGCCTACGCCCGGCAGTTCGTCGAACAACTCCCGAAGCCCGACATCGATTCGCTCACGGGGCTGCCGCCCACGGTGGCCATCGAACAGCGCGTGACGCGCGGCTCCGCGAAGTCGACGGTGGCGACCGTCACCGAGGTGGCGCAGTACCTCCGCGTGCTCTTCGCGCGCGCGGGCGTGCTCCACAGCCCGGTCACGGGCGAGCCGCTCGAGGAGATGACCGAAGACGCCGTGGTCCGGCTGGTGGCGAAGAAGGTGAAGGCCCTGAAGAAGGACGCCCTGCTCATCGCCGCCCCGCTGGTGCGCGCCCGCAAGGGCCACCACCGTCCGCTCGCCGAATGGGCGGAGACCAAAGGCCTGCGGACCCTGCGCTGCGACGGAAAATTGCTCCCGGTGGACGGGTTCGCCGGGCTCGACCGCTATGCGGAGCACGACGTCGACGCGGTCTTCGGACGGCTGCGCGCCGACGGCCTCATCGAACTCCCCGACGAGACGGAGGAGTCCGGCGAGAAGGCGCTGCGCGCGTTGGTGCGGCGGACGCTCCTCGCGGGCAAGCAGGCCTGCGTGCTCCTCGATGCGCAGGGAAGGCAGGTCGCCTACCTTTCGACCGCGCGGAGCGACCCCGCGACCGGCGAATCCTTCCCGGAGGTCGACCCTAAGCACCTCTCCTGGAACTCGCCGCGGGGCTGGTGTCCGGATTGCCGGGGCCACGGCCTGGAAGTGGACTCCTTCTCTTCCGACGAAGAGGAATCCATCAACGAGAACGCCATCGCCGACCGCGTGGGCGAGGCCGTCTGTCCGACCTGCGAGGGACAACGCCTCGGGCCGATCGGCCGATCGGTCAGGCTCGCCGGACCCAAGGGACGCTCGCTCTCGCTGCCCGGACTGCTTCGCCTGCAGCCCGACGAGGCCCTGGCCTTCCTCTCCGGACTGAAGCTCGCCGAGCGCGAGAAGGCCATCGTGGGCGCGCTCCTGCCCGAGATCGCCGCCCGCCTCCGCTTCCTCGACTCCGTGGGACTGGGCTACCTCGCGCTCGACCGCGGGGCCGACACCCTCTCGGGCGGGGAGGCCCAACGGATCCGTCTGGCGGCGCAGCTGGGCTCGACGCTCTCCGGCGCGCTGTACGTCCTCGACGAGCCGAGCATCGGTCTCCACCCGCGGGACAACGACCGCCTCATCGAATCCCTCAAAGGCCTGCGCGACCGGGGCAACACGGTCCTGGTCGTGGAACACGACGAGGACACCATGCGGGCCGCCGACCTCGTGGTGGACATGGGACCGGGCGCCGGCGTCCACGGCGGCCGCATCGTCGCCCAAGGCACCGCGGCCGCCTTGGAGAAGCAGGCCGACTCCGTCACGGGTCGCTTCCTCAAGGAAGCGATCCCGCACCCGCTCCGCGGGGCGCGACGGCCGGTCGAGGGCAAAGGCGGACCGGCGGAATGGATCCGCCTCAAGCATGCGACCCTGCGCAACCTGAAGGGCTTCGACGCACGCATCCCCGCCGGCCGGCTGACCGTCGTCTGCGGCGTCTCCGGCGCCGGCAAGTCGACCTTCGTGACGGACCTCTTCGCCCCGGCCGCGCGGGCGGCGATCGCCAAGAAGAAGGACGGCATCACGGGGAAGGAAGCGCTGGGCGTCGTCTCGCACGCCGGCCAGCCGGCCTTCGGCGCGCTGACCGGACTCAAGGGTTTCCGCCAGTTGGTGGTGGTCGACCAGGAGCCCATCGGTAAGACGCCGCGCTCGACGCCGGCGACCTACGTCGGCGCCTGGGACCTCATCCGCGAACGGCTGGCCTCATTGCCGGAAGCGGCCATCCGCGGCCATGCGGCGGGTTTCTTTTCCTTCAATACGTCCGGCGGACGGTGCGAGGCCTGCTAGGGCGCCGGACGGATCAAGCTCGAGATGAGCTTCCTGCCCGACACCTACGTGCCTTGCGAAGAATGCGCCGGCACGCGTTATGGCGCCGCCGCCAAGGCCATCCGCTGGAACGGGAAATCCGCGGCCGACCTGCTCGCGATGACCTTCGAGGAGGCGGCCGCCTTCCTCTCGTTCGACGCGAAGCTCGCCGACCTCTGCGGTCTGATGGTCAAGACGGGCCTCGGCTACCTCACCCTGGGCCAGAGCAGCCCGACCCTCTCCGGCGGCGAAGCCCAGCGCCTCAAGCTCGTCAGCGAACTCGCCCAAGGCCTCCCCACCTTCCGCGAACGTTCGCGCGGCGAGATCCGTCCCAACCTCTACGTCCTGGAAGAACCGACGATCGGACTGCACCAGGCCGATTGCCGGCGCCTCATCGAACTCCTGCACGCGCTCGTCGACCAAGGGCACACCGTGGTCGTCATCGAACACCATCCGGACGTCATCGCCGAGGCCGACTGGGTGCTCGAGATCGGACCCGAAGGCGGCCAGGCGGGCGGGGAACTCGTCCATGCCGGCGACCCCGAGTCGCTCGCGAAATCGAAGAAATCGCCCACCGCGCCGTCGCTCCGGCTCACGCTCGAGCGGGGCAAGGTCGCCGGCAAGCGATGAGCCGGGCGTAATCCGCTTCCGGCGGCGATGTTCTTTTGACCAAAGCCGCCCACGTGGCATCGTGAAGCCGACCTGATGGCCAGCCCGAATCCCACGCCGAAGAAACCCGCGCCGATCCTCGCCCGGCGTCGCGCTCAGCAGAACTGGCCGACGCTGATCGTGGTGGGCGCGCTCGTCGCGGCCGCCGGTTGGTTCCTCTGGCAGCAGCTACGGAAGCCGGCGCCGCCGCCCGTGGTCATCGAAGCCCCGAAGCCGCCGGAGCCCCCGAAGATCGTCGAGCCCCCGAAGCCGGTCGTCGAGGCCCCGAAGCCGGCCGAGCCGGCGGCCCCGCCGAAGATGGAACCACCGCCCCCCGCGCCCGCTCCCGCGCCGGCGCCCGTGGCCGCCCCCAAACCTTACGTCTTCATCGGACCTCCGCTGCACGACCCGAAGTTCCTCGCCACGCTCACGGCGGACGCCCAGGAGCGCGTGAAGGACGGCAAATGGGAGGAGCATCTGCAGCGCCTGGACAAAGGACTGATGCCGGCGCTGGACGCGACCCCGTCCACCGGCGGCGTCAACCGCCACGACCGTCTCTGGGAGAGCCGCGCCTTCACGCTCGGCATGACGCAGGCGCTGTTCATCCGCCGCGTCAGCCCCGACACCCTGCGGGCCGCTCCGCGCGGCCATGACAAAGTCCCCGCCCTCCTCGCGGAGATCCTCGGCCGACCCGAGTTGCTCGAGAAATTCGCGCTGTCGCTCAAGCCCGAGGACGACGTGAAGAAAGCCCTGCGGGTGTGGGCCCTGCTGGCGGCCGACGACACCCCCGCCCAGCGCGGACGCTACGAAAACCTGCAGATCGCCTGCGCCCTCGTCTTCGACCAGCCGCTGACGTGGACGCGTTTCGACGGCGGAGCCGCCTGCGCCGCGGACCCGCTGGCGCGTTACCGGTATTTCAAGACGAACGCCGAGGCCGGCCGGCTCGTCGGCGACATCCGCAAGGCGCCGCCGGGAGACCTCGTCTGGGTCGTCGGAGCGACCGTGACGGAGGAGGAGATGACCTGGGCCCTGAGCAACCCGAAGCTGCGCGCGCTGACCGAATGGGCGCCGAGCTACGGCCTGATCCGCTACCGGATCGATTACGTGACCGGAGAGAAGACGAAACTAGCCAAGCCGACCGAAGGCACGCTGAAGGAGATCTTCGAACTCGGCGGCATCTGCATGCACCAGGCGCACTTCGCGGCCAACACGGCGCGCGCCTTCGGCCTGCCCGCCGCCGTCGTGGGCGGCGACGGGAACAGGGGAGGCCACGCCTGGTTCGCCTATCAGCGCAAGGACAAGAGCTGGAACATGAACACCGGGCGCTACAACGACGGTTACGCCTGCGGAGAGACGATCGACCCGCAGACGCGGGGCAGCCTCGGGGAATTCGAGGTGCAGATCCTCGGCGACCCGCAGCGGCGCACCGAACGCTTCCTCAGGTGCCAGCGGCTCCGGCTCGCGGCCCAGGTCTTCGCCGCCGGCGGCGACAACGAAGCGCGGCTCGAATGCCTGCGGCTCGCCGTGGCCTCCGCCGACCGCTGCCTCGAAGCCTGGCGCGACTATGCCGCCAGCCTCGAGTCCCTCGGACCGAAGGTGAAGACCGAAGCATGGAAGCAGTTCGTCGTCGAGATGCGGCGGGCCTTCGACGACTGGCCCGACATGCGCGAGCTGGCCGACGAGATGGAGGCCAGGCATCTCTACCCGACGATGACCCCGGACGAGGTCTTCCTGAGCTGCAAGCGGACCTACGACCGTCTGATGTCCGAGAAGAAGCGGCGCGGCGAGTACGACCAGACGCGCTACGACCTCATCCAGAAGGCCGTGGCGCGTGAATCCGCCGTCCTGATGGCGGACCGCGCGAAGAACGCCGAGAAGCTGGCCTTCCTCCACCGCCGGGCGCTCGAGGACAACGCCGACCACCTGCCGACGTTCCGGGCGCTGCTCGAGGGCTACTACCAGTCCGCCAAGGGCGACGAGAAGCTGGAAGCCGCCTTCCTGGCCGAAATCGAACGCGTGTATCGCCGGAAGGCCGCCGGCAGCACCGACCTCTTCCGGCTCAAGGCCGTCGCAGGACTGCTTGACCTTATCCTGGGCTACGTCGACAAATGCGGCGACCCCGAACGCGCCCGCCGGCTGCGGCGCGAGTCCGAGAAGATCCAGAAGACCCTGGAGAAGATGACGAAATGACCACGCCCCACCCCCTCCTCCTCGGCGTCAACATCGACCACGCCGCGACCGTCCGCCAGGCTCGGTACCGCGGCGCGCACCAATCCCCGCACGCGGAACCCGACGTCGTGGCCTTCACGCGCGAAGCGCTCGCCGGCGGAGCGGACGGGATCACCCTGCACCTCCGCGAAGACCGCCGCCACATCCAGGACGCGGACGTCCATGCCATCGCCGCCCTCCCCGGCGTCCGCCTCAACCTGGAGATGGCCTGCACGCCCGCGATGACCGCCTTCGCGACGAGACTCCGGCCGGCCGCCGTCTGCCTCGTACCGGAATCCCGCGAGGAAGTGACCACCGAAGGCGGGCTCGACGTCGTCGGCCAGTTCGAGCGGGTGAAGGAGACGACGCTGGCCCTCAAGGCCGCCGGCATCGAAGTCTCCCTCTTCATCGGGCCCGACGCCCCGCAGATCGAAGCCGCGGCCGCCGTCGGGGCGCCGGTCATCGAACTGCACACCGGCGCCTTCGCCAACGCCTGGAAATCCCCCGCGGCCGAAGCCGAACTCGCCCGGCTCATGGTCGCCTGCGGCCAGGCCCATCGGAAGGGGTTGATCGTGAACGCCGGCCACGGCATCAATTACGACAACATCCGGGCCATCCTCACGCTGCCTCACCTGCACGAGCTGAACATCGGCCATTCCATCGTCGCGCGCGCGCTGTTCACGGGCATGCGCGCGGCGGTCGCCGAGATGAAAGCCCATCTCCGCGGCGCATGAGGCTCGAAGGCGGCAACGTGCTGGGGGTCGGGGTGGACCTGACGGAGGTCGCGCGGATCCGGTCGGCCCACGCGAAGCACGGCGCCGCGTTCCTGGACAAAGTCTTCACGCCCGCCGAGCAAGGCGTCTGCCTCGGCAAGGCCGACCCTTACCCGTCGCTCGCCGCCCGGTTCGCGGCGAAGGAAGCGGCCAGCAAGGCCTTCGGCACCGGCCTCGGCGCCGAACTTTCCCTGACGAGCGTGGCCGTGCTCAACGGTCCCGAGGGCGAACCCGTCGTCGAACTGGATGAAAAAGCGCGGAAGCTGCTCGCCGCCCGCGGCGCGACCCGCCTGCTGATCTCCCTCACCCACACCGACTCGTTGGCGCAGGCC
>JACCDU010851884.1_pt1 | contig 14457 bp, 13 predicted proteins | sample 7446081 | NCBI WGS metagenome assembly JACCDU01 (sample SAMN15323447, study PRJNA562643) | freshwater metagenome | isolation source: river surface water | place: USA:Blue River Watershed | collected 2017-08-17
CTTTCTTACTTTTGGTCGCACGAATGGATTAAGGATAGCGAATGTTGCTGCCGAAATTTCCTCCAATTTAGTAGAATCATTTGATTTTTTTGATTTTCATGAAATTGATTCTAAAAATGTCATAGGATTGAGCGAAGGGGACTTGGGAGGCTCGGGAAGAGAATGGTATGGTGAAAATTTATATTCAGGCTCTTCTAAATTTTTCGATTTGAATACTTCGGGAATTTCTCAAAATGCTAAGTTTAAGATTTTTTCGAGTGTTTTGGGTAATGCTAGCATCCCATTTACAATAGAAATTCGTCTGAATAATGATTCTCTTATCGGAAAACATGCGTTGAATAACATTGGAAGTTCGACTTATGACAGAAAAGGATTGGAAGATATCCTTCAGATTGAGTTTAATCCCAAAGCATTGACAGAGCAAAGGATTTCATACCATATTCCGGAGGGAAATGGGCAAGGGTTTATCAATTATTTTGAGTGGCAATTTCGTCGAAAAATACAATTTTACAAAGAACAAACTATTTTTTATTGTACCGATTGTCAAAAACTCTCAAGCATCAGCTTTCAAGTCAATAATCAAACTTCAAATCATTATATTTGGGATATTAGCGAAAAATATGCTCCAAAAAATATTTTACGACAGACTACCAACGTCTTTGTCAAGTCGGATTTTAGTATTAAAAAGTTTATATTTTTTTCAACAGAAAACCTTCTCATTCCAAATCAAATCAGAGCAGTTGAGACGCAAAATTTACATGGAATTGAAACACCAAATTTACTTATTATTAGTCCCTCTCAATGGCTTTCGGAAGCAAAAAGGTTGGCAAATTTTAGAGAAAAACACGATAACTTGACCGTAAAAGTCGTAGAGTTAGAATCGATTTATAATGAATTCGCCTCTGGTAATCCAGACCCAACGGCTATTCGGGATTTTGTGAGATTTTTATGGCTAAAAAATCCACTTACGCTGAAATATTTACTGCTTTTTGGAGATGCAAGCTATGATTATAAAAACCTGATTCAATTTTCGTCGATTAACCCAAAATTGCAAATTCCAACTTACCAAAGTCGAGAATCGTTAAATCCAATAAATAGTTATGCGTCAGACGATTATTTTGGTTTTATGGAAAAATCGGAAGGTGAATGGATTGAAAACAATGCGGGTAATCATACCTTAGAAATAGCTGTCGGAAGATTGCCTGCCAAGACCGAAAATGAAGCCAAAACGATGGTAGATAAATTGATTTATTATGCCGAAAATCCTAAATCGTTTGGGGAGTGGCGAAAAAAAATATTGTTTGTCGCAGATGATGGAGATGGCAATATTCACCAAAAAAGTGCCGATGATTTGTCGAAAATTGCACAAAAATTAATTCCTGATATTCGTCTCCATAAATTTTACTTAGATGATTATCCCCAAGTATCGGGAATAAATGGAGCATTGGCTCCTCAAGCAACAAATGCCTTACTTCGGGCAATTAATGAAGGGGCTTTAATTGTCAATTACAGTGGACATGGCGGGCCAGATGGATGGACAGAAGAAAAGCTTTTAACAAGGCAAGAGATTTCTTCTTGGCGAAACCTACCCAATATGCCTATTTTTCTCACAGCCACTTGTTCTTTTGGAAGATACGACGACCCCTCTTCTATTTCGGGGGCTGAAATGGCAATTCTCAATCCCGCTGGAGGGGCAATTGCTTTGCTCACTACTTCTCGCCCAGTCTATGCAAATACAAATTATTTGCTGAATAAGTCATTTTATGAAGCCCTTGCCAATGAGGCCAACGGAAAAAGGATTGGGGATATATTTATACAAACAAAAAACAACTCACTGAGTGGGGTCAATAATCGAAATTTTATTTTATTAGGCGACCCCTCCATGTCTTTGGCGATTCCCAATCATACCATTTCATTGACAAAAATTAATCAAGAAAAACCTAATAATCAAACCCTCCAAGCATTATCAAAAGTTGATATTGAAGGTGTTGTTTGGCAAGATAAGACCAATATAAACGAGTCTTTTTCTGGCAAAGTGACCTTTATTTTGTTTAATAAAGCGATAGAAAAAACAACTTTAGGTCAAAAATCGGATAAATTCACCTATCAGACAATCCAAAACAAACTTTATCAAGCAAGGGTCAATTGCCAGAAAGGGCGATTTAAAACCAGTTTTTTATTACCTAAAGATATGGATTATCGAATAGGAAAAGGTTATTTTTATTGTTATGCCGTATCAGATGATAGCACACAAGATGCTTCGGGTTATGAAAATAATTTTTTGATTGGAGGAAGCGAAAATCTGATTGAAGAAGATAATGCTGGGCCAAATATGCATCTATCGGTAGATGAAAACAATGTATTGAGGGTAGATATTACTGACGAAAGTGGCATAAATATATCAGAAATTGCGTTGGGTCATGCCATAACGATGATTTTAAATGATACCATAACAGCCACCCTTAATCCTTATTACTATGCAGAAAACAACTATAAAAAAGGAGAAATAACCTATCATTTGGGCAATTTAAAGCCAGGAACGAATAAAATTTCTTTAAAAATTTGGGATATAAACAATAATTCCACAGAGATTACGTTCACATTTGAAGTGAAAGCTAATACATTAAAGATTATTGATATTAATAATTTTCCCAATCCATTTGATAGACTTACTAATTTGACAATTAGGCATAACGCCGAAGAGAAAGACCTTAATTATGAACTCTATGTTTATGATATACAAGGCAATCTCATTTATAAAACACAAGATGTTTGTTATTTATGTCCAAATATTATTAATTTTGGCATGAATATTGAAAATCATTCTACCGAAGGTTTGATGTTTTATAAATTTGTTTTGCATTCCTCTTCCGGTAATCAAGTTATTCAAGCATCAGGAAAGTTATTATTTAAAAAATAATTAATTTTAGTTTACATTTTTATCTTAATTATTCATCATAAAATATTCTTGAAAGAGAGTATAAATCATTTTAGCATGAAAAGAATACTAAATGTCATTCTATTGAGTGTTTTTTTGTTGACGCTTAAAAGCCAAGCCCAAATTAGCAGACCAATTTCAACGGCAGTTCCCTTTTTACTTATTTCTCCTGATTCAAGAGCGGCAGCACTAGGAGATGCTGGCGTGGCTTCCACTCCAGATGCCAATTCAATTTATTGGAACACAGCAAAATTAGCTTTTATCAATAAGCAAATGGGGGCTACAGCCTCCTATACTCCGTGGTTGGCGGATATCATTGACGACATGGGCTTGGCTCATGCCGCAGTGTATAAGAAATTGAACAAAGACCAGGCGGTGAGTGTTTCTTTGACTTACTTTGACCAAGGTAAAATCAATTTCACTACTCAAACAGGAGCGGATAATGGTACTTATCAATCAAATGATTTCAACTTGACGGCAGGCTATACCCGTAAGTTGGCACGTGATTTTTCGATGGGTATTAACTTGAAATACATCAACTCAAATCCAGCGGTTGGCTCATCGGGGCTGACTGGTATCAAGCCTGCCCGTGGTGTTGCAGGTGACATCTCTTTTTATTATACAGACGAAAGACCGTCTGTGAAAACACAAGAAAAAGGATGGAAATTCTCGGCAGGAGCCGTAATTTCTAACCTAAGTGGAAAACTAAGTTACAAAAATGGGAATGGTGATAGTCGTTCCGCATCGTTTGTACCTACTAATTTAAAATTAGGTGGGATGGCAAACTATAAAATCAATCCCAATCATCAAATTAATTTTTTAGTTGATGTAAATAAATTATTAGTACCAACTCCTCCTATTCGAGATACTAATGGAAAAATCTTGAAAGGTAGAAATCCTGAAACGACGGGAGTCTTTTCTGGCATTTTTGGCTCATTTACAGATGCTCCAGATGGCTTGAAAGAAGAAATGCGTGAGTTTACTGGTTCATTAGGTGTTGAGTATTGGTACAATGATTTCTTTGCCTTGAGGGGAGGATATTTCCTTGAAAGCAGATACAAAGGTAATCGCAAATATTTAACAGCTGGTTTGGGCTTTAGATTCATGGATAATTATCATGTAGATTTTGCCTATCTTGTGCCAACGACTCAGGGCAGTGCCTTGGCAAATACTTGGAGAATTACTTTGATTGTGGATTTGAATAAAAACAAAGTTGCAGAAACAGAAATTCCTGATGCAAATTAATCAATACTGAAAAAATCAATCAAGTTGTTTGGAATATTTCCAAACAACTTTTTTTGTCGAAATGTTAAAATCGTTTTATAATAAAGATTGTGTAGAGGCAGGGGTAGATGAAGTGGGAAGGGGTTGCTTGGCAGGACCTGTGGTTGCTGCTGCGGTTATATTACCCAAAGATTATACCAATACCTTATTGAATGATTCAAAACAGCTGAATGCTCGTCAGCGAGAAATTTTAGCTGTTGATATTGAAAAAGAAGCCATTTGTTATGCGATTGCGGAAGCATCAAATGTAGAAATTGATGCCATCAATATCCTCAAGGCAAGTTTTTTGGCAATGCACCGAGCAATTGATACATTAAAAAACAGACCAGAACACCTCCTGATAGATGGAAACAGATTCAATCCTTATCCGATGATTCCTCATACTTGTATTATCAAAGGAGATGCTAAATTTATGTCTATCGCAGCAGCATCTATCATGGCAAAAACATATAGAGATAGATTGATGGCAGAATTGTCAAAGCAGTTTTCACACTATAAATGGGAGCAAAATGCTGGTTACCCTACTAAATTTCATAAAAATGCGATAAAAGAGCATGGATTTACCCCTTTTCATCGTCTTACGTTTAAATCAAATTAATATTTGTTTTTTTAATCATTGGGATAATGGCTGTATCCTGGGCGACAATTTACAAATTTCTTCAAATTGAAAAACAACTCAAATACAAAATATAATTTTCAAACATGCCCTTATTTTGCTATTTACCATTTTGTTATTTTCAAATCTCTAAAATATCCTTCTGTACCAACATCAACAAAAAGCCCTAAAGCACCCGAAGCATCAGTTCCCATCTTGAGGTCATTTACCACCAATGAAGGTTGTTTATTGTCATTTAAAAACAATTTTGCCTGTTTGCCTTTTACTTCTATTCTGATTTTAATCCATTCGTTCAGCCCCATATCTGCATAAGATTCATACATTTCTGGCGATTCTTTTCGTAGTCTTGGAAATTTAAAATCAGGAAAAGAGAAATATTGAATCGAGTGATTACGGCGAATCTGGTCTTCGGCACGGCCATTGGTAGGACGAATATAGATACACTCAAATTTTGAATTATCAGCATTGATTCTGAAGGCCATCCCAATAAATCCACGGTCAGAGGGGCGAGCTTTTTGATGTAATCGGCTCAAAACCATCACTTCAACAATACCGTCTTTAAAATCCACATCTTTGATTTTGACAAATGTGGGTTCGTCCACAGCTTGTAAAGTAGAATCTTTAATAACTCTTACAACAGCTTTACCATCCAGTTTCTCAGCTGACATGTAAACCTGATTTGGCAAAAGGTTTTTTGTATCTAAACTGATTTTCTGGGCAAATATATTTGCATAAATAGCCAATAAAAAGAAACTTAACAAGGTTTTCATAATTGTTTATTTTGAGTTTATGAACAATCCAGCCCCTAAATCAGACCCCAAAGTACCTGTTTTAATATGTAAAAAGTATTTATTGGTTTGGTCTTCTATCACTTCTAATTTGCCTTCTTTTTTCAAGATTACATCTTTGCCCAATTTTAGCTTTTCATCAGATGCTTTTTCTCCAAATCCTTGCGGGCCTCCGCCTTTGTTTACAAAAGAATTATAACCTACAATGACAGAATTTTCAATTGCAAAGGAATCTTTTTCGTCCTTGTTTAGCATCCAAAGTACATTTGCATTACTGACTACATTGTTATAAAATTTGAAATCAGGCGTTGCCGACCAAGTCCAAACAATGCCACCATAGCTGTCAATCACAAGATTATGGTGCATAGATGAATTTGTTGCTGGGCTATTCCACAAAACCACAGCATCTTTAACACCATAAAATACACAATGGTCAATTTCCTGTTCTTTTCCATTTGCTAAAATACCTAAATGGTTAGGCAAAGCATATTTATTACCCAAAAACAAACATTGCGAAACTCTAAAATCTTCTAAATTTTTACCTTCCCACATAATTGGATAATTTCTAACCAAAACGCCCTTCGATGGATTTTCATGAACTGGTTCGCCCAAAATTCTTAATCCTTGAATAGTTACGTGGCTGTTTTGAATCATGATTCCAAAGTTCTGTCCGCCAGTTATTTCTCCTTTATCATTTTTTTCAACTGAAAAAGGCATTGTAGAAATCATTATCGGCATTTCGGCGGGGTTCCAATTGGCATCGTCTGGCAAAATTTCAGCACGAATCGTTAAGCGATTTACTTTTGAAAACTTCCAATTTTTAGGATTAAAATCAGCAGTTTCGCTCATACCATAAACTCCCGCTGAAAGAAAAACAGTAATTGAGCCTTCTCCTTCAGCAACACTTATCCGTTTGGCAGCTTCGCTTAACGACTTTAAAGGGTTCTCTTTTGTTCCCTTGTTGGTATTTGTTCCAATATTTGGGTTTATATAAATTTCATTGTCAATGATTTGACCATTGCCTTGAAATGCACAAATAGTAAAGAAGGCAAGTAAATAAACGGTAATTTTCTTCATATCAATTATTTATAATTTTAAATATCTCCTACTTTACCTTCTTCTTTTTTCTCTTTCAATGCCCTTTTGGTTACTTTCAAATCTTTGAAATAACCAGTCGTGGCAATATCAACATACAGCCCAACATAGCCTTTTTTGCTATTGCCCAACATTTTATTGACAATAAATGAGGAGTATTTCATATCGTTGATAAACATTTCGACAGTTTCTCCATTTATTTCTAAACGCATCGTAATCCACTCATTGAGCATCACAGGTGCAGAACCTTCGTACGAACCCGCAGGAAATTTATCTCTCAATGTCTGAAACTTAAAATCGGGATATGAAAAGTATTGTACGGCATGATTTCGTGCCATTTGGTTGTTGATTCTTCCAACTTTTGGTCGTAAATAGATAGATTCCCAAGCTGAATCATCCTCTTTGATTCTGTAATACAAACCAATAAAGCCTGCCGCTGGCAGATATGGCGAAGGATTTTGGATTTGACTATACATTTTCACCTCAATTGTGCCATTTTCAAAGTCATCAATGCCAAGAAGACGAGCATAATGCTTATCATCAACGGTTTTTTCTAATTTTTTTTCATCAAAAGGTAAAGCTTTTAAGTCACGTTCAACTTTAAGAACTTTTTTGCCTTGAAAATTAACTACCGCACCTGTAACATTATGTAGCTCAAAGATTTGCTTACCAAACTTGATTTGTTGCCCAAAACTTTCGATAGAAAATAGGCAAATTAAGCCGATTAGAATATGTTTTTTCATTTTAAAAAATTGGATAATGCCATGAATAATATATTTTTGGCTTAATAAATAAAGGTTATTTTTGTGGAGACTATTTATGCTTTAAAAGCCCATCAAGAGTATATTCAAGCCTTCTATTTGACAGCCGATAGTTGTTTGCAGCATAAATTTCGAGCTATTTACTATTGGTATTTGTCGCTCCTCGAAACAAAGTGCGTAGGAAAATCGGATGCCATATTTATCTTTTTCGGGCATAATATTTACTAATTCCCAGTGTATATTTAGAAAATCGCTGCAAATTATTTCAATAATTTGCAAATATCCTCTTGGGCTCTCAAAGGCTTCTATGCTAGATTTTCATCGGATGAGTCTAACATACGCTATTTTTTGCAAAATTAGAATAGAAAAGCTTCACATACCCTTAATCTATATTAAGAAATAACCTTAATGTAGATTAAGATTTAGTAGATAAATTTTTACGAATTTTGCTTAAAAATTCAGGCGTAATGCCTAAATAGGAAGCGATTTGGGTATTTGGTAAGCGAGAAGCTAAATTTGAGTAGTGTTCGAGAAAACTGAGGTAGCGTTGCTCGGCAGTGGAGCTGAATGTTTGTAAAACACGGTTTTGTAATTCAATAAACTTATTTTCGATTGTTACCTTAAAAACTCTATCAAGTTTAAGAATATTGATGTATAAAAAATAAAGGTCTTTTTGTTCAATTTGAATGATTTCAGAAGGTTCTAAGGCTTCAATGAATAACTGACTTGGCTTTTTTGAGTGGAAACTTCCAAGGTCGGCTATCCAATCGCCTTCTGCTGCAAACTGAATATTGTGTTCAAAACCTTTGTCATCAATGCCATACATTCTAAAAAGTCCTTGATTGACAAATGAATAATGTTTGCAAACGAAGCCTTCTTGTAAAATCATTTGACGACGCTTGATTTTTCGTTTTACAATTCTTGACTCAATCATTTTTAATTGGTCTTCGTCAAGTGGAATATATTTTTTAAAATGATTAATCAGTAACTCCATCGCATATTTTTTATATTACAACATCAAATTTAAAGAAACATTTGTAAAGCTATCATGGAAATCGAAGATAAAGTAATCGAACTTAAAAATCTTACGAAGGCATTTCAAGAGAAACAGTTCTATCCGACTTATCCATAAACTTTACAAGAGCAGAGAAAGCGAAAGCATGATTTACGAGATGTGGTCAATAGTATTTTAGAGATATTGCGAACATGCGAAATATTGCCAAGTGAGTCATTCCTGCTTTTATCGCCACTTTTTATTCGGGGGCGTTTATAATTTTTAGGACTTCTTCTCGTCCTTTATCTTGCTTTACTCCTCTATCAAAAGTAGCATCTTCTGTAAACATTTTTGTCCAATACGCTTCGGAAGCAACATCAGAACTAAACGCAGAACCAGCCAAAAGATTTAAGATTTCGAGTCTATCTTCTGTGGCTGTAAAGCTTGAAAGTAACTGTTTCTGACTTAAATTATTTCTTGAACAGCCAAAGGAAAAGACTAAAAGCAATAAAAAATAGATTTTTTCCATGGCTTAATGAATATGAATTCCCCCGTTTACATCAATGGTTGCACCTGTTACAAATCCAGAAAGGTCGGAAGCTAAAAAAAGACAAGCTCCTGCTAATTCGGATGTTTTTCCCACACGTTTTAGTGGAATGCCTGCAATGACGTTATCCAATTGTTCTTCAGAAAGTCCATCTAACATAGGCGTTTCTATCATGGCAGGACAAATGACGTTGGCACGAATATTCATCGGAGCAAATTCTCTGGCGATTGAACGAGTTAAGCTAATTACACCACCTTTTGAAGCGGCATAATGCGAACCACCAACTAATCCACCCCCACGCTGACCCGCCAAAGAAGCTAAATTCACGATAACCCCTGCTTGTTTTTCAGCAAAAACTTTCAAAACACTTTTGCAAATATTGAAAGTCCCTTTGAGGTTTACGTCCATGATTAAATCATAATTTTGCTCAGTTATCGACAACATTCCTTCTGATTTTACAATGCCTGCACAATTCACCAAACAATCAATTGTACCAAAATGTGCAACCGCTTTTTGAATGGCATCGTCACAAGCTGTCGTACTTCTTACATCACATTGCAGACAAATTATTTCTGTTTTTTTTTCGATTTGTGTTTCAAGATGTTTGATTAAATCATTGGCAATCTGCTCGTTCATGACCAAATCTAAAATCACTAATTTGGCTCCATGAGCTGCAAAAAGCTCTGCCGCTCCATACCCAATACTCCTAGTGGATGCCGCTCCTGTGATGACACAAACTTTATTTTGGAGCTGTAAAAAAGGATATTTATCGTTTTTCATATACTTGTATAGCATTTTCATTTATCAACCTTTCCATTTCTGCATCTGAGTAACCCATATCGTGCAGAATCTCTTTGGTATCCCAACCGCAAGGGACAGCCGAAGAGCGAGAAGAAGGATATACTCCATCTACTTGAATTGTTGAACGAATCACTGCTGTTTTGCCTTCTGTCGGATGATTTTCAAAATTGATTAACTCCACTGCATTCAAGTGTGGGTCTTGGGTCAGTGTTTCAAGTGTATGGCAAGGCATGGCTGGTAAATCGGCTTTTCGGAATACTTCAAGCCACTCTTCGGTTGTTTTGCTATCTAATGCCGCCCCACGAATCTCAAACCATTCCGAAACGTAATTGGCTCTACTTGCTACGGTCTGAAACCTTTCATCGGTTAGGAGGTCTGTCCTATCGGTGATTTTCAAAAAGGCTTTTACCTGAACATCGGTATTGATGGTAAAAGAAATGTAGCCATCTTTGGTTTTAACGGGTTGGTTATGAGGACTCAACAAGCGAAGGTCGCCTGGAGCCCCAACGGGTGGTTCAAAACTTTGTTGGGCCAAATGTTCTTGCAAAACAAACGAAGCCATCGTTTCGAACATCGGGATTTCAATACTTGCTCCGTTGCCTATTTTTTGTTTTTGCATCAAAGCTGCCATTACTACACCTGCCGTAATTTCGCCAACGACATGGTCACAAATCAACATAGGGACGTAAGCGGGTTTACCGTCACGAGCCAAGGCAAGTCCAGCCATACCCGAAGCTCCCTGCAAAACACTGTCGTAAGTGGGTAATCCTGCGTACGGCCCATCTGTTCCGTAGCCAGTAATCAGACAGTAAATTTTTTCGGGATACTTCGCCCGAATACTTTTACTACCCAAGCCCAACCGCTCCAGAGCATCGGGTCGCATATTAGCGACAATCACATCTGCCCATACTACTAATTTTTGAATGATGTCTTTGCCTCCTTCTTTTTTTAGGTCAAGACAAATGTTTTTCTTACCTCTGTTTAGGTGCAAGTACGCTCCAGAATGTTGCCCAGTTGGCGACATTCCCCCTAAACCACGCATCAAATCGCCCGAAGGGTTTTCTACTTTGATGACTTCTGCTCCGTATTGTCCCAGTCGCCAAGTCGCTACTGGACCAACTACTACGGAGGTTAGGTCTAATATTTTAATTCCTTTTAATGGTTCAAAATTCATATTTTTTTCATTTTGTAGAGACGTTGCTCCCCAGCGTCTTTTTAATCATCAACCAACCTAAGACGTTGTATGCAGTGTCTCTATGACCACGGCAATATTGTTTTTATCGTCAAAAATTTTCAATTCATTTTCTTCAGAAACTATTGTTAAAGGACGATTGCAGTATAATGGAACTAAATGTTTTACTTTAATCTCTGTCAAATTTAAGCCTAATACATTCCGTGCAAATTCAGTCATTAAGAGCGTAACTAAGCCGCCATTCACCACCAAATCAGGCAAGCCTTCTACTTGCTGGGCGTAATTTCTATCTAAATGAATTTTATGAGAATTAAAACCCAATGCAGAATATTGGAATAGGAGTGTTTCGTCAGGTATTATTTGATTTGCTTCTTTTTCAATTGCAAATCCTGAATTAAGATTCACAAATTCTGCTTGGTTCTTTGTTTTTTGTTCTTCCTGTAAAATATAAGTTTGCGTTTCCACAATGGCTGGACTTTCGGCTGAAATGGGGCGTAATTCATGTTGAAGTGTAACTATTGCCATTTGCCCATTTTTTTTCGTTTTTTCTACAATGCTTTTGATAAAACTGGTTTTTTCTATGGTTGTGCCAATCACAATATCGCCTTTATAATTTACAGTTCTGCCACCTAATAACAATCTTGTCAAACCGCCCAAATCGGGCATCGGTACACCCAAGCCTGGAAAACCATCTTTGCGTAATTCAGATTTTCGAGTTTGTCCAGCTAACATAAAAAAATGCCATCCTTTCGGAAGAATATCACCCTCTGAAAATGAATCAGTTTCTAAATCCAACATAGCTGCCACACGGCGAACCATTGTCAGGCTACAAATTTCATTTGATTTTACTGGAGCTTCTAAAATATATTCTGCCATACATAAATACGTTTACTGATATAATTTCTAACAAAAGTATAATTTAATTTTTATATATGAAAACATATTTTCATATTTGCAAAATATTTTAATTTATAACAATTCTAAAAAATGAAATTCAAATATCATCATACGAACTTTTGCACAGAGGATGTTCCTAGATTATCAAATTTCTATAAAGCGGTTTTTGACTTAAAACAAATCCAAGATGAAGAGCATGGATTTACAAGTTCAGATACGGTAAATAGATATGAAGGTCAAGTGGAGTTCTTGACCGATGGACAGGTTGAGTTTCATATTGCCATAAAAGACCACAATACGGGTTTTCGCCAAAATATGCCAATAAATCCAATGCAAAGAGGTCATTATTGTTTTAGAACAGATGATATTGAAGGCTTTAAAAAAAGATTGGAGGAGCTAAACATTCCTTATGCTGACTATGGGAAATGGGCTTTGAAAGGTTGGTATCAAGTATTTTTTCATGACCCAGATGGCAATATTATCGAAGTGCATCAGATAGGAATGTGATTTGATTTATGGTTACGATTTTAGATTAGACAAAGTAAAATTATTTATTTTTTATAATTTTGGCTAATCAAATTAATCGAAATTAATCAATCAATGCATTATGAAAGACAAAGAAGAAAACAATGCGTATTCTGCACCAGCCTTAGAAAAAGGACTTGATATTTTGGAAATATTATGTCAGTGTGAAAACGGACTGACTCAGCAAGAAATTGCCAGTCAATTGGGAAGAAAATTAGGAGAAATTTACAGAATGCTGAATTGTTTGGTTGAGAGAAAATACGTGGCTAACATAGGAAATACTTACACGATTACCTCAAAACTTTTTCAACTTTCGCATTATCATCCACCAACCTATCGCTTGTTAACTGAAGCTCTTCCTATCATGGAAGGTTTGTCAAGGCAAATATTATTTCCTTGTGATTTGAGGGTGTATAATAATGGTTCTCTAACAGTTATAGCCTCTATCCAACCACCCAATGGTATTGGATTCATGACAAGGGTAGGCTCTGAAATTGAAGTAGCACCTTCCGCAGCAGGCTTGGTTTTATTGGCTTTTCAAGACCCAATTGTAAAAGAGATTAGAATCAAAGAAAGCCTGCCGAATAAAACAGAGGAAGAAATTGAAAGTTTTCGTAATAGTTTAGACGAAGTTCTCGAAAACGGATTTGCTTCTATTAAAAGTAAACAATACGCTGGGCTTCACGCCATTTCATTCCCAATTATGGATATGAATGGAAATGCAATGGCGGCCATGACAGTGCCCATGTTGGCCCGAATTGATGGTACTAGACAATTTACCGAAAATGAAGTGGAACAAGTGTTGAGAGAAAGTGTGAAAAGTCTGAGTAGTAAAATTGCTAAAGTTTAAATACAAATGTCGAATCTAAAATAATCTTTAACCTATTATGAATATCACTTTAAACAAATTATTACTCATAGGCTCGGCGGTTTTCGGGCTTTTAGCGATAGGAACGTTGGTTTGGGGTGATGGCTTATTAGCGATAGGACCTTTTGTGCTTGGGTTGCTTATATTTTTGGCTATTGGTGGACGCAGTATTCTCATACTCAATCAAATGTCGTTTACTATTTGGGTATTAGCTGCGGTAGCTCTTGGTTTTTTCTATCCACAATACTTTCAAAAGATAGGAGATTTTAAAATTACAGGTTTCATAGTTCCGCTTATTCAGATAATAATGTTTACGATGGGAACGGAAATGAGCCTCAAAGATTTTGAAGGGGTCGTTAAAACGCCAAAAGCTGTTTTGATTGGTTTGATAAGCCATTTTACAATAATGCCATTGGTAGGAGTATCATTGGCAAAAATATTCAATTTTCCTCCAGAAATAGCGGCAGGAGTAATATTAATGGGTTCTGTTCCGAGTGGCGTAACATCGAATGTACTGGCGTTTATTGCAAAAGCCAATATGCCTTTATCGGTTACGATAGCTGCTATTTCTACCCTTGCTGCACCATTTCTGACACCACTATTAATGAAATTATTGGCAGGTCAGTACGTGGCTATTGATTTACAAGCAATGATGATTCATGTAGCGGAAATTATTATTTTACCTATCATATTGGGTTTAATTGTTAATAAATTTCTAAGTAATGGGGCAAAATGGTTGCAAAAAATATTACCAAAAATTTCAATGTTGGGTGTACTAATGATGATGATTGTGATTGTTTCTTCGGGTAGAGATTCTTTGTTACAAATCGGACCATTATTGTTTTTGTCAGGCATGATTCATCATACAATTGGCTATTTATTGGGGTATTGGAGTGGTCGATTCATGGGTTTAGACGAGGCTTCTTGCCGGACTATTTCTTTGGAAGTAGGGATGCAAAATGGCGGACTTGCCTCTGGAATCGCCTTACAAATGGGCAAAATAGCAACGGTCGGTTTAGCCTCAGTCATTGCCGTACCTTGGATGACGATTTCTGGTTCGATGTTGTCTAATTGGTGGCAAAATAAAGAATCTAAAAAATAATATTAAAAAAATAGGAATTATGAAACCTTTGAATTGTTTTCTCAAAAAC
>JACCDU010073305.1_pt1 | contig 14455 bp, 11 predicted proteins | sample 7446081 | NCBI WGS metagenome assembly JACCDU01 (sample SAMN15323447, study PRJNA562643) | freshwater metagenome | isolation source: river surface water | place: USA:Blue River Watershed | collected 2017-08-17
ATGCCACAGACCCAGCGTATGCGGACAAGGTCATTGGACTGATCAAGCAGCACAACCTGCTGGTCTTGGACGGAGGTGCCCCATGAACTGGCTCAACCGTTTCATGCTGGCCAACTGGTCGCACATCCTGGATGCACTCCTCCTGCTCTTGGCGCTGCTGTGTGGGATGCAGATGGGCGAATCCCGTGTCCAGAAGGCCTGGGATGCAGAAAAGCAAAAGATCGCTCTGGCCCAGGCCAGGCAAGAACAGCACGTAGCCGATGTGCGGCAGTCACAAACTCAAATCTCGCAGGAAATCTCAAATGAATACGCAAAAAGGTCAAAGCTGCTGGCTGATCGCCAGCCTGACAGTCGCGCTGGCGGGGTGTGCAACGTCCCCGCAACCGGTGGCAGGAATCTGCCCGCCGTTCCCGAAACTCCCGCCAGAACTGCTCCAGCCCGCTCCGACCCTTTACTTGCTTCCTCAGGATATGCGGGGGAGGTGAGCTGCGAGCAGCTGAGCAGGGATGCTGCGCAAACTACCCTGATGTTGGTGGAAGTGCAGCGGTGGTATCAAAGGCAGCTTGCAGCTGAACCATAAACATAAACCCCGGCTTGTCTCAGGACAGGTCGGGGTTTTTCACGTTTGTAAACCGCGTAATTTATCGCACGCTTTTGTAATAGCGGCTTCTGTAGTGCCTACGGGGATCAAAATTCGTGTAGGGTCCTTCCCACATTTCTTCTCCTCCACCGCCCAGCAAACAGCTTGATGAAAGTTTTAAATAGACTTCTCCAGTGACACGGATCGGATAGTTCGTGTCAAGTCCATCAAAGCTATTTAGCTTCGCGGCATAGTTCGCCGCAGGACCTACCCAGACCAGGTCGCTGTCGATGCGGACCCCTGTCTTGGATACAAGAACAGTGCTGGTATCAATGCCGACTGTATGACGTAACTCTCGATGTGACGTTGTATATACCCTAGAGAATTCAGGGTTGATGATCTCTCTAACCGCATAGCTGAGTTCCATCGCAGCATTCACAGCACTATCTTCTTTGGCATCACCCAGGAAAACTGCCATGACGCGGTCGCCATCGTACGCTGTAATCTCTCCATTGTTCTTCTTTATGAGCTTTGCAGCACAATGAAGATATGCCTTGTAGTACTCGGCTGCTCTTGTGTCGCTGAGATTGTTAACCATAGCGGTGGAACCACAAATATCAGCATAGAGAATACATGCTGATAGCCGACGACCGGTATTGCCGAATGTTAGATCGTCTGGTGTGGGTACCGTGTAACCATCTGGAATGTCTCCCCAGCGATCCTGGGAAAACTCTTGAACCTTGCTGGCTAGCTCTTCTTTGAGAGTCATGCGTGAATCCTAAACATTGGGGCCAAGGCGCAGAATGTGTTCTCTAAGCACATTACATGCAGGTGCCATCATTGCGACACCGTCACGACCGACCTGATACCGATAGGGAATTGTTGTGATTCCTGTCATGTCACTGGGAAGCTTCACTCCGTCATCTCTGGGTTCCATAAGGATCGCACGGTCCTTGCCAAGATGGCCCATGAAAAGGCCAAGCTCGAAAATCACGTTGTCTCGAGGAACAGGCCACTCCTTACCGCGAATTGATGAGGTATCGTCACCATGTGCGATGGCAATTGCGAAATCAGAATCAGTAACTTCATCAATTAACGACTGCATTGGGTAGCTTGCCACCCGGAAAACTCCATCTGTCCAGAGGACAGGCAGAAAATTGTCATGAGCGAATGAGTTTTGAACAATCCGCGCAACCTCAAGCGATTCAACAGACGAAATGATAAAAACCTTTGTCCGCTCGCGTGCTGCTGCGACATGTGCATTGCGTTGGTGAAGACGCCGAGACAACTCACGGGCAACAGCAAGATAGATTTCAGGAAATTGGCTTCCGAGTGCAGAAAATTCAGCCTCACTGATTTGAGCAACAACGCTTTGTTCGGAGGCGATGACTGATGCAGATCGTTGTTGTGTCAGTTCGATTGCAGCCATCTCTCCCACATGGTCGTTTGGAAATCGCCTGGCAATTTTCCGGCCATTGATCAGAACATCGAAAGAACCCGTGATGATCATGTAGACATCATTCTCGGCTGCATTTTGCTCAATCAGGGTTTGCCCCTTTGAGAGTTCAAAGAATTTTGCTGAGTCGGATAATTTTTCTGCAAGTTCTAGGTTTCCAGCGATCAGCTTTTGCGACAGTAACGCCTGAACCCTCAGTCGTCGACCACTTTCACCCGTAAATCGTTGAAGCATTATCTGGTTCCTTAGTGAAAAGACTAGCCACTACGTTTGAATTGGATGATGAATTCATACGTGTTGGACGTTTTTACATGGCAAGAGTCAAACCGATGCCCCAGCATGAGGAGGCATATTTGGACGCGACGCGCTGGGGTGATACGTCGAGTCGAAAACCATATCGGTAAGCCAACGCTTGAAGCTGGGGTTGTCGCTGAACTGCTTGAAGAGTTCCGTGTGATCGGAAATAAGCTCCAGCACCACACGATTCAGAGCCTTGTCGTGTTCCAGCTTCGCGTTCTGCTTGTCAGAGTTGGCCTGCGCGTTCTGGTAAGCCTTGTCCTGCGCCACGCGAGCCGGAATTTCTTCGGTGATGACTTTGCGAATCTTGTCGCCGTCCTTCCACTCGATGTTGCCGAACATATCGTTGAAGGCTCTGATGATGTTTGACAGCTTGTCGATTTCCGGCGTACCGCCACCACCACCTCCGCCAGGGGGGGGTGGTTCGATGAGGGCATCCGCATCGTCCATCGACAACTTCAGCGACGCTTGTGCCTCCACCCTATAGCTGTCCATGTCGATGGCTTCCAGCACGCCCTTGGACAGATCCTCTTCCTTCGGAGCCGGTAACTTTGGGATCAAGAAGTTCAGGAAGATGGCCAGTTTTTCCCAAGCAGGGTGGCCGTATGTCAGGATGGCCGCGAGGAAGCCGTAGCTGCGCACGAAGGCTTTGGCCTTACCCTTGAACTCGACTTGGTCGTCTTCGTTAAGGTTGTCGATGTACTCAGCAACGCAGGTATCGAGAATGGGGTCGAGCTTGTCGCGATCTGCGCCAGTGACGTATAGCGCAACCAAGTCCTCGACCTGCTGCCAGCTGTACACCTGCTTGGCATCTAGATCGTTCTTCAGGTCGTGCAGCTTGTTGGGGTCGGTTTCTCCGGTTTGGATCGTGGAGCGGTAGTAGTCCTGGAAGGCCAGCTTTACCGCCTCGGCGTTGTCGGCAAAATCCAGTACGAAGGTGTCCCGCTTCTGCGGGTGAGCGCGGTTCAACCGCGACAGCGTTTGCACCGCCAGCACGCCTGCCAACGGCTTGTCCACGTACATTGTGTGCAGCAGCGGCTCGTCAAAGCCAGTAACGAACTTGTTGGCGACGATCAGGAAGCGATACGGGTCTTGCTTGAGTTTGGACGGAATGTCCTTGCTCGGGAATTCGTTGAGGTCGGATTCGGTCTTTCTGATGCCGCCGATTTCGAAGTCGCCCGAGTACGCCACGATGGCCTTGAACGGGCTCTTGATCGAGGCGAGGTAGTTCGACACTTCGCGGTAGTAATCGATGGCCCGTGCGATGCCGTTGCAGACGATCATCGCTCGCGCCTTGCCGCCGATCTTCTGCTTGCCCGCAATCTGCGCGTTGAAGTGATCAACCATGATCTCTGCCTTCTTGCGGATGGCCTTGTCGTGGGATTCGACATAGTGGCGAATCTTCTTCAGCGCACGCACCTTGTCGAAGTCCGGGTCGTCCTCTACCGTTTTGGCGACGTGGTAGAAGCTGTCTACCGACGTGTAGTTCGCGATCACATCGAGGATGAAACCTTCCTGGATTGCCTGCTTGGTGGTGTAAGTCAGCTCCTCCGGTGAGCGGTAGCGCGCTTCGCCGGCCTCCATGTAGCGCTCACCGAACAACTCCAGCGTCCGGTTTTTGGGCGTGGCCGTGAAAGCGAAGTAGCTGGCGTTTGGCAGCATCTTGCGCGACTCGATCAACTTGTTGACTGCGTCCTCCACGGATTCGTTGTCATCCTCATCGTCACCCGCCGCACCCGACAAGGCCATGTGCATCTTGGCGGTGGTCTTGCCGCCCTGGCTGGAATGCGCCTCGTCGATCAGTAGCGCGAACTTCTTGTCTCCTAGGTCGCCCAGCTCATCGAGGATGAACGGGAACTTTTGCACCGTCGTCACGATGATCTTCTTGCCCTTGCGCAGGAAGGTGCGCAGCTCGGCTGCGTCCTCGGAATGGCCGAAGATCGACGCCACGTGGTCGTAACTCTTGATGGTGCGGGCGATCTGAGTATCCAGCGCACGGCGGTCGGTAATGACGATCACCGAATCGAACTGGGCCAGCATCGCATCAGCTGCAGTCTTAAGTTCGACCAACTGGTGAGCCAGCCATGCGATGGTGTTGCTCTTGCCGCTGCCCGCGGAATGCTGAATCAGGTAGCGCTTACCGACCCCGTCCTCGCGTGAGCGGCGCAGCAGGGCGCGGACGGTGCGCAGTTGGTGAAAGCGTGGGAATACCTGCTTGCGCCGCTTTTTGCCTTTTTCGTCTTCCTCTTCGACAACCTGCGTGAAGTTCTCGATGATGTTGGCCAGTGAATCCTTCTGTAACACCTGCTTCCACAGGTAGTCGGTTTTCAAACCGTTCGGGTTGGGTGGATTGCCCGCGCCACTGTTCCAGCCCTGGTTAAACGGCAGGAACCACGAGGACTTGCCGGTGAGATGCGGGCAAAATCGAACCTCTGCATCGTCCACCGCCATGTGCGCCACACAGCGCCCCATTTGGAACAGCAACTCAGCCGGATTGCGGTCGGTCTGGTACTGGGTGATGGCATCGGCAACGGTCTGTTTGGTCAGCGAATTCTTTAATTCGAAGGTCAGTACAGGCAGGCCGTTGATGAAGATAGCCATGTCCAGCGAGCGCTGCGACTCGTCGTTGCTGTAGTGCAGCTGCCGGGTGACGCTGAAGATGTTCTTCCCGAAGTTCTCGGAGGCGCTGGCGTTGCCCGGTGTTGGCAGCAGCTTGTACAGGTCGACGTGCGCCGGACCGTGGCTGACGCCCTTGCGCAGCACATCCACCACGCCGCGCTTGGCAATCTCGCCCTGGATTCGGTGAAGGAACTGTGTGCGCTTGATGCCCTCAACGGCAAGTTCCAGCGCGGCTACGACCGTGGGTTGCGTGGCTTGCAAAAACGCCAGTAACTTCACCACGTCCACCGCCACGTCGCGGTTGTAGTCGGTGGGCTGGCCCGGAACAAAGCCGCCGCTGGTGCAGAGGTCGCGGACGATCAGGGCTTCCAAGCCCTTTTCGCTGGTATCAGTCGTTGCCATCGTCTTCCTCCCCATCGTTATCGATTACTTCCTCGCCGCCTAGTACGGCTAAGTCTTCCTCGTTCACCGTGTCATCGGGGCCTGGCATCCAGCCGCGAACATCTACTTGGCCGGTGACGACATCGGCGATCAGGCGATCGCGGTATTCGCGGATCAGTTTGATCTCGGTTAGCGCTTGTTCTATGGCTTGGTCAAGAGGCGCACTTTCAGCCTTGATGTAGGCAAGGATCTCCTGTTGTTCTTCCAGCGTCGGTGGCATCACAACAGGGAACCTTCCAAGAACGGTTTCCGCAATCGCGGGGTAGGCGATGCCGATTGAGTTAGCAGTGACTCGATTGACGAAACCAGAGCTTTGAATCACGTAGCCGAGATATTCGGGCTCGACCTCCCGTCCGGGAGTAAGCACCGCAAAGCCAGTGGAGGCGATGAGATCGTCAGCTTCTTCGTTGACGTACCAGATGGCTTTCAGGTACGTACGAACGGTTGAGATGATTGTGTCACCGCGACGCAATACTCTGCGCGCCCTTGACGGTGCATTTGCAAAACGTAGTCGTTCGAGTTCCTTCGCCAATCTCCCGGTCTTCACAGACCCGATGTCGAGGTAGCGGAACTCGAAATCCGGATTGGTCTTTTCACCCAAGGTGCTCGCATTCAAGCGTACCCATCGCTTAAGGGGTTTGACCGTCCAATGCGCAGGTACATCCCCCAGCCACTCGATTCCGGATGTCTTGAAAGCGACCGCTTCATCGAGGCCACGCGTGACGGCGTGGTCGATGATGCGCAGCTTCTGCTCACTGAGCAGGCCGATCAGATCTCGCTTAGCCTTGATGAGGCGGGCGACGTGGGCATCCTGCGCCCGCAGGTAGGCGACGATCTGGTCTTGCTCGGGGCGAGGCGGTTGCAGCAGAGAGATGTCGAGGAACTGGTTTGGATACAAGCGCAGGCGCGAAGATCGGATGCCCGTCGAGCGCCCGATGTATTCGGCCACGTAGGCGCGGGTACGCAACAGGTAGTCGAGATATGCCGGGTTGAAGCTGTCCGCACGGTGCGGCCGGTACACACCGTAGGCCGGGCTGACGATGCCAAGGTTCCTGCTCGCGCCAAGCGCGGCCATCCACGCCCAGAGCGTGTTGATGACGATATCGCCAGGCTGGCACAGCTTTGAACCGACGTAGCTCGCGGCCTTGAACATTGTTACGTTTTTCTGGCTACGTGGCGTGACGCCCGTCAAGTGCGACACGGAGAGCAGTTCTTCCTGTCCAGTCTTCGAGCGCTCATCTACTTCGCGGAAGAAGGTCTTGGCGCGCTGCTCGTTCCAATGTTCTGGCACGGGTGGCAGCCAGCGCATTCGCGCCGCGCGGTAGCCGGGGTAAGCGTTCGCTGCTGTCATTACTCAGCTCCCACGATCTTGTGCAGCAGGCCGTCGGTCTGTTCTTCAAGTTTCAGAATGTCGGAACGAATCTGCTCCAGCGTGCGCAGCGGGGTCGGTTTGTAGAAGTAGCGTGCGAACGAAATCTCGTAGCCGATCTTTGTGGCGTCCATCGCGATCCAGGCATCCGGCGCGTGGGGTAGCACTTCGCGCACGAAGAAGGCCTCTATACCACCGGTTTCCTTGAGCGGCACCTGCTCGGTGTCGCGCAGGTCGGTGTCGGCCTCGTACTCGACCATGAAGCGATCCTTGCCCACGGTCTCCAGGTACGTCCCGTCGTAGCCGGGTTCGAAATGGTCGCCCGCCTTGAGCTTGCTGCGCTTGGCAATGACCGGCGGTGCCGACTCGTCGCGCCAGCTCACCGCTTTGTAAATGGCCTTCTTTTCGGGCGCACCCAGCTTCTTGCCATGTACCTTCATCGTGGCGTCGAAGCGGTTGCGGAACTCGTTGTGGTCATCGAACACGCCATCGCCCAGTTCCTGCTGCGCCAGCTTGGCCGTTTCCAGCAGCATCTTGTCGCGCAGCCACGTCGCCGGGTCGAGCAGCTTTTTGCGCCGCTTCTCCGGCACGGCCTTCTTGGTGGTCTTGGCATCTTCGTCGTCCGACTCGTCGTCGGCTTCCTCGTCGCCGTCGTCACCTTTCAGCCAGGCTTCCATTTCGGGCTTGAGTTTGGCGAATTCGGTGTACAGCTTATCGCCGTGCTTGGCGTACATCTCGCTGCGCAGCGCTTCGTCACCGGTGGCAAAGCGCAGGCTCTCGATGGCGTTGCGCTTGAGCTGGCTTTTCAGCCGCAGCGGGCGTTCAACGGTGATCTTCCAGTAGCCGAAATCGGCGTTGTCGAACCATTTGCATTCGGGCACGGCCTTCGCAGCGTCTGCATCGGCGGGCGGCTGGTCCAAGTAGTGCTTGAGGATGCGCTCAATATCTGCTTCCGAAAGCTCGCAGTTTTTCTTACCGAGGTTGCGCCGCATCGGCTGGGACCACTGCGAGGCGTCAATCAGTTGAACCTTGCCCTTGCGATGCGCAGCTTTCTTGTTGGCCAGGACCCAGATATAGGTGGCGATGCCGGTGTTGTAGAAGATATTAAGGGGGAGGGCGATGATGGCTTCGAGCCAGTCGTTCTCCAGGACCCAGCGGCGGATATTGCTTTCACCTTGGCCTGCGTCGCCGGTGAACAATGCAGAACCGTTATGCACCAGCGCAATGCGGCTGCCCAACGGTGTGTTGTGCTTCATCTTCTGCAGCTTGTTCACCAGGAACATCAACTGTCCGTCGCTGGAGCGGGTGATAAGCTTGAATTCGGCATCGCCGCCATGGTTGACGATAAAGCGCGAGTCGCTGAACTCCTTTTTGCCGCCCATCCGGTCGAGGTCGGTCTTCCAACTCTTACCGTAGGGCGGGTTGGAGATCATGAAGTCGAACTCGCGTGAGCGAAACTGATCGGCTGAGAGCGTGGACTTGTCCGCGCCACCGACGATGTTTTCGGCCTCGTCACCTTCACCCTTGAGCAGCAGGTCGGCCTTACAGATGGCGTAGGTTTCCGGGTTGATCTCTTGACCAAACAGGTGAATCGAGACTTCCTTGTTGTGACTTGCTGCCAGGTCGTGTAGAGCTTCTTCTGCTACGGTAAGCATTCCGCCAGTCCCACAACTGCCGTCATACATCAAGTAGGTACCGGATTGGATTTTGTCGGCTACTGGTAAGAACAGTAAATTTGCCATTAACTGGACTACATCGCGGGGTGTGAAGTGCTCACCAGCCTCTTCGTTGTTTTCTTCATTGAAACGGCGGATCAGTTCCTCGAACACTGTGCCCATGCCATGGTTGTCGAGCGCGGGAAGCTTGATCCGGCCATCCGCATCCTTGACCGGCAGCGGGGAAAGATTGACCTCGGGATCGAGGAAATCATTAATCAGGTGACCGAGGATGTCAGCCTCGACCATCGTCTGGATCTGGTCCCGAAACTTGAATTTCGCCAGGATGTCCTGAACGTTGGGAGAGAAGCCGTCCAGGTAATCAACGAAGTTGTCGCGTAAGCGCTGCCCTTGACCGCTGGAGGAAAGCGTGGCGAGGGTGAACTCCGATGTGTTGTAGAACGCCTGCCCGGATGCCATCCGCAGTGCGCCGTCCTGCTCGGCCACCTTGTGTGTGTCGAGGAACTTTTTGCGCTCTAGCACCGCATGTTTGGTCGATTCCAGCACAGCATCGAGTCTTCGCAGCACTGTGAAGGGGAGAATCACATCACGGTACTTGCCGCGCACATACACGTCGCGCAACCGGCCGTCGGCAATGTTCCAGATGAAGTCGGCAACCCACTTGAGATTGCTTTGTTCTTGTTGGTTTACGGGTTTTGAAGTGGCCATTTTGTTTTGATTATTGTTTGTATATTAATTTGAAGTCTCATGTCGTTCGGGTACTTTGCTCATTTCGGGAGCTTCCCTCTTACGACTGCGGCTGCCAAAGTTCTTTCACTATTTCCGCGATTTGCTGATATGCAGACTCAGCCTGCGCTTCGAGTTCACATAGTTGTTGGTATTTCTCTTGCGCCTGAGCAAGCTCCTGTGCTGTAGGAATCGGGATCAAGACCGTTGAGCACAGAACATCAGGGGTAACGTGTGGAATCACTGCACCTACCTGCAGTGAATCACGCTGATGCTCAAATTCTTGGGAGCGGAAATACATCAGCAAGTACTCAGATGTAATTTCCTGGCTTCTCGGCCTAAGGGCAATGCAGTTTCCAGAGGTAACCAATGTCCATGCGTCAGAACCGGACAAGGATTCGCTTGCTTGAACCACGCTTTGTTCGATGAGAGCAGTTTTCCCGATCGTTCCTTTGATGGACATGACAATGTCTCCCTTTTTAAGGGATGACTCTTCTCTGCGTCGTTCTCTGATGTGGACAACGCGTACCTGGCTGTTTGGCCCGGGTGTAGTCGGTTTTACTGCCCGCCAACCACCCAAGTCAGGAATTCCGATCTCAATTGCAGCGACGGAGTAGGGGTCATTGGTAGATACAGGAGCTCGAATGACATCAACCAGTTCACGCAGAGGCAATCTGTGTCCTGAAAGGATGAGTTGAGGCTGAAGGTGTCGACTTGGCTGAAGGTTGCAATCGGCATCCAAGAGCATTTTGAAATCTACGTCTCGCACCAGCTCTTCGATTTGTTCCGTATATCGATCCATGCCTCCAACGGGCATTTCTTCGAGTCGCCGGTCTGGGGCGAACGAGTCGGTCAGATGCAGAGCCTCAAGGCTCTTCTCAAGATCAAGTGTCTTGGCTGCGCGACCACTGAAACCAGTACGTACAGTTAACTTGCTCAAGTCACCCATGCGCAAAATTTGCCCGGTTGCCTTTCGATCGAACGCTAGCACCGCAGGTGCGATGCTTGCGTAGGAATACATCCGGCCAGGGAGAGACAGGATCAGATCGATGGGATAAGCATCACGTACCCATACCTCGCGCAAGCGTTGTTCTTGTCCCCGTGCAAATAAGAGTGACTGTGCTGTCATAAAGACGGCCCTGTGCTTGACCCGGGGCCACAAAGCAGCGGGTGTCCAAGCGTCCGAGCGATCTAGCCTCAACCGATTCAAGGGACCAATTTTCTCGACCAGCAAACGGTTTTGTGAGAGCTTTTCGTCGTAGCCTTCCCATTGACGCCAGCCCATACCCGTCTGTAAACGAGCCCCCATTGGAGGGACCGCAAGTAGGTAGTCCGCCTCAAATTCGCGCTTGCCATCGGGGTTTCTTGAAGCATCAGTGCGCGAAGCACTGTCGTCAAAAATCCCGAGCAGCGCTCGACAAAGCCGCTGAGAGTCAGATAGCCATGAATGTGGCCCATCCAATTCGATTTCCAGCCCAAGGCGGATTGCACGGGAAGCAAATTGCCCCACGGGATCAAAAGGGATCCAGACCTTGGCGCCACGGGGCGCCCCGAGAACGCAAAAGAGTAGGTCACATGCCTCTGGCGCAAGGACTGGCAGGTCTGCGCTGCGCAGAGAGGCAAGGTGCCAGAGTGCGTCGGAGACAGACAGGTAGAAATCGGGAACTCGTTCCAGAAGGTCACTAGTGATGCTGGCTGCTTGAGAGATTTCAAGATCAAGACTTTGTGAGGGGGATCCTTTGCCCCAAATGATTCGGGCGCACAGTTCGCCTATGTCTGTATGGGCCTCCGCCCACGTAGCCTTTTCGGTCAGGGATGTAAGTCCTACGCCGTTTGGAAGCATGTCCAGTTGAGCCATGCGGGCACCGACCATCCAGGCCAGTGCGAATTGATGGGCGTCGTCTTGAGCTGCGCTTCGGCGTACGTCTGCAAGCTGACGCATCGCTTCAATTACTGCTGATGTTTGAAATGCCATTTTGTATTCCTTGGTCTTTGGCTCTTATTGATAGCGATGGCTTGCAGTAATGACTACCGCATCATCTTCGGCGCTGAGCACAACGTAAGCGCCAGCCAACGCGTCTAGTCTTTGAGTGCGCCCCAACACATTGCCGAGCCGCTCGACTGCAGCGCGAGTCATGAGGCACCGGATACCGCCATGACCATCGTGGCTGCGTTCACCAAAAGTGCGAATCAGTTCGACACTGTCGGGATTGAAGCCGCGTTGGGCGCTGCGTTTTTGGGCATGGCGGGTCATGATGGCGCGCTTGAACTTGTTCGATTCGAAAGAAAGATTCGTTTGCATCGTACACTCCTTTGTTGGGGCGTTCAATAAATTTCTAACGCCAACTAATTTCGTGATCCGTTTAAAAGCTGATCGAACAGTTCTGGTGCATTGCAGCTTTGGACTGCAGGGTGAACGCGAAGACTGCCGATCAGCTGATGGAAGCGAATTTTATCTAACACCAACTAACTTGCAAGAGCCTCAACTAAAACCATTATCATAAAGTGGTCTTTGACTGCTGAGCACAGAACCGGGCGAGTACGAGGGGCGGCTCAGTTTCCGGAAACTGGGCAGTAAACTGCCCTCGTGTGCACGAATTTCACGCCAACCAAGCGCGCCCAGTGGGTCAAGGAGAAGCTGGGGGTGGACCTGCCTTCAGGCTTTCCGGATGAGTCCTACCCGGGGTTTGCTGCTCCGGTGGTCGTGAAGAGCCACCAGACTGGGCGCGTGGCCTGCGGCTTGGCTAAATTCGGTCTGATCCCCTCATGGGCCAAGGACGACAAGATCAGCCGCCACACCTACAACGCCAGGAGCGAGACGGCGGCGGAAAAGCCCAGTTACCGCACCGCGTGGCGTCACCGGCAGTACGGCCTGGTGCTGGTTGATAACTTCTACGAGCCCAGTTACGAGTCGGGCAGGGCGGTGCGATGGAAGATAGAACTGGCCTCGGGGGACCCATGCGGCATCGCCTGCCTGTGGGACCGCTGGACCGACCCAGCGTCGGGCGAGTTGGTGGTTAGCTTCTCCATGCTCACAGTGAACGCCGACGAACATCCAGTGATGAAACAGTTCCACAAGCCTGGGGATGAAAAACGCACGCCGGTGATCATTGCCCCAGAGCTGCATGACACCTGGCTCAGTGCAGACACTACCAAGGCCGTCGAGTTGATGACCTGGGCACACATGCCCGAACTCCAGGCAATGGCTGCGCCGAGGACTTGAGCACCTTCGTGTACTTGAAATGCTGGATAAAAAAATGGGGTATCCATTTAGCTCCACTTGTGTAAAATAACTGGATGGATGTCCATATGTTATCGCCGGTTGCAGGGAAAGACTATCCCCACAACTGGAATGAATTCCTGAGCTGGTTTCCCACCGATGAAGCCTGCTCGGCCTACCTGGAGAAGCTTCGCTGGCCACAAGGGTTTGTCTGTCCGGCATGCGGCGCAGTGGCCGAACCTTATCGGGCCACTCGTGCCCGTTTGATGTGCAATGCCTGCAAGCATCAGACGTCCGTGACGGCCGGAACGATCTTCAGCAAGACGCGAACACCTTTACGCATCTGGCTTGCCGCGGCCTGGTATCTGACCAACCAGAAGCAAGGCGTCAGTGCCTTGGGTCTGCAGCGCGTACTGGGCTTGGGCAGTTACCAGACCGCCTGGACGATGCTGCACAGGTTCCGCCGTGCCATGGTCAGGCCTGATCGAGAAAAGCTCAAGGGAACGGTCGAAGTGGATGAGACCTATCTGTCCATCAGCGACAGAGAGCAACCCGTTTCCTCTACCGGGCGCAAGAGCAATACCAATAAAGTACAAGTCATCATCGCTGTCGAGATGCTGGAGCCCAAAGGGTTTGGCCGCATCCGGCTTCGTCGGATTGACAGTGACAACACCGACAACGTGATCGGATTCGTCCAGGAAATGATTGAACCGGGCAGCGTTGTTTGCACGGACGGCTTGGCTTCATACAGAAAACTCAAGGACCTGGGCTATCTGCACAACAAGATCGTGATGCTCGGTTCAGACGTGCCAGCGCACGTTTCTATGGCGGGCGTTCACCGCGTGGCCGCGTTGATCAAACGCTGGATTCTGGGCACCCATCATGGCTCCGTACAACCAGGACAACTGGATGCTTATCTGGACGAATTTGTCTTCCGGTTCAACCGCCGCAGCTCTGGATCAAGGGGGATGCTGTTCTACAGATTGCTCCAGCAAGCCATGGTCACAGCACCCGTCACCTACGAGGATGTGGCCAGCAGGAAAAAGGGGAAATCCGATTAGTGGAGCTAAATGGATACCCCATAAATAAATACAGTATTTGATTCATCTTTTGTCCGGTCGAGCAGAGGTTGCCTACTGTGTGTCCACTGCTAAGCTTCTATCTACCAATTCAAGGAGTCGATATGACCCACACCGTCCATTTCCAACGCGTTTTGCGTGCCCCCGCCGAGCGCATTTTTCGCGCCTTCATCGATCCTGACGCGATGGCCAAATGGTTGCCGCCGCATGGCTTTACTGGCCGGGTGCACGAGATGGATGCGCGTGTGGGTGGGGGCTACCGCATGTCATTCACCAACCTCGGCAAGGGTCAGAGCCACAGTTTTGGCGGTACGTTTTTGGAGCTGGTGCCGGGCGAGCGTTTGAGCCACACCGACACCTTTGACGACCCGAATTTGCCAGGTCAGATGGTGACCACCATCACCTTCAAACCGGTGCTGGTGGGCACCGAGGTGAACATCGAGCAGTCGGGCATTCCCGAGATGATTCCGCCGGAAATGTGCTGTCTGGGCTGGCAAGAATCTTTGACTTTGCTGGCGCTGTTGGTCGAGGCCGAAATTCCAGCTTGAGTTGGATGCTCGCGCATGCGCGCAGCCAGGAGGCTCGCCTAGGCACTCAGATGGCCGCAGCGGCCATGTCCTGAGGTTCGGGTTCGAGCTGGCGCAGGGCTTGCAGGGCATCGGCGTCGGTGCGGTACATCTTCAGCAACGGGTTGGCGGGCAATTCACCGGCACGTTTGAGGGCTTGCTCCACCGGCAGCTTGATGCCGCTGATGTGCAGCGTGATGCCTCGGCTGAACAATTGCCTTTGCAGTTGACCAAAAGTTTCCACGCCGGTGGCGTCGACCCGGTTGATGGGGTGCGCAAACAGGCACACATGCTGCACGTCCGGGTGGCGGGCCAGGTGGTCGGTGATGGCGCGTTCAAAGCCGCTGGCAGCCGCAAAGTCCAGTTCGGCGTCCATGCGCAGGGCATACAAATGGGGTGCCAGCGGGGGCAGCTTCCACAGGTGCC
>JACCDU010130209.1_pt1 | contig 14455 bp, 13 predicted proteins | sample 7446081 | NCBI WGS metagenome assembly JACCDU01 (sample SAMN15323447, study PRJNA562643) | freshwater metagenome | isolation source: river surface water | place: USA:Blue River Watershed | collected 2017-08-17
AAATGAAGGGACAAGCCATCCTTCAACTTACACAAATTGGACTACAATTCGATGAATCAAAAAGTGATAATCCTTTCGCATATTTTACCGCCGCGGTTACTAACTCGTTTGTCCGTGTCATCAATATTGAAAAGAAAATGCAAAATATTCGAGACGACATCCTCGAAATGAACGGTATGAACCCAAGTAATACAAGAATGGTTAATCACGAATACGACAACGCAATGAAACGCGAAGGCGAAACTGGGGATTGACCTTTTGTTAGTTTTTCACTACACTCATAGGACTTATGTTTAAAAAGATAGCCGCTTTTACCGATATCCACTTTGGATTAAAATCAAACAGTGCAACACACAATCAAGACTGCGAAGATTTCGTAGATTGGTTTATTGCCGAAGCCAAAAAGGAAGGTTGCGATACTGGCATATTCCTAGGCGACTGGCATCACAATCGCAACAGTCTAAACATGCTGACTATGGTGTCTAGTATTCGTAGTTTAGAAAAATTAGGCAAGGCGTTTGATAACTTTTACTTCTTCCCAGGTAATCACGATTTGTACTACAAAGACAAACGTGATGTGCATTCAGTAGACTGGGGGCGCCATATTCCCGGAGTAACCATTGTCAGCGACATCACAACTATAGGCGATGTTACTATGGTTCCGTGGCTTGTAGGGGAAGAATGGAAAAAGATGGAAAAACTAAAGAGTCGTTACATCTTTGGGCACTTTGAACTTCCGTTGTTTATGATGAATGCCATGGTGCAAATGCCCGATCATGGTGAATTACAAGCAACACATTTTAAAAATCCTGAATACGTATTCAGCGGACACTTCCATAAACGTCAAGCAAAACAAAATATTGTTTACATTGGTAACGCATTCCCGCACAATTATGCAGATGCTTGGGACGATGACCGCGGTATGATGATTTTAGAGCACGGAGGCAAGCCAGAATATCGTGTTTGGCCCGATGCTCCTAAGTTTAAAAATGTAAAACTCAGTCAACTTATCGATGACGGCGAAAATTTAATTAAGAGTAAGACATATCTTCGTGTAGGCATTGACATTGATATCAGTTACGAAGAAGCAAGTTTTATCAAAGAAACTTATCTTTCTAATCCAGATCTTAGAGAACTTACATTAATTCCTGAAAAGAAGGAAGTCGAAATTAACACAGATATCGATGTCGAGCACTTTGAGAGTGTAGATCAAATTGTCAGCAATCAAATTGCTAATATTCAAAGTGACACATACGATCCCAAAGTATTACTTGCAATCTATAATAATCTATGATAAAAATAAAAGATTTAACAGTTAAAAATTTCATGAGTGTGGGTAATGCCACACAGGCTGTAAACTTTAACAAAGAACAACTAACGCTTGTCTTGGGTGAAAACTTAGATCAAGGCGGCGATGACAGCGGTTCACGTAATGGTACAGGTAAAACTACTATTGTCAATGCACTAAGTTACGCATTGTTCGGTCAAGCATTAACTAACATTAAAAAAGATAACTTGATCAATAAGATCAACGGTAAAAACATGTTAGTTACCGTTGAGTTTGAAAAAGATGGTAAACTTTACAGGATCGAGCGTGGACGCAAACCTAATATTTTGAAGTTCTATATCGACGATCAAGAAGTTGATAACGGAGATGTAGAAGACGAAGGCCAAGGCGATAGCCGTGAAACACAAAAAGATATCGATGAATTGTTTGGATTAAGTCACGATATGTTTAAGCACATTGTTGCATTAAACACATACACCGAACCTTTCCTTAGCATGAAGTCTAACGACCAACGTGCTATTATTGAGCAACTGTTGGGCATCACTGTACTCAGTGAAAAAGCAGAATTGCTCAAGGAACAAATTAGAATTAGCAAAGAAGATATTTTTCAAGAAACTACACGCATCGAAGCAGTTAAAAAGAGCAACGATCGTATTCAGGAAAGTATCAATAGTTTAAAAATCAAACAAAGTGCATGGCAAAAATCACGCAACGATGACATTGCTAAGATTCAACGTGCTATAGATGAACTAGCCAGTGTTGATATTGACTACGAAATCAATCAACATGCACTGGTCAAAGCATACGATGAACAAAGTGCAAAAATTAAAAGTCTTAATAAAGAGAAGGCCACACTTGAAACTGCACTGATGCAGGCTGAAAAGACTCTAAAGAAGTACGAGCGTGAAATCACTCAACTTGCTGATAACAAATGTCCTGCTTGTGAGCAAGATTTACACGATCACAAGCACGGGGAAATGATTAAAGCGGCAGAGAAAAACTTAGTCGATGCCGATACATACATGTCCAAAGTTGCCGGCGACTTAGAAGCAGTTATTAAAGAGTTAGATGCTATCGGTGATATCAACGGTAGACCTAAAACGTTCTACGATACACTAGATGAAGCGTATAATCACAGAAGTAATTTAGAAAGTCTAGCCACACAACTAGAAAATAAACGCAACGAGCGCGATACGTATCAAGAACAAATCACAGATTTAGAGAATACAGCACTTCAGGAAGTTAACTGGGACACAGTTAACTCGTTGACGTTGGTAAAAGACCATCAAGAGTTCTTGCTAAAATTGTTAACCAACAAGGATAGTTTTATTCGTAAGAAAATTATCGATCAGAATCTTGCTTATCTCAATAATCGACTAACTTACTATCTTGATAAAGTTGGATTGCCTCACAGCGTTTTATTTCAAAACGATTTAAGTGTAGAAATTACACAACTAGGACAAGATTTAGACTTTGATAACTTGAGTCGCGGAGAACGCAACAGACTTATCTTAGGTTTGTCGTGGGCATTCCGCGATGTATGGGAAAGTTTGTATCAGAATATCAACTTGTTGTTCATTGACGAACTCATCGACAGTGGTATGGATGCCGCAGGCGTTGAAGGAAGTTTAGGTATTCTAAAGAAAATGGGCAGAGAACGACACAAGAATATCTACTTGATCAGTCATAGAGATGAATTGATTGGTCGAGTTAACAACGTTCTTAAAGTTATTAAAGAAAACGGCTTTACAAGTTATAGCAACGACATTGAAATCCATGAGTGACGAGATTCAAGACAGTTTACATGACAAGTTAGTCAAGGCGTTTATACAGTACTGTACTGCAAATGAGAAGTTTGAAAACTTTGGATTTGCTGACAGTGCTGTAGCCGCTCGTAATGCTCTCAACGAAATTGGTCATATGATCAAAGATCGTAGAAAAGAAATACACACAAAACGTATTAAGATGCACGGCGACAGAAAAAAAGGCATATTACCCACAGAACCCAGCGAACGTAGGCAAAGAAAATTAGACAGGCAACGCCAAAAAGAAGAGGCACAAAAGAATCAGGATACTAACTAAGTGAGTGCAGTGGACATATCAAAATCAACCAGTAGAAGACATACCAGAAGGCTACATTGGCTTTGTTTATCTCATCACGAATCTTAAATCCGGACAGAAATACATAGGCAAAAAACTAGCACAGTTTAAAAAAACTAAACCACCACTCAAAGGCAAAAAACTTAAAAGAAGAACTACAGTAGAAAGCGATTGGCGCGATTACTTTGGTTCATCTGATAGGCTCAATGCAGATGTCCAAGCACTAGGTCCGGAAAACTTCACAAGAGAAATACTTTATCTTTGCAAATCTAAGGCAGAAATGTCATATCTAGAGGCAAGAGAACAGTTTGAACGCAGAGTACTAGAAAGCGATGAATACTATAATGGTATCATCAACGTCAGAGTAGGCGGATCAAACATTCTAAGGCAACGTCTTCAAGAACAAGCACAAGGCAAACTCAACGGTTAACGCTGGCACAGGCTAATTTCGTGTGCCCAAATCCCTGGTGATGTCGCGGGGTAAGGAAATCTCTGCCGTAAGAGTACTCAGCAACTATCCTTAACAGGACGTGGATCGGATATGCCTTCATACAACCGGTTTTGCTGTTTAAAAAAATTTTAAAAGGCTAAAAGAAGGGTAATTCCCTAACGGCTATAAGTGTGATAGCGTACATTTATATGCCTGCCGTCAGTATAAGACGTGGCTCGAGGTACAGGCTGACCGCCTCTGTAATGCCATAACGCTGTGTGACCATTGTGCAACTCAGATAATGTTCAAACTTTTGCCCGCCAGGGCAAAGTGTGACTGAACAATCTAGATAATAGTTAATGTGCTTCGCACTTAAAAATACCTCTATAATTAAAAAAGACAAGAATAGTTCGAGCGAAAGCGAAGAACAGATGAACGTAGTTCATCTTAATTGGCACTAAATATATTATCGCTAAGGAATACTCTAGAATGAAAGCAATTGAAATTCTCGCAGAAAGTAAAGATCTTAAAGAAGGTCCTGCTGGGTTTATAGGACAAGCGGCTAAACGTCTTGGTGCGGCTGCTCTAAGTGCCGCTGGATTAAAAACATGGGCTGGACAACTCAACGATAAAGCAGATGTAGGTACCTTTGCTAATAGATATTCTAGAGAATTTGACAAATATTTGGCTTCTGCTGGTAAAGATCTTAATAGTGCTACCTTTGCAGATCTTAAAGATTTTATGAATCAGAATAAGATTCCTGCACAAAACGTTCCTAATAATCCTAACGGAGTTCTAGATAAAGATATGGTTAACTCTATTCTAAAAAGAACTGCAAGCGATTACCTGGGCGGACAACAAACATCAGCACCATCTGGAACTAAGACTTCTGCAACTAATGTACCTGCAGGTCAAACACAATCGGCTCCGGCACAAACTACTGCATCGACATCATCGAGTCAACCATTTAATGTACCTGCTTTATTGCAAGTTATTCCTCAGATGAATAAAAGAGATCTTAATAAGATCCTTACTGCTACACAAACGGCACTACAAAATCCTAAATTGGCTTCTAAAAAAGCCGCCGCAACACCGCAGCCAACAAGTACTGCTAATATGACACCTGCACAAGTTCGTGCAACTAAACAAGCCGCTGCCGCAAATACTGCTCAAGCACAGATGAAAGCCAATCCTGCACCAGCAAAGCCAGCACCTGAACCTACGCCTGCTCAAATAAGAGCAGAAAAACAGGCCGCGGCAGCAAAGATGGCGCAAGATCAAATGGCCGCAAGCGCACCGCCAGGTCCTAAAGTTTGGAAAAATAACAGAAATCCAAGTGCGCCTGCTACAAGTCGTCCTACAAAACCTAAAAAAGCCGTAGCAGTTTAAAAGAAGGGCATTCCTGATTTTTTAGTAGTTTCTAAATTATCTTTGATAATTTCTGAAATTACTTTACGGTCTTCGTAGCACATTGCAAATGCGTCGTCGACGTTGACACTGCCTCTCATATACCAACAAAGTCTAAAGAGTTCGTCCTTGATTTGTAGTACTTCGTTATCCAGCCCCTTAACCATCTCCAGTGCTTCGGGGAGAGGAAGGCTAAGGAGCCTTACCCGAAAAAATTTGAACTGTCCAGAGTAATAGGAACCTCAAACTCTGCTGGAGCACCTGCTTCAATCTCTTCAGGTGTTGATTGAACACGAAACGGTTCAATGTTGAACTTTTTCTTTTGAGTGTCTAAATGAGAAATAATAGTTTTTAAAATTTCTTTGTCAGCATTATTGACAAATTCTGTGATAAATGCAGAATCCTTTACAGATCCATCGGGTGTAATAACTTCGCTGATACCTGAACTAACCATATTAATAGTAACTTCTGTTAATTTTCTAAAACTAACAGCAAATTTTTCTAACTTAGTAGTATCATCTAATGTTTCGTCGTTGACAATTTTTAATATACGTTGTTCTTCGAGACTTTTTATAGAGTTTTTAGTGAACTCTTCATAGGTCAACGGACGTAATCTAATTTCTAAATCGTCTGCAAGTTTACAACAAGGATCAAATGCCGCACCAGCAAGTTTATCTAAGACTAATCTTAAATCTGCTTCATAAGTTTTTTCTTCGTCGATACCTGGCACTACTGTTTTAACGTCTAGCATTTCGCCGTATGTTGCAATTCGAATTGCAACTAATATAGCATCTAAATCGATGCTGGGAATCTTCCAAGCATTTTTAATGTTAGGCATGCAACTTTGAATAACATCTACAGTGGCCTGACCATTCATAAGAGCATCGGGAGTTTTCATAACAATTTCATCTTTGGCTGTCATGGAATACACAGGGTACTCTCCAGTATCTGTTTTTTCTAAACTTCCGTCTGGATAGTAATTTCCAGAACTAGGCAATCTAATATAGATTTTTGGCTGTCTGAAATATTTGTGCAACGGATTCTGTTTAGCATTTTCCATGGTTTTTAACTCCGATAAATAAAGTAGTGCCTGTTATTTATATGCGCATATTTTAGGTAAAAAACTCTTATGGCAACAGTCAGTGGTGAATTAGGTGGGCAACCTATTATTTTAGAAAATGCCGCAAGCGAAGCGACATTAAATGCTCTCTTGCAGGCAACTTTAGCCAATTCAAATAATAAAAGCCAAGCGGCAAAAATTCAAAAAGCCTACGAAGAAGCAGTTAAAAAAACTACAGACAATCAAAATAAAAACATCGACACGCTGAAAAAAGCAAAAGAAGCCCAGGAAGACGAAACTAAAAAACGCAACGATTTGAACAAAAAAATTGAAGAAGAAAAAGAAAAGCGTGAGAAATTAGTTCAAGGATTCAAAGAACTTGGTGCAGTTGTTGGAAAAATCGGTGATGTAGTTGGTAAAACACTAGGTTATGCATTTAGTAATGCTACACCAAAAGTATCAGATTTTACAGATGCGCTCAGCGGAATTCCTGTCATCGGTCCAGCCATCGGAGCCATGGGCAAAGCCATGCAAGAAAACATAGACATCTACAGATCCATAACATCTGTAGGTGCAGATTTTGCGGGTGGCATGAATGAAATGAAATTTGCAGTAACTAAAACTGGTCTTAGTTACGATTTATTTGCAAAAACAGTTGTCGAAAATAATAAAACTTTTGCAAGTTTAGGTGCAGGAGCACAATCAGGTGCAAAAGCCTTTGCCGCAATTAATGCCAGCATGAGAGGTAATTTTGCTAATGGCCTTGCTCGATTAGGTATCAGTATGGAAGAGCAAGCAGACTATACTGCTGGCTATCTAAGTAGACAGATTACATTAGGTCGTGCGCAAAACATGACACAATCTGAGTTGAATGAAGGGGCAAAAGAATACATTCTAGAATTAGATCAGTTGGCTAGAGTACACGGTATGACTCGTAAGCAAGCCCAAGAAGCATTGAATGAACAGATGCAAGACAAACGACTAAAATTGTTGTACATGCAATTGGGCAATGCTGGCGGTGAAACTGCTAAAATCTTAGCAGGAATTTCCTCTAAAAATAAAAATGTAGCCAATGCTATGGCTGATTTAGTGTCTACTAACGGTGTTGCAGTTAACGGTGTATCTTCAAGCATGGCCATGTCCTTGGCACAGTTAAGTCCTGTGTTTGGAGAAGTAGCACAAAAAATGCGTACTAACTCGATAAGTCAGGACGAAGCAAATAGAATATTAAGAGAAGAATTTAGACTTTTACAACAGCGAGGAGAACTAGAAGGCGACAACATGGCGTTGTTTGCTGGATTGAACTCGAATATGTTCGATGCTGTGGCTGCTTCTGGAGACTTAATTAACCTTGGTTTAAAACCAGTAACTGAAGCCGCGCAAAATCAAACCACTACAATGAACGATTCAGGCAATGCTGTTCTTGAGACGGATAGAAGATTGCTTAGTATGCGAGATACTTTAGCAAATGTACTTCAGCCTGCAATGACATTGTTTACACAGAAAATAGCAGAAGGCGTTCCTCAACTAGAAGAATTTGTTAAAGAATTTACTAAAATTTTACAAGGTGAAGACGGTGTTCCAGGTGCTATAAAATTTGGACTGTCTAAACTAGCAGAGTTAGTATCTCCATTTTTTGTTGAATTGTTTAAACAAATATTCACTAGTCCGGCATTTATAGGTGCTATGCTCATGGGTGTGGCCGCATTGTGGGGATTCGGTGCTGTAAAAATGGCACTGGTCAAAGCAATTACTGATTCATACGATGACGCAAGAGGTAAAAAGAAATCAGGACCTGCAAGAGATCCTAAAACTGGAAGATTTACAAAAGCACCTGCACCATCGACATTATCCAGAATAGGTGGGTTAGTTAAAGGTGGCGGCATCTTAGGTCTTGGGGGAATGGGAGTCGAATATCTTGGCGAAAAAGCCACTGAAGCAGGCCATACAAAGACTGGTGCCGCATTAGATATTGCTGGAACAACAGCAAAATATGCAGGTTTGGGAGCAATGGTAGGTAGTGTTGTTCCTGGTCTTGGAACTGCAATTGGTGGTGGCATCGGCGGACTATTTGGTCTAGGAGCAGGATTATTTTCTAGTGGTGGAAAACTGTTTGGCGGATCTTCTAAACCGGCAACTAATGCGGCAGCAGCCGCTGACCAGGCACGTGCGATAGATCAAATACCTAAGGATGTTGCTGTTGCCGCTGAAGTTGCTAAAACAACAACACCTGCACAGGTAAAAGAATTATCAGCCGCATTAAAAGAATTAGACTATAGTAAATTAATAATACCAGATGATGCTCATAAGAGTATGGAGACTGGGGTACTCAAAATGCGTCAACTGCGTGGCGAAGTAAATGCAATGTCTACCGCATTTAAAGAATTAAACAATACCGGTTTGGATAAAATAACTGCCGGATTAGGCAGATTGGACGAAAGTTTTAAGAGTTTTAATAAGAGTTTTGTTGAACAGTTCATGGTTAAATTTAAAGAATTGGATAAGAAGAGTCAAGAACAACTCTTAACCGACCTCAATGAGAAGATGGATCTGTTAAATACTAGCGTACAGTCTCTTGTAGACATAGAAGAAGAAAATAGCAGACATGTTAAAAACACTGCACGTAATACTCGAGCAACATCAGGCAGAGTAAACTAAGGATCCTAAATGAGTTGGAAAAAGTATTTTTCGCCAGTAAACACTACTAATAGTAATGTAAGTCCAATTTCTGGATCGTCAGGCGGTCGCGCAGGTCCTGCCAGAACAAACTACAGCAGTTATCTTCCAGATGTTTATACAGGTAGTCCAAATCGTGTTGAGCGTTATATGCAATACGACACTATGGATTGGGACAGTGAAGTAAACGCCGCATTAGACATCTTAGCAGAATTTACTACACAAAAGAACAAAGAAAACGGTACACCCTTTACATTAAAGTTTAAAGGTCGTCCAACAAATTCAGAAATTAAAATCTTAAAAGAATACCTCCAGCAATGGACTAAGATGCAACAACTGAACAATAGAATGTTCCGTATTGCACGTAACTTGTTCAAATATGGTGATGGGTTCTTTATTCGTGATCCAGAAACACAAAAATGGTTTTATATTGATCCAGGTAAAGTTGTAAAAATTATTGTTAACGAAAGCGAAGGTAAAAAGCCTGAGCAGTATGTTATCCGTGATTTAAACGTTAACTTTCAAGATTTAGTTGTAACACAGATCAACCCTAATACACAAAATCAACAACCTGGCGGCGCAGCCTACGTACAAGGTGGCAGTGGCGCAAGGGGCATGACGGGTGCATATCCTCAGCAAACAGGTACACGTTTTAGTACAAGTCAAAACGAATATGCTATTGATGCCAAGCACGTTGTTCATTTAAGTTTGAGCGAAGGTCTAGACAATAATTACCCATTTGGTAACAGTCTATTAGAATCAGTGTTCAAAGTTTACAAGCAAAAAGAATTGCTTGAAGATGCTATTATTATCTATCGTATCCAACGTGCTCCAGAACGTAGAATTTTCTACATTGACGTTGGTAACATGCCAAGTCACTTGGCAATGAGTTTCGTAGAGCGTGTCAAAAACGAAATACATCAGCGCAGGATTCCATCATCGACTGGTGGCGGATCAGTTATAGACTCAAGTTACAATCCTCTGTCTATTAATGAAGATTACTTCTTCCCGCAGACAGCAGAAGGCCGCGGCTCAAAAGTTGACACTCTACCAGGCGGAACAAACTTAGGCGAAATTGACGATTTACGTTACTTTACAAACAAGTTAATGCGTGCCTTGCGTATTCCAAGTTCTTATCTGCCAACAGGTGCAGATGATAGCCAAGCACAGTATAACGATGGCCGCGTTGGCACAGCATATATTCAAGAACTACGCTTTAACAAATACTGCGAACGCCTACAAGGTGCAATGATTGACACTTTTAATACAGAATTTAAACTGTATTTGCATAACAAGGGTGTTAACATTGACTTCAGTTTATTTGATTTAAACTTCCAAAGCCCACAAAACTTTGCCGCATACCGTCAAGCAGAACTAGATAACCAACGTATTGGTACATTTACACAAATGGCCGCACTGCCATTTGTCAGCAAACGCTTTGCTCTAAAGAGATTCCTAGGTATGACTGACGAGGATCTAGCAGAAAACGAGCGTATGTGGAAAGAAGAAAACGGAGAAGGTACTCCAGTATCAGATGCTGCCGGCGAATTACGTACAGCAGGGGTAAGTCCTACAAGCATTGATCAAGATGCTACTGCTGCCGCAGGCACAGAAGAAGCACCAGCAGACATGGAGCCTCCAGCAGAAGACGGTGGCATTCCTGAACCTCCACAAGCATAAATACTGATATGATTCTGCGTGAACTTTTTTATTTTAATAGAGAAACTGCCGAACCCGAGCAGGATGATCGATTCATGACTTATCGTGACACTGATGTTTTAGACGACAGTGATACACGCAAAACACGACTTTCGTTAGGTCAAATTAACGAACTACGCAGAGCCAGCGATCAACATATCAAAGAAACTCAAGCGGAGATGGATTTTATTGCCCGTATGTACGCGGCACCTCCGCCAGAAGCAGCCTAATATAGTATGAAACGTGCCTTTGTGCTAGGCAACGGACGTAGTCGCCTGGAAATAAATTGCGAAAAATTAAAAGATTACGGCACAGTTTATGGCTGTAATGCGCTTTACAGAGACTTTTTACCCCACCATTTAGTAGCAGTTGACGTCAAAATGGTTCTAGAATTAGTAGAAAATAATGTGTTAGATGCTACCAACGTATACACCAACTTCAATAATAGATTTAAAGATATTGCCAAATTGAACATATTTTACCCTAGTAAAGGTTGGAGTTCAGGTCCTACAGCACTGTGGTTAGCCAGTACACATGGATATGACGAAATCTATATTTTAGGATTTGACTACCAAGGTTTACAGAATAATAAGAGAGTTAATAATGTATATGCAGGCACTCCTAACTATAAAAAAGAACACGAACCTGCAACGTTTTACGGTAACTGGCTAAGACAAACTGAAGCGGCAGTAAAAGAATTTGGTGGGATTAAATATTTTAGAGTAGTAACAGATACATCATTCGATCCTCATATACGTAGTGAAAATTTAATCAATATTAACTATCCTGCGTTCATAGAACGAATAAATTATCAAAACTGATGATTTTTAACCGATATCTACCGGTTTTCTTCAGTGTTTATTAAATACATCGACAGCCTTGTTAACATCACAGGAGGAATATCATGACTGATCGCACACGTTTCGAGCAGATGCTCGAGCACCTAATTAATGGTGAACAATCTAAAGCCGAGGAAGTGTTCCACGAACTAGTGGTTGCTAAATCTCGCGAAATTTACGAAAACCTACTTGACGATGACGTCCAAGTAGATGAAGCGTCTGACGAAGACGAAGAAGACGAAGACATGGAAGAAAACATGGACTTCGAAACTGTTGGCGGAGACCCAGCAGATGCAATGATCGACGCAGTAGTTTCCGGTGACGAAGAAGGTGACGAAATGGGCGGAGACGAAATGGACATGGGCGACGAAATGGGCGGTGGTGATGAGCCAGCAACCAAAGATGACGTCATGGACATTAAAGATGCACTAGACGAACTAAAAGCAGAATTTGAAGCCATGTTAGCCGGCGAAGAGCAAGGCGAAGAAGAAGGTGGCGAAGAAGAATTCGGCAGCGAAGAAGGTGAAGAAGGCGCAGAAGACGAAGAAGAAAAGAAAGAAGAATACGCTTTTGAATCCGATGACGAAGAAGACGAAGACATGGACGAAGGTATGGTCCGTGAATATGTAGAAAAAGTTGCTCCAGCAAAAATGGGCGACAATGGTGCTAACACAAAGAGCACAGTAGCAGGTAAGAACGACATGGGTGGTACAACTGCAAACATCGCTAAAGGCGGTGAAAGCAAGGGTGCTGGTACACAAGGCGGTCTAGCAAAGCCTGTAGCAAAAGATTTGAATTCTGGTAACGTAAATGTACCAGGTTCAAAAACAGCGACTAAAATGAGTCCTGCAAAAGCAGCCGGTGGCGATGACGGCACAAATAAGAAAAGCACCATTGGTGCTTAATTAGAGGATAAGACAGATGAGTCTATATCTCCGTGAAAACCTAAGTTTCGATCAAGCCCGTATGGTTGTCGAAAGCGAAGGTGCGGACGGCAAAAATCTTTATATGAAAGGTATTTGCATCCAGGGCGGTATTCGTAATCAAAATCAGCGAGTGTATCCTGTGAGCGAAATCAGCAGGGCTGTCAAGACCCTCAATGATCAAGTTACTGGTGGATACAGCGTTCTCGGTGAAGTAGATCATCCAGACGACCTAAAAATCAACCTGGACCGTGTAAGTCACATGATCACAGAAATGTGGATGGACGGTCCAAACGGTTACGGTAAATTAAAGATATTACCTACACCAATGGGACAACTAGTTAAAACAATGCTGGAAAGCGGAGTTAAGTTAGGTGTTTCCAGTCGCGGATCCGGAAACGTCAAAGAAGACGGATCCGGTGAAGTGTCAGATTTTGAAATTATCACGGTAGACGTGGTAGCACAACCATCAGCCCCCGGCGCATATCCAACGCCAATTTATGAGCATTTGATGAATACCAGGGGTGGTTACAAGGCATTTTTAACAGCACAGGAAGTACAAGGCGACGCAAAGGCACAGAAATACTTGAAAGAAAGCCTATTGAAAATTATAGGTGGGCTCCAGTAACCAAGGGAGAAAATCACATGTTGGATGCGCTAAAATCATTATTCGAGAACAATGTGGTTTCCGAGGAAATCAGAGCAGACATCGAAGCGGCTTGGAATAACAAAATCCAAGAAAACCGTGAACTAGTTACACAGCAACTACGCGAAGAGTTCGCACAGAAGTACGAACACGACAAGTCAGTTATGATCGAAGCAATCGACACAATGATTGCAGATCGTCTAAGCGCAGAAATCCAAGAATTTACAGAAGATCGCAAACAGTTAGCCGAGGCGAAAGCCAAGTATGCTGTTGCAATTCGCGAGCATTCTAGTAAGTTAAACGATTTCGTTCTTAAATCTCTAGCCAAAGAAGTTACAGAACTTCACAGTGACCAAAAAGTCATGGCTGAGAATTTCGCTAAACTAGAAGAATTCGTTGTCGAAGCACTGGCAAAGGAAATTGCAGACTTCTACGAAGATAAGAAGGATCTAGCCGAAACTAAAGTTCGTCTAGTCAAAGAAGCAAAAGAACAATTTGCTATATTAAAAGGCAAATTTGTTAAACAGACAGCAGGTCTTGTTGAATCAGTTGTATCTCAGGGTCTTACTAAAGAGATCAAACAACTTAAAGAAGACATTGACAGTGCTCGTCAAAACGACTTTGGTCGTAAGATTTTTGAAGCATTTACCGCAGAATACCAAAACAGTCTACTCAATGAGAAGTCTGAAACAAGTAAACTGCTAAAGGTAATCGCAGAAAAAGATCAGGCATTAGCAGAAGCACGTAACGCTATTACCGAAAAGCAAGCATTAGTAGAAAGCAAAGAGCAAGAAGTTGCTCGCGCCAAGGCTATTGCAGAGCGTAAGGAAGTTATGAGCGAACTCTTAAATCCTCTAAGCAAGGATCAAAAGGAAATCATGTCTGAACTATTAGAAAGTGTGCAAACTGTAAAACTACGTAGTAGTTTTGACAAGTACCTACCTGCTGTATTAAGCGGTAGCACACCGGAGAAGAAGAAGGCTCTTGTAGAGGCTAAAGAAATCACAGGCAATAAAGAATCAAATAGCATTAGTAGTGCTACAAGCCAGGCGGAAGTAATCGATATTCGTCGCCTTGCTGGAATCAAATAAGGAGAAAAAAATGTCAGAACTACTAGAAAGCCGCTGGCAAGATACTAAAGAGGCACTATTAGAAGGCCTTCAAGGTAACAAGCGTAGTACAATGGGAGTAACTTTAGAGAACACTCGTAAGTATCTTTCAGAAAGTGCTACAGCAGGTGCCACTTCTGCCGGTAACGTTGCAACACTTAATCGTGTTATTCTTCCAGTTATTCGTCGTGTTATGCCAACCGTTATTGCTAACGAGTTAGTTGGTGTTCAACCGATGACTGGTCCAGTTGGTCAAATCCATACTCTACGTGTTCGTTA
>JACCDU010420504.1_pt1 | contig 14441 bp, 12 predicted proteins | sample 7446081 | NCBI WGS metagenome assembly JACCDU01 (sample SAMN15323447, study PRJNA562643) | freshwater metagenome | isolation source: river surface water | place: USA:Blue River Watershed | collected 2017-08-17
CGCCTCTGTACTATATCCTAATTCAAGCGCAATTTCCAACATGGAAAGATTCTGATAATAGAATAATTGAAAGAGTTGATAACACTTCGACCGCGCCTCCGCCATTTGTTGGAACACCTGTGTAAACACTTCATATTCCTCCGGACTGACACCATCCAGTTCCAAATCTTCCAGCCAGTCGGAGGAATCAAAATCATCAGGCAAGCTGGACTTCTCTTTTTCCCGATTAATCATCTTAAACAATTGGTTCTTACCAATTGCATTCAAGTAGGTCTGAATCGTACAAGTCAAACGAAACGAGGGCTGGGCTAATTTTTCAATGAAGACCAAAACTGCATCTGAATACAAGGAATCCAAATCCGACTGAATGGGATAATACTGTGCCAAAAATCGGACAAAATAATGCTTATGATCCAAGTAAATCTGCTCAATAGCAAAATCTCGATTGGCCTGAAACAGGTCAAGGTAATGCTGATTTGAAAGATTTTGAGCCTTGGACAAATGCGGATATTTGGAAGCTTGAAATTAGTTAAAATCTGAGAAATAAAAATTTTTCTAAAAAAGGGGTGACGTTTTTCTATCGCTCGTATAAATGGGTATAAAAAACAAAAAAATCGAATCTTATGAACAAGCCAAAAACCATTTACCATTTCGTATTAGACCAAAGCGGATCGATGTGTGATTGTGTGGACGCGACCTTAAGCGGCCTTGAATCCCAAAACAAAAAAATCAAGTCCATCGCCCAGGAATTTCCCAACCAGGATATACGCGTAGGGTTAACCGTATTTAGCAATGAAGTAGATATCCGCTTTGCTAATTTACCGGCAGACCAACTCACGAACGTCAACCAAATTAATTACCGACCAAGCGGAGGAACAGCCTTATTGGACGGCATCGGTCTAAGCATTAATCGGGTTGACCAATTACTCGAAAACGACGGTGACACGGCCATCATCGTTATCCTCACCGACGGCCACGAGAACGTCTCCAAATTCTTTTCATTGGCCCAAATTCAGGATCTCATCAAAACCAAAGAAGCCAGCGGCAAGTATTCTTTTAGCTTCCTAGGCGCCACACTCGACGCCGTAGATATGGCCGAAAAGATGAACATCCGTCGGGAAAACAGTGCCGCCTTCTCCAAAGAAGACATGCAAGATGCGGTGTTTAATCGGGTGGCGAATTCGATGGTCAACTACCTGGAGAGAAAGGTAAAGGGAGAGGATTTGAGGAGGTTTTAAGGAGAAAGGGGTCGCCTAGAATTGATGTTTTAGGCGACTATTTATTATCAGTTCAAGAAATAATTCAGATAACACCAACAACATTCATTCACATAAAGGGTTTAATGTTCATGCGCATCCTAAGAAATATTGATTTTATAAGTATCAATTGCCTGCTCCATTCTTCTCTTGATTTTATTTTCTAACTCCGCAGGGGAAATCACTTTAACACTATCTGCATACGAAAGAATTAATCTTTCCAATTCGTAGTTAATAAAAAGCTTTAATCTAACCTCAAAAATATTAATATCAATCCAAGAAGACTTTTGTGATCCATGCAACGGCTTTGTCTCCATATATTTCCCAGTTTTTCCATAAAAATGCAGAACAATATCTTCTATTTTAGCCTCTGAAGGCCTTGTAACCCCAATAAAGTCGTCAAAATATTCATTCCATTCGATTTCATCGTTAATCTTAAAATCTTTGGTTGAAATTTCTTGAATCGATTCGATTCGATCAATGGCTAAATTCCAGTCGTATTTGTTAACCTCAGGATTGTAACCGAATAAAAACCAGCGATTGTTATATTGCTTTAAATAATAAGGGTGGAATTCGATTTCAAAAGGAAGTTCATTTTCAAATGGCTTATACTCAATATGCAAAACCTTTTTATAGAAAATACTATTATAAAGAGCCCCCAAATTTTCAATTCCTTTTAAAAATTCGTTACTCTCAAACTCCATAATCTTTAATGAATTAGAGCTCATATCCACACCATGCCTCAATTTTGGCAAAATTTCATTTAAAAATTCAAATTGAGGCATCCCTATAAATTGGGATAGGCTATCGATTAGGGATGACAAGTGATGAATCTCGATTTCATTCAAAGGCATATTATTGATTGAAAAGGAGGAGTCGGCATATTGATAATACACCCTTTTCCCGTCTTTGTTTCTTAATAAATCTATTTGCCACCCCTCGCTACTTTCCATAAATGAGATATCATCAAAAATTTGTCTTCGACTTATTCCAGCTGACTCTCCACTAATTTCTTGCAATACTTTAGAGCATTCCCTTATTAAATCATCTATAAAATATCTTCTAGCATAATTCCGAAAGCAGGAATCTAAAATCTTATATCTAATTAATGCGAATTTATTAGTTGACACCTTTAAATAATTTAAGTTTTTTGTTTAATTGAAAATATCTAAATTTATTCTACCACAAAGGTAAATAAAATATCTATCTATGCAGTTTGATTGCACAGTTAGCATTGTACTTTGTTAAAGTTCTTTGAAAGCCTGTCGCATAATATTGATTAGTGCCTGCTGGAGGTTCCTTTTAGAAATCTCAAATCGGTAGGTGTTCCGAATAACTTCGGAATGAATGTTTCTATGTTATTGAAAGAATTAAATTTCTTAAATCAAAACAAGAATTATTATTTATTATTTTTTTTATAGTTGTTCATAAACAAAGAATAAACGCGACAGGCTTCAACGTTCATTTTAACAAAAAATTATAATGGAAATCATCCAAGAAAACATAGATCAAATAAAATCAAAATTTGGAAAAATTCAATCCAAACAAGATTTACTTGAATTATTGAATATGGCCAAGAAACTAGTCTATGGCGAAAAATCAATTCCATTCAAACTTCAACAGATAACCTATTATTCAAGTCCAAAATTATCTAAGAAAAGGTATTCTAGTTTTACTATTAAAAAAAAATCTGGACAGAATAGAACGATTCATGCACCTATAAAAGGCCTAAAATCAATTCAGCGCGTTTTAGGTTTTATCCTGCAATGTGTTTTTGAGCCTCATCCAGCTGCTTTTGGTTTTGTTCGAAACAAATCAATAGTTGATAATGCCTCAATACATGTTGGCAGTAGATATGTTTACAATATTGATTTAAAGGATTTCTTTTCCAGTATTGATCAAGCTAGGGTTTGGAAATGTCTTCAACTTCAACCGTTTAATTTAAATGAACAAAATAGTTTAATTAAGGAAGAATTGATTCCAAGTGAGACTTTTACATATTATAAAGTAATTCTTAAAAGAAATAGAGTTTGGTTACAGAATGGTCAACAAGTTTATTTGTTCGAGTATAATGGTTTAAAATTAAAGGAGGGACAAAATAATCTCAAGCCAAAGATTGGTGGGAGTATATTTTATGAAGTAGTGAAAAATAGCGATAACGAAAGTGGGAAAATCTTTGTAATAATTGATAAAAGTGATTTAGAAAATATTAAATCTTTAGCGGAGGAGAATTCACAAAAAAACAATGAGGAATACTATCCAACGTTTATGCGTTATTTATATAATTCAATTATAAATCACAGTAAAAGTTTATTTGAAAAAGATACGAGAAGTAATCTTTCCAATATAATAGCAAGCCTTTGTTGCGCCGAAATGGATGTAGAACGCCAAAATGAAGTTGGCGACTGGGAAGTTGTAAAAAGAAATGTATTACCACAAGGTGCCCCAACGTCTCCTGTGATAACTAATATTATATGCCAAAGACTTGATCATTTACTTTCTGGAGTAGCAAAACGATTCGGTCTAAAATATAGCCGTTACGCTGATGACATCACTTTCAGTTCAATGCATAATGTATACCAGGCTGAAGGTGAGTTTTTGAAAGAATTGAATAGAATAATTAAAGAGCAAAACTTTTTTATAAAAGAAAGTAAAACCCGTTTACAAAAAGATGGCTACCGCAAAGAAGTAACTGGATTATTAGTAAATGAAAAAGCCAACGTGCAACAACGATACATCAAGCAATTACGTATGTGGCTTTACACTTGGGAAAAGTATGGTTACGACAGAGCCTCTACTTTTTTTCTTTCACGATATGTTTCTGAGAAAGGAAATGTTAAAAAAGGTAAACCTGATATGGTAAATATAATTGCTGGAAAACTGGATTACCTTAAAATGGTAAAGGGATCGGATAATGAGTTGTATTTAAAGTTAAAGATTAGATTTGATTTATTACTTGATAAAAAAGACCCCATAAATCTTATGCTAAATGTTTGGGAAAATGAAGGAATCGAAAAGGCAATAAATTTATATTATAAAGATAGGTAGTAAATGGAAAAGTCTAAATACGAATTTATAAAGGAGCTTCTCGAGAATAAAAATATCCACCAAAGTCATCGAGAAAGAATATTAGAACTTACTTCAAAGGAAATAAGCCTTGATGGAACATTAGATGAGCGTCTACGAAAAATTGAAGACATTATTTATGAGGACAAAATCGGTTCTAGTATTGAAAAATATGCATCGAGACAAAGCGAAATCAAAACCAATAATTTACCTAAATATTTTCCGCCCTATTATTTGTACAAATTCCTATTAGAATACAATCAAAATCCAATTCTTCGAACAACATGTCATGAAGTTGATACAAATGAGCTACTATCGATTTTGGAATTTTGTAAAAAGGAAAGTTATAATTTAGATGATCATCTAAAATTAATAGTTTCAGAATACCAGAAACATGAAGATACATACAAAGCTCCCCCTCAATCAAAAGCACTCATTAGAGGATATCTAACCGGTAAAAACTATTATGGAAATACAACTGAATGGGGATCAAATAAAATAAAAATTAATTGGAGTAGCACAGAAATATCAAAATGGGCTACTGAAAACCCCCAAACTCCTCCAAACTCAAGCACTTCACTTTTGAGAGAAAAAAAGATAAAGAAATTTGAAATAAACCCTAATATAAAATCACCATTAACAGAAAAACCAATACAATCTTTTAATCAATTGGTCTTACATTTCAAGAATTTATTACATGTCAAAAGTGGTCCTCAATCTTTATATGAAATTATAAAAAGGGTAAACGATGAAAAAAAATGGTCTGAAAAAATAGAATTTAAAATAAGCAGTAATGAATTCTCGAATAACCTAGAGCATTTTCTTGACTTAGAGAAGCTTATTCAAGCATATAATAAAATAATAGAGCTAACAATAGAACAAAATATCTCGAATCAAAAACCAATTGTTGAACTCAAATATTTTGGAAATAATAAAAGAGTAATATTTTCAATAAATCATTTAAATGGGGTTTATAACAAAACAATTGAAAATACAATTGAACGTTTAGGGCAGACGTATACTTCATTAATAAATAATCAATTAAACGGCCTTTGCAACCTATTACTTAGGGCAAATTTTGGAAATCAAAAATATGCTGAGGTAAATCTTTGGGATGGCAAGAATATAGCAATTTCCAAATTATCAACTTTTCAAGGCGTCGAACATCAACTAATATTTCCAAAAGAACCACCGCAATGATTTATTTAATTGACGATAAAAAAGAAAGACAGAATGATTTTGGATGGAATTCCGAAAAATTCTTACAATTCTCAAATAGTATTACACCGCTATATAACATCAATGATATTAGTCAAATAGGAGATAACCTGTATAAAAACAACAATATAATTTTATACCATGATTCATTTCTTGACTTTACAAGCGATAAACATAAGGCGCAAAATCAAAGGGAAAAGCTAAAACACATTGCTTCAAATTCTCCGGAGCTCTCCGTAGCATTCTTTAGTGGCAGTCAAGGTTCAAGATCACACCATCAAAACATAGCAGAATTACCGGCATCTATACTTTATCAAAATTTAGAGTTTCTTGCAAATAAACATAATCAAGGTTTTAATGAACTTAAATACCTCCTTTTTGGCAAAAACCCTGATATAGAAAAAGTATTAAATGACAAACTTATTCAAGCCAATAGAAGTATTGAAGACGAGTCTGCAACTATAGCTGGGGAAACGCTATTCCTACATCCTGATGAAGATTATATTCAAAATGCAATTCATGAAGCAACAACCGAAGAAATCTATTCGGAATCAGATATTGACCTTTCTGAAATCATTCAAGGCATATTAAATAAGAAACAATATGACAATATTTTTCTTCCGCTATGCTTCGGACAAACTCTTTCAGATTTTAACGGATTAAGATTTGCCACTCATATCCGTTGCACACCAAATAAAAACCAACTTACAAGAATTTTTATCTACGGATTCGTTGGTTTAGAGTATTTAATAGAACATGAATATTTTAATATTCTAAAAACTAAAAATATTCAGTTAATTCCATATCAAAAAAAAGAGTTTGAGTGCGCTGCCAATACAAATTTTGAATTATTTGAACCAGAGGAACTTATTAAAGAAATCAGTAAACTAAAATTAAACCCTCCTTTAAATTATGATGATTCCCACTCTATAGCGAATGAATGGGCAATACACCAATGGGCAAGAACTATTGAATGCAGTGAAAATGACGAATTAAAAAAGGTATTTGAAAATATTCAGAACAATTTATTTTTCAAATATTTGAGAACTATTCACCCAATTTCTGAACAAGATGTAATTCCCTCTAATAATCTTACTATTGATTTTCAAGGCACACCTAAAGTATTACTAATTGATGATGAGGCTGAAAAAGGGTGGTATGAAATATTTGCATTCCTTTTAGGTGACATTAATAACATTTACACTGATTATTTGGGCATTGATTTCAAAAGCCTAAACAGTGAAGAAATAATTGAAAAATCAATCGATAAAATTTTTACAGATAATATCGATGTTGTAATTCTTGATTTTAGACTAACTCTTTCTGGTTTTGATAAAACAAAAACAGATGAGATTACAAGTATAAAGCTCTTAAAGGAGATTAAAAAGAGAAATCCTGGAATCCAAGTAATTGCATTTTCTGCAACAAATGAAATTAATAATGTTAAAAACCTCGAATCTGCAAGAGCGAATGGCTTTATATCAAAAGGTGATCCATATAACAATGATAAATTCTTTATTATTAATTCCATAAAATACTTTATTCAAAATATCCAAGAGTGCTTTCGTTTATCTTTCCTCAAAGATTTTTACGCAGATCAAATTGAAATTACCCATAACTTAATTCCTAGACGTAAACCAAAAAATCCAAGTCCTTTACCAAAAGACTTTGTTGATGAGGCTTTGAAATGGTTAAGTCTAAGTAATGACATTTTATCTATCGGTCACATCAATGAGGCCAAAATTGTTTCATCCTTTATATTTAAATTTTCTATTTTGGAAAACATTTCCAACAGGTTAATTGATTCAGACAATCCAATTTTAGTCGGTAAAAATGACAATGGAATTAATAAATATAAATTTCAGTTTAGGTTGACCGAAAAGAGATTAAGAAATTTTATCGAAGACAGTGTAAATATAGGATATTATCGTAAAACAAATAAGGTATATGAATCTGGCAGACACATCCCTTGGGGAATCAAAATATTAAATACAATTGATTTCATTACAGATGAAAATCTTAATGAAGAAAGATTGACCATTTTGGTAAAAAAGAGGAATGACTTCATTCATGCGAACTCAACAACAGGAGATAAAATAACTATTACAATTGCTGACCTAAAATTTCTAAATGAGATTATTACTCTTGGTTTAAAAAACATTGTTTAGCTGTGCAAGTTGAGTGCATAGCTAATTATAACCTTTGGATATAAATTAAAAACATGAGCATATTTAATCACTTTAAGCATTTAAACCTAAGTGAGGGCCAAAAAATGGCCTTAACGAAGTTAGAGGAGTTTTTAGAAAGTCCAGTACAGCTATTTATATTAAAAGGATATGCTGGTAGTGGAAAAACAACCATCCTAAAAGGTTTAGTTGAATATTTAATTGATATCGAAAAAGAGTATGCTTTAATGGCTCCAACGGGAAGAGCAGCAAAAGTCATCAGTGACAAAACGAAACAAGAGGCATTTACTATTCACAAGTCTATCTACAGTTATGAAGATTTAATTGAAGTTGAAGATGGGGATTCGTTTTACTATAGTTATAAGATAAGAAATAGTGTAGATGTTGTTGAAAAAGTATTCATTATTGATGAAGCATCCATGTTATCAGATGCTAAAAGTGTTGGTGAGTTTTTCCAGTTTGGGACAGGTCATTTATTAACTGATTTAATAACATATACTAGAATTAATCACCCAAATGTAAAGTCCAAAATTATTTTTGTTGGTGACCCATGCCAATTAGCACCGGTTGGAGATACCAGTTCAAAAGCATTGGATGTAAACTATCTTGTGGAAAAGTTCAATCTTACTGCTGACGAAATAGAATTAAAAGAGGTTAAAAGACAAGGTGGTGAAAGTGCGATATTGGTTGCCGCATCAAAAATAAGGAAAAGTATTTCTGCGGGATATTTTAACGACTTTAATCTTCAACCAAATACTAAGGATATTTTCAATCCATCATTTGAAAATTTCTTAGATTTATGGCATGATACTCCAAATCCCAAAATAATTATTGCAAGTAAAAACAAGACATGCCACGATCTTAACTTACAAATTAGAAAGCGAAGATTTGGTAATTCAGACTTACCTATCCAACAAAGTGATATAATAATTATTGGTTCAAATAATTACAGGAAAGGGATATTTAATGGCGAATTTGCTGTTGTCAATCAGGTCGGAGAAATTGATACAAGAATAATTCCTTTAAGAGGAAAAAGCCCTGTTACGCTAAATTGGCGTGATATTGAGCTCGTATTTCCAGATTCTGAAGTCGAAAACAAAATAGTTAGAGGTAAAATACTTGAGAATTTTCTTCAAGGTGATAATGACCTAAAACCAGAAGAAATGCAGGCCCTATACGTGGACTTTACTACAAGGCATCCAAATTTGAAGCCACGAACAGAAGAATTTAAAGAAGCTATCATGCAAGATGAATATTTCAATTGTTTGATGATAAAATTTGGATATGCAATAACATGCCATAAGGCTCAGGGTGGCGAATGGAAAAATGTATTTACTATCTGGGATAATGATAACTTAGAAGGATTCAATTGTTACAAGGATACCCAAAGACGAGCAGGCAAAACAAATCAAAGTTTTTACCGCTGGGCATATACTGCAATTACTCGTGCATCAAAAAAACTTTATGCTCTCAATCCCCCTAATTTCAATTCCTATTCTTCATTGGCTTTCCTAGATGAATCAGTAATTAATTCCTTAAATGAATTAAGCGCCTCTTCTATTCAAACCGAAGATATTAGTTTAGATCATGATTTGTTAAGCCAACTTTCAGAATTTAAACTTCTTGACCTTCCTCTCCAATTTCAAGATCATTTTATAAAAGTTAGACATGCCGCAAGGAGTCAATATATAGAAATAAATGGTTGGGAGAGAATTGGATATGAAATTAGGTACTCATTTGTAAGAGAACAAGAGAAAGCCGTATTTAGAACCTATGTAAATGGTCAAAACGAGTTTAAAAAACCTTTTACTTCGATGCCCAACCTATCACCGAACACTCAATTCAATGATTCTCTCAGTGGATTATTAAATCATTTGCCAAACATTTCAATTAAGCGCAATTCAGTCGAAACTGTTCAATCGCAAATTGACTTTGACATTGATTTAGAAGAAGAACTTCCATTTTTACGAAGTCTACTCGATGATTTGTTATTGAAATTTAATCAAACGGAAATTACCATTATTGATATTGAACACAAGCAATATAAAGAACGCTATACATTTAAGCGAAATACCGAAACGGCTGTTGTTGATTTTGAATACAATAAAAATGGCTTCTTTGGTAGAGCTGTTCCTATTCAAAATATGACAAATAGCCAATCCTTACTTTTAAGCATTCGCACTGCAATTCAAGAATTAAAACAAGAAGAATATGCCAGCTAAGGAAATTAAAGAACTTCGTCAATCAGGTAAGTTAGACGAAGCATTACTTTTGGCTCAATCAGAATTGGATGCAGCCCCTGATAACATTTGGACCAAGAGAAATATTAGTTGGGTATACTATGATTATTTAAAAAATAATAATTCACCAGATCATATAGATGAATTCATTACATGGTTAAATGAAATCGAGAAATTGCATCTACCTGAAGAAGAGCAAATGTTGTTTGGACAACTTAGCTGGCAAATTGGTAAACTTGCTTTCAATTATCTAAGATCCAATCCACAAAACTACAGCAAATGTATTCAACTATTTGAGGCAGTTCAAGGATTCCATTTCACCAAGCCGTCTGAAGGATATAGTTATTTATTTAAGGCATTTCACAAATCATTTAAAGAAATCGATTATTATATCAAATTTGCCGATTGGTGGAATTTGCAGAATTTCATGCCAAATGATTTTGAAAAAGAGGCAATTCAAAATGGTAGGGAAATTATGGCAATTGCAGAGCAAGCTTATATAGCTTATGCGAAACATCTCTTACCTAAGCAATCAATTTTGGGTGATATAATTTTTAATAAAGATAAGGCAGCTGCCTTTCAAGTAATTTTATCTAAAATAGTTGAAGATTATCCTCAATTTCAATACCCCGCATATTTTAATGCAAAATTATTATTGGCCTTAGGTGATAAAGATAATATGCTTGAATCACTATTGCCTTTTGCGAAGAAGAAGCGCAATGATTTCTGGGTTTGGCAGATACTTTCGGAGGCACTTTCTAATGAGCCTCAAAAAGTATTTGCATGCTACTGCAAAGCCTTATCTTGTAAAAGCCCTGAGGAGATGTTGGTGGGACTAAGGCAAAAAATGGCAAAAGAATTAATTTCTAAAAAACTCTTTAATGAGGCTAGAACAGAAATAGATTTGTTGGTTAAAGCAAGAGTTGACAATGGCTTTAGAATTCCACCAGAAGTCATTGAATGGCAAACTAAGGATTGGTACAAAACAGCAATTTCATCTAAATCTAATTCTGCATTTTACAAATTATACCTATCTGATGCAGAATCGATATTATTCAGTGATATTAAAGAAGAGGAAGCAATTGTTGAATTCGTAAATTCAGACAAGAAGATGCTAAATTTTATAATATCTGAAACAAAATTTGGCTTCTTTAAATATGACCGTTTTTTTTCTAAAATTAATATTGGAGATACATTAAAGATTCGAATCCAGGGAGGGAGTAACGAAGGAATGTATCAGATATTTACTGCAGTAAAATCTGAGGATGATTCAATTAAGAAGAAATTCATAAAAGAGGTAAATGGAGTTGTCAAAAAATCTGTAGATAAGGATTTTGGGTTTATAAATGATGTTTTCGTACCACCAGCAATTATTGTACAAAAGAAACTTATAGATGGTATGGAATTCTCAGGAACTGCGATGAAATCGTATAATAAGACAAGGAGAAATTGGTCTTGGAAAATTATATAAAAATCAATTTTACTTTAAAATTATATTATGTCGAACAAATTTAAATGAATAGATGAATATCAGGTCACGGAAGATATTTTCTATTGTATCAAGATAATTAACTCAAATTTAGTCTATAAACAAGAAGAAGAATTATATTTTGAAATTAGGGACTTAAAACAAAAAAGTAACCAGCAATTAGATTAGAGATATCAAAAGCGTCAGTTGAAAGACTAAATATTTTATTGAATGAATTCTATAATTAGTTTAGACTACTATCGAAGTATGAATAAATTTTATAAATAGCTAATAAACTATCCACCATTTATCTGTAGTTTATTCTACAATCATACTTTAAAAAAAACAAATCAATAACACAATGAAAATTCCTAAAACAATTACATCCATTTTTATTGTTCCCACTCTAGAAATCCCCAAACAAGATAGAATTGACAATGGATTAATTAATGGCTACATAGCTGAAACAATTACTGATAATAAATTCTCTGAATGTGTGTTTTTATTATTTAAACCTTTATTCCCGAGCAGATTTAGAAAATTTGTCAATAAAGAATATGAAAGCGAAAGAGAAATTTTATTTGATTATGATATTGAAAATGGATTCGCCGTTTTAGTCTATAGGCTAAACCCTAAATTTAATGATGATTTCGAATTGGTGAAAAAAAGTAAATATTCTCAAACTTCAATTGATTTTCAGAAAAAATTTCCAGAAACTATTGATATTTTTGATAATAAACGAAAAGTCACAACCAAAGAAAAGTCTCTCCAATATCGAGTGTTCAATATAACACCTGAATTAAGAAATTATTTTATTGAAAGAGATCCAGTAAAATATATAAGTAATTTTAATTCTGAATTATGGTACGATTTTGAAATGGAATCAGAAACGCTATCTACTTCAGTTCTGAAAGAAATAGTATTTGAAAAATTCCAACAAGAATCTTAATAATTCAACTTTAATAATCTAAATGAAAGTTAACAATGAAAACATTAGAAGAAATTAAAGACCTTATTATTCAAATTGAAAATAAAATAAATGAATTAAAAAGTGATTTGTTACAAGATGAGATATTAATTCAAGAAGAAATTAAATCTATTTATAAAATAGCCGAAGACGATAATTGCGACTATTTAAAATTCCAAGATTATCGATTTCGTTGCTATAAAAGATCTTCAAAGCTTAATAGCTTACACAAAGGCATAGCCTTAGATTTAAAATGGGGAGATATTATTTCATTAAAACTAAAAAAAATCACCGCCCCATATTCTACAAATGGAATAGAAATAAATTCAGAAGTAGTTGATGTAACAAGAAAATTATAAGATTATATCATTTGTTTATTTAAAAAAATAGGGTATTATTTTATTTTCCAATTGCATAACAGCAATTTTTAACCTCGATTTCATAATTTGTTGTTCGAATAAATTGAAACAAACCCTCTATTAATTTTAGCATATATTAATCCTTTGGATATATACCTATAAAGCGTCCTCTCAGAAATCCCTAAATGAGTACATATCCTACGTTTAGAAACGGGTTCCCATCGATTAGCATGTAAAAACATGACTACCTTAGCGATTCGATGATCTTTTGATTTTTGCATGTATAAATGAGATTATTAGGCTGCTTGACGACGGGATAATTCTTTTGGCTTGTGTTTTATCCACTGAAATGGATTTCTATTTCGATAGCAGGTAACTATTTGATTCACATTCTCACCAATAATTACAATCGACTTTTCAAACTTGCTAGCTTGCTTTTGGAAAGCCTTTGGAACATCCTTTCTCCCCAATACATAATAGGTAAGACCTTGACCATACATACATGTTCCGTATTCCGTGACAATTGCTATGAGTTCCTTCGATATATCTTGTTGGTTTGAACGTTGCATCGAATGCCTAGAATGATGTAATGCATATTCCATCAATTGACCATCCCCCTCAGTTTGAAATACGATTTCATTGGGGCTACTTTTCAACATGTGTGTCTTAATTTCCATAATTGCTATGTTTGTTTGTTGAAACAAAATTCAGCATTATGTGTGCAATCGATTTGCACAGATTGGAGAAACAAGAAAAAAATTAATTGCTAGGAGTTTTCGGATGGTCCTACAATATCTTTTTCCTACAGAAAGTTTAAATTAAAGGAGGGTGAGGATAAATTATTTTACTCGAATTATCAGTGTTTTTTTAAAGTCGAGATTAAAGCCTATTTATTTTTTGACATCCATGCATCACCATAAAATTCCTCTTCTACAGAAATTAGCCTAACATTTTCAGGAGCATTTTTTAACATGACTCTTAAAAATGAATCAAAAGGTACATGCCCAAATTCAGGTATAACTCTAACAAGGTCGAATTTGTACATGAATTTTTCTGGTAAGGGAACAATTAGTACACTTTGTTCAAACTCAAGAGTTGATCTTATCCAATCTGATGAGGTCGTGGTTAAATAATAGATATGGGTAACATCTTCAGGCATTTTAACATAAAGCGGAATGTTTTTACAGGAAACAATCTCATTAGATTTCAAATAATACCCTTCAATATGCCCAATAAATGACTCTTTGGCGAAGTCATTCACTTTCTCATACTTGACCTTAGAATTTAGTTTTTGATATTTTATCATTTTCTTAATCTTTATTCTTTTAAAAATTAGGCAATTTAGTTTAGCTAAATGCAATTACAACCCAAAAATATTTATTTCGAGAAAAGAACAAATTAAAACTAATAAAAGGTCAATGATTTATTACCATAAACTAATTTTTGTCGGATGGAAATAGCTTACACGAAGCCAACAGAGTATGTTACATGAAAACCTACTTTCCTAAATCGAATTAAATCACAAAAAAACCTCCCAGCTCACACCGGAAGGCATTGTAGAGGGGAAGGGATTCGAACCCTCGGTAAGCTTGAGACCTACACACGCTTTCCAAGCGTGCTCCTTAAACCACTCGGACACCCCTCTGAATGGATTGCAAAATTAGCAAATTATTTCGACGAA
>JACCDU010031565.1_pt1 | contig 14437 bp, 25 predicted proteins | sample 7446081 | NCBI WGS metagenome assembly JACCDU01 (sample SAMN15323447, study PRJNA562643) | freshwater metagenome | isolation source: river surface water | place: USA:Blue River Watershed | collected 2017-08-17
ACGCATATTGATCCACACAAACAAACCCTCTCCTGGATCGAAAATCCCCCGGACGAGGACCCCACCCCCTCATCTGAGGAAGACCCCCCGGTAGGAGTATCTTGAAACATTGGGCGGCTATGTGTATTTTGCTTAAAAATTAGGCAGCATCACATGGCTAAATTTTGGAAACGTTAAGTATTCATTGGACATGTCGAAATGAGAACTAATAGGAGGGATGAACTTATTTATAAAAGTCCGTCCAAAAAAGTTATCCACAGACACATGAGACAGAAGAGATCTGACCTAACTGAGAGTCAGTGCATGGAGATGGTTATGAGCCCGGCGCAAAAGGAAGTTTTCTTGGTGATTGATGAGTGGTGGAAGAAGTATGGGTACTCGCCGACGCTGAGGGATATAGCGTATGTGCGTGGGAAGATGGGGATTGGGAATACAAAAAAAATCGTGGATCGCCTTGTGGAGCTGGGGGTGATCAAGAAGCTCGATGGCGTGGGTCGAACGATCCGGCCGGTGTATATAAATTTCCGCAACCTGGAGTGAGAAATGAAATTTCGTAAAAAGCCTGTTGTCATTGAGGCGATCAAATTTGAGTACAGCTCGCAGGGGGTGATCGACATTTGTGAGTTTTGCGGTCCTGCCCTCAAAAAAGTTGGCAAAGATCGGAGTCCCAATGCAAAGGGGTGGGCTTGGATTGGCACCTTGGAAGATGGCGACCAGGGGGAAGCAAAGCATGTGGCCACCGAGGGCGATTGGATCATCAAGGGTGTGCAGGGTGAGTTTTACCCGTGTAAGCCGGACATTTTTGAGATGACGTACGAGCCCATGCCTACGGATGAAGACTACATGGCCGCGCTTGGGCCTTGTGGGAAGTAAAAAAAATGCCGGGGATAGCAATGGATTTAATGATCATCGACGAAGAAAGCCACGACCCTTGGAGCCCCGAGCTCCTTGAGGAGTTGAGTTTGCGGCTGCCGTGGGAGACGGTATGCCGGGCAGCGTGCCACGCCATGATTGAGAGGCGCAGCTTCGATGAAACCCTTGAGATGGCCTTGAGCAAATACCTGGACCAAGAAAAAAAATTCGCGCGGAGTAGTAGTGGATATTGACAATCTCATTTCCCAGCTGCCAGCTCATGAGCAGGAGAAGCTCATGCAGCAAGTGGCGGATTACAAGGCGGCGCTGGAGAGGGAGAACTGCCAGCAGAACTTCCTGCCCTTCGTCAAGAAGATGTGGCCGGGGTTTATCCACGGTCGGCATCACGCCGTCGTGGCCAAGGCGTTTGAGGATGTGGCCGCCGGGAAGATCAAGCGACTGGCCATCTCGATGCCGCCGCGTCACACAAAGTCCGAGTTCGGGTCCTTCATGTTCCCAGCCTGGTTCTTGGGGAAGTTCCCTGACAAGAAGGTGATGCAGTCGTCCAACACCTCCGAGCTGGCTGTGGGCTTTGGCCGTAAGGTCCGAAACCTGGTCATGAGCGAGCAATACCACGAGGTCTTTCCCAACGTGCGGCTGCGCCAGGACTCCAAGTCGGCTGGCCGCTGGGCGGTGAACGACTATGGCGAATACTTCGCTATCGGTGTGGGCGGTACCATGACCGGCCGGGGCGCTGATATTGTCATCATCGACGACCCGCACACAGAACAAGAAGCTGCGCTGGCGGCCCACGACCCCAGCGTCTACGACTCCACGTATGAGTGGTACACCTCTGGCCCACGTCAGCGTCTGCAGCCAGGCGGCGCCATCATCATCATTGCCACCCGCTGGTCCGAGCGGGATCTGATTGGCCGGGTGCTCAAAGATGCGGCCGAGCGCGGCAAAGAAGACGAGTGGCGCGTGATCGAGTTCCCAGCGATCTTGCCGTCCGGCAACCCCTTGTGGCCAGAGTTCTGGCCCATGCACCTGCTCGAAGACCTGAAGCAGGAACTGCCTCCGGCCAAGTGGAACGCCCAGTACCAGCAGTCGCCCACCGGCGAAGAGGGCGCTATTGTTAAGAGGGAGTGGTGGAAAATCTGGGAGAAGGAAGATCCGCCGCCGTGTGAATTTGTCATCCAGTCCTGGGATACCGCCTTCACAAAAACGGAGCGGTCTGACTTCAACGCTTGTACAACTTGGGGGGTTTTCTACCTCAATGAAGATGAAAACAACGCCAACGTTATCTTGCTCGACGCCTTCCAGAAACGAATGGAATTTCCAGAACTCAAGGACGAGGCCACATCTCGATACCACGAGTGGGAGCCAGACGCCTTCATCGTTGAAGCCAAGGCTGCAGGTGCCCCGCTTATTTTTGAGCTGCGACGAATGGGAATCCCAGTCAGCGAATACACCCCCAGCAAGGGAAACGACAAAATCGTTCGCCTGAACTCGGTTGCAGATCTGTTCCGTTCTGGTAAAGTTTGGGCTCCCGACACCCGGTGGGCACGAGAAGTGATGGACCAAATGGCCGCCTTCCCCAACGCCGCGCATGACGACTTGGTGGACTCATCCTCCCAGGCTTTGATCAGGTTTCGACAAGGAGGCTTCTTGCGACTAGAATCTGACCAACCCGACGAGCCAAAGAGCTTTCGCCGGAAACACGCTTTCTATTAAGGCAAGAGCATGGACATCGACAGCGCAATCTATCCAGCACCCCAAGGCCTTGGCTCCCTGATGGACGAGCCCGCACTTGTAATTGAAATCACCGACCCAGAAGGGGTTGCCATTGGCGCCGACGGCCTGGAAGTTGTCATCGAGCCAGGCAAGGAAATGGACAGCCGTATTCCATTCGACGACAACCTTGCCGAGTACATGACCGAGAGCGAGCTGCAAAAAATCGGCTCGGACCTGATCGAAGATGTTGATGCAGACATCAACTCACGCCGCGACTGGGTGGACATGTATGTCAAGGGCCTCGAAGTCCTGGGCATGAAGTATGAAGAGCGCACAGAACCTTGGGAGGGAGCCTGTGGAGTATTCAGCACTCTGCTTACCGAAGCTGCCGTTCGCTTCCAAAGCGAGACTATTATTGAGACTTTCCCGGCTGCGGGCCCCGTCAAAACTGAAATTATTGGGGCGATTGACAAGCTCAAAGAGGAAGCAGCGGAGCGTGTCCGCGACGACATGAACTACAAGCTCACCGAGGAGATGCCTGAGTATCGCCCCGAGCATGAGCGCATGCTGTTCAACCTGGGCCTGGCTGGTGCAGCATTCAAGAAGGTCTACTTCGATCCAAGCCTTGGCCGCCAAGTGTCGATGTTCATCGCGGCCGAAGACCTGGTGATCCCTTACGGCGCAACCAACGTGCGCAACGCAGAGCGCGTCACCCACTTGATGCGCAAGACCAAGAACGAAGTCCGCAAGCTGCAAGTGGCTGGCTTCTATCGCGACCTCGACCTGGGCGAGCCAGTGATGATGTTCAACGACATCGAGAAGAAGAAAGCCGAAGAGCAAGGCTACACGCTTCACGATGACGACCGCTATCAGTTCTGCGAAATCCAGGTCGACTACGACCTGCCAGGCTTTGAGAGCGAAGACGGCATCGCGCTGCCCTACATCATCACAGTCGATCGCGGCACTAACAAGGTCTTGTCGATCTACCGCAACTGGAAGCAAGACGACGAGCGCAAGCTCAAGCGTCAGCACTTTGTGCAGTACGACTACGTGCCAGGCTTTGGCGCGTACGGCTTTGGCTACATCCACCTGATCGGCGGCTATGCCCGCGCTGGCACTTCCATCATCCGTCAGCTCGTTGACGCTGGTACGCTGTCCAACTTGCCAGGCGGCTTGAAGTCTCGCGGCCTGCGCATCAAGGGCGACGACACACCAATCGCTCCGGGCGAATGGCGCGACGTGGATGTGCCAAGCGGCGCAGTGCGTGACAACATCATGCCGCTGCCGTACAAAGAGCCAAGCCAGGTTCTGGCCGGTTTGCTGGAGCGCATCACCGACGAAGGCCGTCGCCTTGGCTCGATCGCAGACATGAAGGTCAGCGACATGAGCGCGAACGCTCCTGTTGGCACAACCTTGGCCCTGCTGGAGCGCCAGCTCAAGACCATGAGCGCGGTGCAGGCTCGCGTTCACTACTCGATGAAGCAGGAATTCAAGCTGCTCAAAGAGATCATCCGCGACAACACCCCCAAGCAGTACGAATACACGCCAGTCGGCAACGATCCTTGCGCCAAGCAAGAGGACTACGACTGCTGCGACGTCATTCCTGTCTCCGATCCGAACAGCGCCACCATGGCCCAGCGGATCATGCAGTACCAGGCTGTGATCCAGCTGTCGCAAGGCGCCCCACAGATCTATGACCTGCCCCAGTTGCACCGTCAAATGATCGAAGTGTTGGGTGTACGCAACGCTGAGAAGCTGGTTCCGATCGAAGACGACATGAAGCCGCGCGATCCGATCAGCGAAAACATGGCGTTCTTGAATGGCAAGCCCACAAAGGCCTTCATCTACCAAGATCACGACGCCCACATCGCTGTGCACACGTCGATGATGCAAGATCCGCTGCTGATGGCCCAGATTGGCCAAAATCCGCAGGCTCAAAAGATGATGGCGGAGATCCAGGCGCACATTGCCGAGCACTTGGCCTTCTCGTACCGCAAGAAAGTCGAGGAGCAACTGGGTGTGCCCATGCCAAAACCCGACGAAGACCTGCCAGAAGACGTGGAAGTGCAGCTTTCGCGCCTGGTTGCACAGGCCGCGAAGCAGGTTTTGGAGCAAGACAAGGCTCAAGCCCAGCAGCAGCAGGCTCAGCAGATGGCTCAAGACCCCTTGGTGCAGCTGCAGCAAGAGGAATTGAAGATCAAAGCCAAAGACGCCGACACAAAACAGCTCAAAGTCAAGGGCGACTTGCAAATTCGCGCTGCCGAACTGCAACTCAAGGCCCAAGAAAGCGCTGCAAAGGTCGGCGAAGACCCTGCAATGGCTGCGATGCGCCTCCAGCAGGAAATTATGCAGGCCCAAGAGATGCACGCCATGGAAATGGCTGCAAAACAGGCCGAATTGCAGCAGGCTCAAGCAGCCCAGCAGCAAGCAATGATGCAGCAACAGCAAATGCACCAGCAAAACATGGCCCACGGTGGACAAGTCCACGGCCAGAAGCTGGCGCACGCTGATATGGCTGCTCAACAACGCGCCCGACACGCCGAAATGGCTGCGGAACGGGCGGCCAAACAACCACTTCCGACTGCTAAATCGTCGGGCAGCAAAGGAGATTGATGGATCGCCAAATTCTTGACCACCTGCACTCCAAACTCGAAGAGCGCAGGGTCGAACTCGTTGATTTTTTAGGGCGTGGTAATGCGACGACTTACGACGCCTATAAAGAACTGTGCGGACAAATCCGGGGTCTGCAATCCGCACAGACTGAAATTGCTGACCTCGTGCGAAGAATGAAGGAAATCAACGATGACTGAATTTGATCTGCAGGCTGTGGACCTGTCAGGTATTTTGAACAAAAATACCGAGGAAAAAGCCAAGCAAGTACCAGATCCGTCCACCTACCATCTGCTCTGCGTTCTGCCAGAGATCGACGAAGAGTACGGTGAGTCTGGCCTGATCAAGGCTGGCCAAACCATGCACTTTGAAGAGCTGCTTTCTCCAGTTCTGTTTGTTGTGAAAGTAGGCCCCGACGCCTACAAAGACGAAAAGCGTTTCCCAAGCGGCCCCAGCTGCAAGGTCGGCGATTTCGTCCTGGTTCGCCCGAACACCGGCACGCGAATCCGGATTCACGGCAAAGAGTTCCGACTCATCAACGATGATTCCGTCGAGGCGGTCGTGCAAGATCCTCGCGGCATCACACGTGCTGCATAAGGAGTGAGCAATGGCTGATTTTGAAAAGGTGGAATTTGAGTTTCCGCATGAGGCAGAGGAAAACCCTCGCGCTGGCGGCAAAGTCGTAGATGCTGAGCCCAAGGACGAAAAGCCCGAGATCGAGGTGGTTGACGACACCCCTGAAAAGGATCGCAATCGCAAGCCCATGGAGGAAGCTCCCAAAGAGATGGGCGACGACGAGCTTGCCAAGTACGACGAGGGCGTGCGCAAGCGCATTCAGCACTTCACGAAGGGCTATCACGAAGAGCGCCGCGCCAAAGAGGCTGCCGAACGCCTGCGTGAAGAGGCCGTCAAGTTTGCTCAGCAAATGGCCGAGGAAAACAAGAAGCTCAAGGGCTCCTTGTCCCAGGGTCAGACCGCCCTCTTGGAGCAAGCCAAGAAGGTTGTGGCCAACGAGCTTGAGCAGGCCAAGCGAAAGTACAAAGAGGCCTATGAATCTGGCGATGGAGATGCCCTTGTTGCTGCGCAAGAAGAGCTGACGACCGTCAAGATGAAGGCCGAGAAGGTCAACAACTTCAAGCCTGCACCACCTCCAAAGGATGATGTGGTGCTGCCCGAAAGTTTGACCCGACGCGAAGAACCTAAACCAGTTGTTGACGAAAAGGCCATAGAATGGCAAAGTAGCAACAAATGGTTCGGTCAGGACCGGCGCATGACAAGTTATGCACTGGCTCTGCACGAGGAGTTGACGCAAGAAGAGCGACTTGATCCTTCGAGCGACGACTACTACAAACGAATCGACGCAGAAATGCGTCAACGCTTCCCAGATCGGTTCGAGTCTGAGAAGCCGGCGGATGCGTCTCCTTCGCCGAAGAAATCGAATGTTGTCGCACCGGCAACGAGGGGTACTGCGCCTAAGAAAGTCGTACTTACCAAATCGCAGGTGGATCTCGCCAAGCGGCTGGGTGTTCCTTTGGAACTCTATGCTCGTAAGGTTGCGGAAGAAATGAGGAAATGAAAATGAGTGAACAGCAAATGGACAATCGTGCACCTCGCAATCTGAAGACTCGTGAAGTCGATGAGCGCCCAAAGGCATGGATGCCACCCCAACTTCTGCCTGACCCGAATCCGGAAGCAGGCTATGCGTACCGTTGGATCCGCATCAGCACAATGAACCAAGCCGACCCTCGCAACATTTCCGGCAAACTCCGCGAAGGATGGGAACCCGTCAAGGCTTCTGCCCACCCAGAGATTCGGTTGTTTGGCGAAACGGATGCCCGTTTCCCTGATGCCGTGATCGTTGGTGGCCTGATGCTTTGCAAAACACCTGCTGAGTTCGTCGAGCAGCGTAACGCGTACTACGGAAACCAAACCGAGTCGCAGATGCAGTCCGTCGATAACAGCTTCATGCGTGAAGGCGACGCGCGGATGCCTCTGTTCAAAGAACGGAAGTCCACAGTCTCCTTCGGTAAAGGTATCTAAAACTTTTTTTCTGGAGTCCAAACATGGCTTACCCCACCGTTTCGGCACCGTACGGCCTCAAGCCTGTCAATTCCCTTGACGGCAAGCCCTACGCTGGTGCTATCCGCCAGATTCCTGTTGCAGCCGGCTTTGCTACCGCCATTTTCAATGGCGATACAGTGCTGATCGGCAGCGATGGCTATCTGGTCAAATCCACAACCACTAACAGCGGCAACATCGTTGGCGTCTGCTTGGGCGGTCAGTACGTGAACTCTAGCGGTCAAACCGTCCAGGGCCAGTACATCCCCGCTTCGGCTTCGACATCTGCCAACCCTGCTTACGCATACGTGGTTGATGATCAGCAAGCGCTGTTCAAAGTGGCTGTTGTGACCTCTGGTACTACCATGGGCACTGCAAGCCGCGCTGACGTTGGTTCCAACGTGCCTTTGGTCCTGAATGCTGGTTCTACCGTCACTGGTGACTCGGCTTTCGCTGTGACCTTGACAGGCGCTGGCACCACCGCCACCATCCCCGTTCGTGTGATCGACGTTGTGCCGGAAACCGCCACAGCCGCTGACACCTATGTTGAACTCCTGGTGAAAATCAACACTCACCAGTACAACAACACCACTGGTGTTTAAGGAGTAAATCATGGCAATTTCTCGTGCACAGCTTCTCAAAGAACTGCTGCCTGGCCTGAACGCTTTGTTCGGTCTGGAGTACGCCCGTTACGGCGAAGAACACAAGGAAATCTACGAAACCGAGACTTCCGAGCGTTCGTTTGAAGAAGAGACCAAGCTCTCTGGCTTCAGCGCTGCCCCCGTGAAGAACGAAGGTTCTGCAATCCAGTACGACAACGCACAGGAAGCATGGACTGCTCGTTACAACCACGAAACCATCGCCATGGGCTTCTCCATCACGGAAGAAGCAGTGGAAGACAACCTGTATGACAGCTTGTCCAGCCGCTACACCAAGGCTCTGGCTCGTGCCATGGCTTACACCAAGCAAGTCAAGGGTGCCTACGTCCTGAACCAAGCCTTCAACAGCTCGGTCAAGTACGGCGACGGCGTGGAGCTGTGCTCTACCGCTCACCCCTTGATCTCTGGTGGCGTGAACAGCAACCGTCCTTCGACAGCTGCCGACCTGAACGAAACATCGTTGGAAAACGCTGTGATTCAGATCGCTGCCTGGACCGATGAACGCGGCCTGCTGATCGCTGCCAAGCCAAAGAAACTGATCGTTCCTCCTGCTCTGCAGTTCGTTGCGACTCGTCTGTTGGAAACCGAACTGCGCGTCGGTACCGCTGACAACGACATCAACGCCCTGAAGAACAACGGCTCGATCCCCGAAGGCTATGCAATCAACCACTGGTTGACTGACACCAACGCCTGGTTCCTGATGACTGACGTGCCAAACGGTCTGAAGCACTTCGTTCGTACCCCGCTGCAAAACAGCATGGACGGCGACTTCGACACCGGCAACGTCCGTTACAAGGCCCGCGAGCGTTACAGCTTCGGCGTGTCCGATCCTCTGGGTGTGTACGGCAGCCCCGGCGCCTAATCACCACTGGCGGAAAAATGAAGAGGGCCCCTTGTGGGCCCTTTTCTTTTGCGGTATATTGCATTCACGTCTGGGAATCCAGCGTAGTAGACCGGCCCAGCGGACGACATGCAGACTACTACGCCACTCGCATGTGAGGCTTATCATGGCTCAAACTTCTTTCGCCGGCCCGGTCAACCTTGGCGTTTTCACCGTGGCAACCGCCCCCACCACCGCTTCCACTGGTTCTGTTGCTTACTTCAGCAACGGCGCTGCTGGCTCTCCTGTTCTGGCCTTCTACAACGGCACGAACTGGCTGCGTGTGGACACCCTGGCTGCCATTTCCGCTTCTTAATAGGAGCCCGAAATGGGTATGCAATATGACGTAAAAGCCGCAGAGGCAACGTCGAGTGGCTCAATCTTTGCCGGCCGTGCGCGCGTCAAAGCATTGAACATCTCGTACGCTTCTGGCGGCACTGTCGCCATCAAGGACGGCGGTTCGTCTGGCACAACCAAGTGGTCGTTCACGGCCCCTGCTGCTGCCGGCACAACCAGCATCCTGATTCCTGGCGAAGGCATTCTGTGCGAAACCAGCATCTATGCCACCCTGTCCAGTGCAACTGTTACGGTGATCTATGGCTGATGAAGCTCGCCCAGTGAATTTGCAAGGTCGCACTCTTATGATTGCGATCCCGGCTTACGACGGAAAGCTGAATATCAAGTCGGCTTTTGCGTTGGCGCGCCTGTCGCAGATGGCTCCCTCGTACGGTCTTCGGCTGTACCTGAGCCACCTGTCAGGCTGCTCCCTGATCACGCAAGCTCGCAATTCACTTGTGGCGGACTTCTTGAAGACGGATGCTGACGCTCTGCTCTTCATCGACTCTGACGTCATCATCAACCCAGAATCCATTCTCAGGCTGTACGCCTTGAGCATTGGCAAAGACATCACTGCGGGCATTTACCCTCGCCGTGGCGCAGACCGCAAATTCTTTGTGGACATGCCTACCGACGAGCACAAGCGCCTAATGTTTGATGCCGACGGCCTGCTCAAGATCAACCGGATTGGCACTGGCTTCATGATGATTCAGCGTCACGTCATAGAAGGCATGATCGAAAAACACCCGGAGTGGGGCTACGAAAACAATGTGGACAAGCGGACAGACTACGCGCTGTTTGATTTCTGCATCAAGGACGGGCAATACTTCGGCGAGGACTACACGTTCTGCGATCGCGCCAAGGCTGACGGCTATACGCTTCACCTGGACACAAGCATCAGCCTGCCGCACGTCGGCACAGAAGAGTTCACGCGGGACTTTGAAGAGGATGTGCTCAAGCCTCTGATGCGTCCAGACTTGAAGGTTGCAAATGGCTAAGTCTCCAGCATGGCAGCGCAAAGAAGGCAAGAACCCCAAAGGCGGGTTGAATGCCAAAGGGCGCGCCTCCGCAAAGGCTCAAGGCATGAACCTCAAGCCGCCACAACCAGAGGGTGGCAAGCGCAAAGATTCTTTCTGTGCACGCATGGAAGGCATGAAAAAGAAGTTGACATCCGAGAAGACGGCCAAAGACCCGGATTCGCGAATCAACAAAAGCCTGCGCGCTTGGAAGTGCTGAAATGAAACACGAAATCTCTGAAACAACAAAGCACGTGGTTGACGCCCTATCGGTGGCCACGGTACTTGGGACCTTGGTCGAAATGCTACCCTCAATCGCTGCAGTATTTACGATTGTCTGGACAGGCATTCGCATCTGGGAAACCGACACCGTGCGCGGCTGGACCGGCCGTGGAGGCAAAAATGCCAAGCAAGAGTAAGGCTCAACACAACTTCATGGCTGCCGTGGCTCACAGCCCGGAATTCGCCAAGAAAGCAGGCGTCCCACAATCCGTGGGCAAAGATTTCACATCTGCGGACAAGGGCCGCAAATTCTCAAAAGGTGGCGACATGAAACACGAAGACGTGAAAATGGACAAGGCCCTGATGCAAAAGGCCGTGAACAAGCACGAGGCCCGACTGCACAAAGGCCAACCAATGACGAAGCTGGCCAAGGGTGGCTTCACAAAAGCTGCTGACGGCATCGCCCAGCGCGGAAAAACAAAAGCCACACAAGTCAAAATGTGCGGCGGCGGCATGGCCAAAAAGAAGTGAGGACACAATGAGCCCAGCAGAAAAAGAAGCACGGCAAATGATTGCCGACAAAAAAATGCAAGCTGCCACCGACAAGGCCTATCGCCAGTCGTTGACCAGCACAGAGATGCCCGAAACCGCCCCAAAAGCGCCGGCAGCATCTCGTCGTCCTCCCATGGTTGAAGAAGCCATCCAGGAAATGAAGGACGCCAAGGACCGCAAGAAGATTGCAGACATGGGCTACAAGAAGGGCGGCGCTGTGTCCGCCTCTCGTCGTGCTGATGGCATCGCCCAGCGCGGCAAGACCCGTGGCAAGATGTGCTGAGGAGCAATCATGGCAACACGTAAAGCACGTAAATTTTTTGACGGCGGAGTGACCGATGACGAGTTGGCAACCGCCAACGCATCGGAAGACCCGATCGAATCGCTGAACAAGCAAAAGGGCTGGACCGGCTCCGAAGAGGCTGCGGCCCCAGCCAAGAAGCAGTCCTTTAAGGAGGCCTTTGCCGAAGCCCGTCGTGGTGGTGGCAAGACCTTTGAGTGGAACGGCAAGAAGTACACAACGGACATGGCCGGCTCCAAGCCTGCGTCTCCCGCCAAAGTCACCGACACTGGCGACGAGATTGCTCGCCTGGCTGCGCGCACGCCTGCTGCAAAGAAGCCTGCATACGAGACCTCTTACGACCGCATGAACCGCCAAAACCGCGAAGCCTCTGCTGCTCGCAGTTCCGCAAAAGATGCCGATCGCGAGACTCTGCGCAAGAACATCCGTGAAGGCGGCGCTGGCAAAGTGAACCCCAAGACCCTGTTGCCCGAATACAAAAAAGGCGGCGTGGTCAGCAAGGCATCCAGCCGTGGTGACGGTATTGCTCAGCGCGGCAAAACACGCGGGAGAGTCCTATGATGTCAAGCCGAGGGATGGGGGCTATTGCTCCTTCCAAAATGCCTACAGGCCGCCGCAAGGCGCGCCGTGACGACACCGACTTCACGCAGTACGCTGAAGGCGGCGAGGTGTGGAACAAAGCCCGCCCTGAAGGCCTTGGCGAACCAAAGCCCATGGCGCCAGCAAAGAAAGCCAAAGCCAAGCAAATGGCCAAGGATGCTGGTCGTCCGTACCCAAACCTGATTGATAATATGCGGGCGGCCAAAAAATGAGCACATCCGGAGTCACCACTTTTAATCCCGACCTCACCGAGATCGTTGAGGAGGCGTTTGAGCGCTGCGGTGGCGAGCTCCGGACGGGCTATGACCTGCGTACGGCGCGTCGGTCTTTGAACCTGATGTTCACAGATTGGGCCAACCGTGGCGTCAACATGTGGACCATGGAGCAAGGCCAACAAATCCTGACGGCTGGCACGGCCACATACAACCTGCCCGCTGACACGGTTGACCTGCTGGATCACGTCATTCGCACCGGTGCTGGAAACGTTTCCACCCAGGCCGACCTGACCATCACGCGCATCAGTGAGCCAACGTACGCCACCATCCCCAACAAGCTGACCCAGGCGCGCCCCATCCAAATCTGGATCGAGCGCCTGAACACGCCTCGCTTCACGGTGTGGCCAGTCCCCGACAATACCCAGACCTACACCCTGGTCTACTGGCGCCTGCGCCGAATCCAGGATGCTGGCAACGGCGTGAACACGATGGATATGCCGTTCCGGTTCTACAACGCCATGGTGGCTGGCCTGGCCTACTACATGGGCATGAAGGTCCCTGGCGCGATTGACCGCCTGCAGACCCTCAAGCAGCAGTATGACGAGGCCTGGGAGCTGGCGGCTGGCGAGGACCGCGAGAAGGCTGCAGTCCGCCTTGTGCCCCGTCGTATGTTTATTGGCAGCGGTGTCTAATGCCAAATCGTTTTGCATCCGGACCACGCGCGATTGCCATGTGCGATCGCTGCGGGCAGCAGTACAAGCTCAAGCAGCTCAAAACTGAGATCATCAAGCAGCGTCGCTATGAGCTGCTGGTGTGCCCGGAATGCTGGGACCCGGACCATCCGCAGCTGATGCTGGGCACCTTCCCGGTTGAAGATCCGCAAGCTCTGCGCAATCCGCGCAAGGACACGACGTACTACACCTCTGGCCTGACCGCAGAGGGAACCTACGGCGAGGGAAGCAGGAACATTCAGTGGGGCTGGAACCCAGTTGGCATGGCTCCTGGTTTTGACTCCGCGCTCACGCCAAATGATTTGGTGGGAACCGGAGAAATTGGTACAGTATCGGTAACTACAACATAAGGAGCCTGACATGGCATTCAAACGATCTGCAGATGGCGTTGCCAAAAAGGGCAAAACCGAAGGCAAAAATCTTGGCGATAGCGGCCCAAGCGTTGGCATCCAAAAGGGTGGCAAAGGCAAAGGCGGCGGTGGCGGCAAGCGCAACATTGACATGAAGACAATGGGTCGCGGCCTGGCTAAAGTCGCAGCACAAAAGCGAGGCTAATCATGGCTACAAAGAACAACAAACCAGCATCGGCCTATGCCGGTCGCTACGTTGAGGGCATGAAAACCTCTCGCAAGAACGAAAGCGATCTGCAGAACATGGACGTTTCCGTTGGCAACATCGACAAATCCAAGGGTGAGTATCCAGTCAAAAAGACTGGCATCAAGATCCGTGGTACCGGTGCAGCCACTAAAGGCGTGATGGCCCGAGGCCCAATGGCATGAATTACACCGAGCTGTGTCAGAACATCGCCGACATCTGTGAAAACACTTTCACAGCGGATGAGTATGCTATGTTTGCGCAGCAGGCTGAGCAACGCATCTACAACACGGTGCAGCTGTCCAGCTTGCGTAAGAACGTCACTGGAAATTTGACAGCCGACAACAAATACTTGTCGGCTCCAACAGATTTCTTGTCGACGTATTCGATTGCCGTCGTGGACGAAGATGGTGACTATCACTTCCTGCTCAACAAGGACGTGAACTTCATCCGAGAGGCGTACCCAAGCGGCAGCTATACCGCGCTGCCAAAGCACTACGCCATCTTTGGTCCTCGCTCTACAGACGAGCAAGAGCTGTCTTTTATCCTTGGCCCAACGCCGGATGCCGCGTACGAAGTTGAGCTGCACTACTACTTCTACCCAGAGTCGATTGTGACGGCCGGGCAGACGTGGCTTGGCGACAACTTTGATTCTGCTTTGCTGAATGGTTCCCTGGTAGAGGCAATTCGCTACATGAAGGGTGAGCCAGATTTGGTCAAGCTGTATCAAGACATGTACGTCCAATCCATCGCACTTTTGAAGAACCTTGGCGACGGCAAGCAGCGCATGGATGCGTATCGCGATGGCCAGGTTCGTGTTCAAGTGAACTGATATGTTTCCAAATCCAATCGACCTATCAAGCACATTCCAGGTATCGGTGGCCACAACCTCTGGACGCGGCTTCACACCTGAAGAGCTGGCTGAACGCGCCCTCGACAAAATCATTGCCGTCGGCGAAAATTCACACCCAGCAGTGCGCGAGCAAGCGCTGGCATTCCGCGAGAAAATTCGTGGGGTTTTGGTGATGTACATGCACGAGGCGGTCAAGTCCGATCGCACAACCATCGCGAACCGGC
>JACCDU010149709.1_pt1 | contig 14428 bp, 15 predicted proteins | sample 7446081 | NCBI WGS metagenome assembly JACCDU01 (sample SAMN15323447, study PRJNA562643) | freshwater metagenome | isolation source: river surface water | place: USA:Blue River Watershed | collected 2017-08-17
TAAGAAGTGTCAACATATTGACATCCAACAGTTTACCATGCGTGACATTGAACGTCATCGCGCTGTCAAGGAGGTGTTGAAGATCTACGGTGATTAAAAAAGGGCCTTAGGGCCCTTTTTCTATTTGGTTTACGGTAATACCAGATTTCTTTAGGAACGTGATGCCCGCATCATCTCTATAGTTTTCACCATACCATACACGACTAATACCTGACTGAAGAATAAGTTTGGCGCAGTGAATACAAGGACTGTGAGTAACAAATAAATCAGCCTCAAGACCACTGTCGTTAGACTTCGCCAATTTTGCAATAGCATTTGATTCTGCATGTAATACTTCGTCCCTAGTTACTAAACGATATCTTCTCATTGCTTGAACATCTGCTACATATTCTTCATGCGGAAATTGTTCAGCCTTTTGCTCATCAGTTAAAAATCCTGCCTTAGCGGCATTCATATATTCTTTATGCTCGCATTCGTTATCCCAACCAACAGGCATGCCGTTGTAGCCAATTGAGATAATACGGTCATCTTTAACAATAATAGCACCTACGTGCAATCTACGTGCAGGACTTAGTTCAGCAAATCTATATGCTGTGTCCATAAATGCTTTAACAAACTTCTGTTTCATTCTTCTAGTAAATCTAATTTATTTGGCTTGCCGTTCCAAACATCATGGTCAGGCATGGCATCTTTCTTCTTGCTGATGTTGGGCCACTTCTTGCTGAGTCGTCTGTTCAAGTCTGTCCAGAATACAACGTCGATGTCCTTGTTGTTGTCTGCAACGATGGCATCTACAGGACACTCTGGAACACATACTCCGCAGTCAATACATTCGTCTGGATTGATTGCTAGAAAGTTTGGACCTTCGTAAAAGCAATCAACAGGACAAACACTGACACAGTCTGTATGCTTGCATTTGATACAGTTTTCTGTAACTAAGTAGGTCATTGATTATTAGCCAGTTTAATTAATGTAGCCGCCAGATTAATTTCTGGATCTGCACAGATAGTATGATCAACTAGTCCTTGCTTGATAATTAGCACAGCCTTATCTTGTTGTTCTTCTGTTTCTCCGAACAAGTTGATATTAGTATACATCCAGCGATATATTTCTTCCATTTCTTCTGGACGAGCCTGACTACACAATAGTTTGCGAGCCTCTCTAATCTTATTTTTCTTAAACAAGTCTACCATTTCAATTTTATAATCTGCTTCCACGGCATCACCTTTCTCTGGTGTATGTAAATTTCCATCCATACTATTCATTTGTACCATATTAATACATTTGCGTAGATCTGGATATGTTGCCTTAACAAAAGTATCTAGAGTATCTAAATCAAAATTAATGTTTTCTTCTACAAGAATAGTTGCTACACGAGCAGTGAATTCTGTTTCATCTACACGCTCGACATGAAATCCTTGGCAGCGACTGTGGATAGCAGGAATGATTCTGTTAGGATAATTACAGGTAAGAATAAATCGAGCAGTAGTGTGATATTCTTCCATAACTCCACGCAGAATAGCCTGTGCGTTGGGTGTCAAATAGTCTGCCTCGTCTAGTAACACTACTTTGAAATCACCGAACGGAATCATCTGCACAAAGTTTGTAATCTTATCACGGATTGTTTCTGCATTATTTTCTCGACTGGCGTTAATTTCCATGACGTCTAAATCATTGATTTCCAATTCATTAAACAAAATTCTTGCCAGTGTAGTCTTACCAATGCCAGCGTTTCCGCTCAAAAGTAAATGCGGAATACTTCCGTCTTTAATCCAGCGTTCTACTTGCTGACGCTGATGGTCGTCCCTAAACACATAACCCTGTAAAGTTTTAGGACGATATTTTTCTACCCATAGTTCTTTCATTTAAACCAGCCTTTTATAGTTTTAATTAAATTATAGTACCTTGCTCTGTATCCGTCAATCAATACGGGATGATGCGGACAACGTCCTTGACGCCAATCGCAGGTTACATGATATTCTCTGCCGCAGGTTTTACATTTATCGTCTTTCATGTAATCTCCGGCAGTTGTAAATTTTAAATCATTCATTATTAGCCTTTTTCATAAATTTTTCTGCTTCGGCATCGATAACACGTTGACGAAGTTCTGTAGTTGAAAATGTATGTTCTCTTTTATTAAAGTAAAATTTAATGCCTTTGGCAATACATTCTGCACGACCAGTAAAGTTTTTGTGTTCATATTCGTCGCCTAGTATCCTAACATTAATAGGATAACTAAGCAAAATGTCCACAAGATCCTTTTCTGTAGCATACACTACAATTTCGTCTACATATTTGCAGGCCTGTAGTTGAACATATCGTTCAAATATACTTTGTACAGGCTTGTTTTTTTCTTGCGGCCTATCTATAGTCGGGTCTGTCTGCAAGCCAACAATCAAATAGTTGCACTGTTGTTTTGCTTCTTTAAGCATGATAATATGACCTGCGTGAAACAAATCAAATGTTGAACAAGTAAAACCGATGTTCATTAATGATTCCTTTTACCGTCAAATACACAGTTAAACACTAAATCAGACTCTCCAGTGTTCCAAACTTTGTGAAACAATCCGTCTGGAATTAATACAATGTCCCCACCCTCGACTTCGTACATATCATCGCCAACTTGAATACTGCCACGACCATACATAAAGAAATAAACTTCTTCTTGTCCTTGGTGATAGTGTCCGTTTGTATTTTGTCCTACGTGTAAAATGGTTTGACTTAATACAAGATTTTTAAGTGTCTTATTATCTCTTAGCGTATAAACGGCGTTGGCTTTAATGATGTCGCCGCCAATATTATTGGTGTTTACTTTCATACTGATATTATAGAGATTAAAAAAGGGTCTGTCAAGACCCTTTGGTGTTATTTTACAAACGGTTTTAAATCGGGCGGAGTCCAGCCTACAGGTTTTAAAACCTTACCGTCTTCTCGTTTTCTTACCTTGCCAGTTTCTTTATCAATCTTGGCAAAGTTAGTTCGCATAACTTCCTTCCAACCGCCTTCTCCATCAAAGCCGCCACTGTGAATAGCACCTGTTGTAACAACAATGAAGTCTAATAGAGCATCTAATTGCTCTACACGATCACCGCTTTCCAATGCTACTCGAAGTTCTTTCCATTCCTCTTCCATAAGGTTAAGGTATAGTTTATATTGGTCTTCGTTGAGTTCGCCTACTGTTTGGTCGCAGGCCCGCATGAATTTTTCTTGATCACGGAATGAGTTTGTCATAGTACTTTGCCGAAGTCTGATAGTGATGGTTGTGATACGGATTCAATAGTTCCAAATACTGCGGTGTCTGGACGTTCCTTGTCCCAAAGCATGACGCAGTTAGTATCGATTAATCTAATGGTAATTTTAGTACCGTCTGCTTCTTCAACTTCGATACCACGGCTCCAACGTCCGTGTTCGACTAAAATCCAATCTCCAACATTGTATTCTTCATTGTGTTCTGGGCCAACTGCATATACTCTAGCCCAACGTGGGTGAATACCGTGGTCCTTGCCATCATCGCCTAACATAACAATACCACCGGCTGAACGTTGTTCGCCGAAGTTCATATCTGCCACTAACACTTTATTGTGTAATGGTTTGATAGATCCTTTAACTGCCATTATTGTTCCTTTGCTTTATCTTCTGCTGGTTTGTAAAAATCTGCTAGAATCTGTTCTCTAGTGCGAACGATTTGTCCACCTGGGCCCAATTCGTCACCTCGAGCATTAACACGAGCATTACCCACTGCTGGAGTAAGTTCGTTTTTTTGACGTAGCAGATCCATGTCGACTACTCGTCCGTTTGCTGTAGTATAAACTTTTTTTGGTGCTGGTTTCATAGGCATTTTCATGTCCTCCTTAATATATGTACTTATCTTAGGAATTCCTGCCAGTCTAAATTATATTTCAAACTGTCTATTTTGTGTACTCCTAACAAAAAGAGCACATAACTTGCTACCGAACTTCCACGTCCTACACCCCAAACTACGTTATGTGCCCTGCAAGTATCTACAAAGTATTTCATCCAACGAAGCAGATCCAGCATATTGCGTTCTTTGAATGCAGCCAATTCTTCTGCTACTCTAGTTGCTTCTGGATCCCATGGGGGTGTTAAACTTAGAATGTATTCTTCGATATCTAAGTTTTTATATTCATCTGGCATTAGCCAGTTTTGCTGTAAGACTGTGTCAAAGTCTTGTCGGTTGATGTCTAATGGTTGATAAATTTTTAATTCTTTATCGCCCATTAAACGGGCAGACTCATTGTAACGAATAATTTCTGGATCGTTGCCTTCCACTAATATTTCATCCAAAATACTAGATTGGCCAGAAAAAATTATTTCTTCTAAGTCTTGAGAATTGTAAACAGCAATACCTAAGTCGTCTGTGCGCATGTCACTATTTTAGTTGACATTGATTAGACTGTCAAGATCTGTATCTCTCTTTTGGTATTGTTCCTGCCATGCTTTGGCTCTGCGTGTAGCCAATTCGGCTTTATACATGTCTAGGAATACTGTAATTTGATGTTGAACATTATGGTTGTTCGACAGGAAGTATTTCCTAGACAACTCTTGAATTTTATTTTCGATCTCAGTATCTTTAAGTTTACTGAGATCTTCGGTCAAAGGATTAAACAAATGTTGCTCCGTTATTTCCAATACAGTACCATTTTCCTTGTGTGAATAGCATTGTACAACCGCTACCTACTGTTTCAAATTTAATAGATCCGCCTCCACTGGTTTTCCAGCCAGCAAGAGAAACAGATGTTGTCATATCTTCGAAAATAGTACCTTGAGGATCGTAGGTAGAATTATTTTTATTTCTAGGTGGATTACCGTTTAACCCTTGTGGTTCTAAGTTAGATTTAACTACAAATACTTTAATTTGCCCTTCAGTACCTGCACCTAAAGAACTACTTTCTCCAACAATATTATCTTTTATTATTTCAAAATAAGTTATTTTCTTTGTAAGACTGACAACGCCTGAACTTATCTCTTCTGATAGTGTATCATAGTCTACTAGATTTAAAGGATTATTTTCTTCTTGAAATTTTCCTAGATAGTTGACAAATACTGTTTGACCACCATCATAAGTAGTAAATTCTACAACTTGTGGAATAGAGGTAACTGTAAAATTAGCAGGATAATTTACATTATAACGTAGATCGCCGCCGCCGTCTACTGCCCAATTAACTGTAAATGCATCTAACGGATCTAATGCGGATACTTCTATTGACATTTTAGAATATCTATTGCCTTCTAGAGATGTACTAGATGTAGTGTCCCAAGACAATATAAGATTGATGTTATCAGCATTTAAAATGATTCGTTGATGTCCGCCATTTCTAAATTGTATTTCGGAATTTTCTGCTGTAAACACGCCTGGGGAAAATGACTTTTCACTGTTCGTTACTAATACAGTATTAGTTATATCTCTTCCGCCGAAGTCGTTATTACCGTTTGTTTTTGCAGTAGTTTCCTGTAATGTTGTAATTTCAGTTGATGCTACTGCTAGGCAGGATTTGATAACATCAAAATTATCTCTAAAACCTTGAGTATCGTTGTCTACACCTGCAACAGGGTAGGCTTCGTCGATGTTTACATATAGGCTGCTAATTTGGCTAGTCATTGCTCTTTTTCCTTTTGTGTATTTATTACACGTTATATCTATAGTTAGTGAATTTTAGGAACTGTGTACTAGAATTTCCTAACGTGCTGTCTATTAAGAATCTATCAATCTCGTAGTCGATTTGCCCAAAATCAAATCCACTGTTTTTAATATTTTCTAGAATTTCTTTTCCCTGTCCTGGTTTGCAATAGCAAAGCGGAACAGCATTAATAAATCCTGTAGCAGGACTGCTACGGTCTTGCGGAGTCTTCATCCATAGAGGCAAAAATTCGTTTTCGATAGTAATTGCTCGAACTGGGTTTCCTTGTTGATTATAAACACTGAGATTTCTAATATTTTTTCTTATGTTTACAATACTACTTGGATATACATATTCCTGATCTCGTCCACTGGCAAACACAGCAGTATTATCAGCAGTAAACGGATCCTTAATTGGTTTAAAACGATCAGTTTCGTCTCTGTTTAATTTTGCTTGATTCTCAGGAGTAGATAAATTTCCTGAAGCCGCACTTGCTCTTGCTTGATTTACTAACTGTCGAGAATTAGTATTTCTTGGTAATTTGATTTTTAAGTTTGTAGACTTCTTACCAATTTCGTAATCATCTAAAACTTCTATATAAATTATTTCATATAAGATGTCGTTGGTGCCTTGTTGTTTTGCAATAGCATGTTTAACATCTCCCATCTTAAATCTTTTACGTTTGATATTTCTATTCAGCATAGGAACATAGTCACTGATGGATCTTGTTTCTATTCCTGCATATACCAGCATTTTTAATTCATCCTGTACACCGAAGTTAGGATCGTTCAAACGATAAATTTTATCAGGTGTAAAGATAGTAGAGTCTGTAATGAAGTTAGAAAAATAATTTCTTTTTTCTAGACTTTGATAAGGTCTTACAAACAAATTACTGTAAAGTCTGTCTGTACTTTCTTGAATTTGTAATGTAAATTCTCCTATTACAGCACTGTACTGATATTGGTCGACAGCCAGTACGCTGAATCTAAAACTTCGGTCGTATGTCTGTGTACCACCGTCAAAGGTAGTAGCCCCATTATCAAACAATGTTAGTCCTGGTTCCCCGTTACCTGAAAATTGATTAACTTTGCCAATTAATTCGCCGGAAGAATTTAGTGTCAATCCTGCAGGAAGTTTACTGGCAGATCCGTCGCTATTAGTTTGCAGTAATTGATATGACAGAACAGCATTAGGTACTGTAGTTTCTGCTATAACAGATAGTGTGCTGGTAAAGTTTGCTCTTAGACTTCCTAAATTAGAAGGAGTAATAAATTTAATAACACTGTCTACTTCACCTAATACCTTCAAGTCGAATGTTTTAGAACTAACATTAGTGTTAAATTCTAGTGTACTCTGAATATATCTCTTAGTTAAAATAGTCGAGTTACCCTGACTATCTCTTGCAGGTACATCAATTTTTAACGGACTATCGAATCTTAATAATGCGAATTGGCCACCCACGACACTTTGGCTAGTATAAGAAACGATTCTATATTGGAAGTTTCCAATTCTTAAATAATCGTTGATTAACAAGTCTACGTCTGCTTGTGGTAACGGATTGATCAATAGATAATTTTGACCATAGTTTGCAGTAACACCAACAACTACTGCTACTTCGACTTCAGTGAACCCAGTTGCATCATACTTGATTGCATCGATGGTGAATTTATAGTCTTTGGTAATTGCAGGTTGATACGGTACGTAACCAAAAATCTCTCCGTTTATATTATCTAAAAACAATCCTTCTGGAAGTAAACTAGGTGTTTCTTCTTCGATGACTTCAAATAAGTTTGTATTATTTTTAGGATTTGTAATAGGGTTAGCAGTTCCCAATGAATTAGGAAATACTAAATTACTATTGCTGATTTCAACTCTGCCCTTTGCAATCTCGCCTGTGCTTCTTAATCTGTAAGTTCCTGGATTGGTATCGGCTAATTCGTAGACTAAAGGACTAAGAGCAGGGTTAGGATCGAATGTATCTAGAACAATAGTTACGAAATTATTTGCTCGTTTGATACCTAAATTACTACCACTGAGCCAGAATGCTCCTCGCAAATAAGTTGTATCAGCAGTAAACGTTCCATCTCCGATTTGAAGAATATCATTGTCTGCACGTAAAAAGTCGTCCCCAACTACATAGATACTGAACTTACGTTTAACAATACTGTTACCGTCAGTTATACTAGCAAAAAATTCGTATCTGCGATTTAATTTTCTAGGAGATCTAACTAGATTAATGTAGTCATATACTACTGTATCGTATAAAAATGTATCAAGACCTGTGCGCGGCCCAATACCAAAATCAAAAGGATTACTGTCGTATAAGTTTGTATCGAAGAATCCAGAGCCAGCGGAAATATCTAAAGATAAAATTGGATCAATTTTTCCACTAATAACACCATCGTTGCTTAATGTGAGACCGGGAGGAAGTTCTCCGTCGCCTTCTTGAATAAAGAAGTCTAATTTTTCTCCGGCTTTGATATCTTGATCTATGGCTCTTAAGTTAAACTCTACGAACGTGCTATCTAATACGAATGCCTGTCCGCTAGGATTAACATTTAAAATACCTTCAGGAGTGATCCAAACAGGCTCGTCTGGACCTTGCACTCTCATAGTAAAAGTTCTGTCGCTGATTTCATTGCCTAATGATGCACGGACAACAAATTTATATTCAGTTTCAACAGCAACTTCAAATGGAGTTCCTATAATTTTGTTCCCAAAAATTCTAGTTCCACCTGGGAGTTTTCCAGAAATGACACTAAAGGTAACTCCGGAAAGATTACCTGTTAACGGTACAGTGGGAAGGTTTACAGATAGGCTTATTCTTTCTTGGAATATTCCAAGACTACTACCTGATTTTAACGTCCAAACATTTAGCATTTCTACGGCTCCTCGAAGTATTTATCGTAAAGAACCGTAGAATAATTTAGCCGTTATACTATGTTTGCGGCGCTTCCTAGAGGAATATTATACCAACCTAAGTTAGTATATAATTGTAGGCAACCTTGATTTCCGGGTAAAGGTATGCCGTCAGCGTCAGTTGGTTGATAATTGTAAATTATTGTACCTTCATTGACAAATGGAGTAAGAGCAGTTCTGTCAGCATTACCTATAGCACGAAGATTTAGTGCTTTGATATTTAAAGCACCCTTTGACGAGTATTTTAATAGGTCTGTGTTATCTGGTATAGGCTGTCTTGTTTCCAACAGTGTGTTAAATGCATTGATAGCACTGTCACCAGAGCCTAACACAAATGTTGACGGAACAATACCAGGAGTTGCACCTGTTTGGTTTTCTGCGATAAATGCAAAAATACCGGCTTGTCCTTCTACAGCAGTTCCGCCTACACCTACTTTATTGTTAAAACTAATGTAAAACTGACCACCTAAAATATCGTGTTCTTGAATATTATCAGGATTTGCCGCAGTTCCTCTATAAGTTCTATACTCATGAGTATTTGGTAGAGATAAATTTCCACTTCCGTCGGTGACAATTCTTCCAAAGTGTACCCACGGCTGTTGTTCGTATTGTGTAAATGTGAACGGAGATTGCTCAGTTCCTAATTGAAAGTTAACAAAAGGACTAGGATCAGAGAAAGTTATTTTATCTCCGCTGATCACAGTTGTTGATTCAGTTGCGGCATTGAACAATGTAATACTTGAACCATTAAATTGATTAGTACTTGAATTTACAAGAACAGAAGTACTATCAGCACTTAGGACATCTCCTACAACATCTGATTCAACTACTGCGGCTGTAATTCTTCCTGAACTAGAAATATTACCTGTGACATTAACATTACCAGTATTGGTAATAGATCCAGTAGATACAACAGCAATTCCGCCGTCACCTGTAAGCGTAATCTTCTTTGCTCTTAATCTGTTAGATTCGATATCTCCTCTACTTCCGTCTTCAGTAGCAAGATTAATATCGCCTATTCCAAAAATTTCATATCCACTTAAATCGATATTGCCTTCAACGTTTCCACGAAGAACAGCATTTTGGCCAACAGCAACACCGCCAAGTGTAACTCCGTCGCCGACGTAAATTGGGTCGCAAGCCGCAGACACATAATCTTCGACAAACACTAGTTCACCGACTAATGGTGTGTAATTTAGTCTTTGTGAGTTAGTTCCTCTTTTAATTTGTAAAGCCATTTAATTTTTCTCCAACTTTATAGTGTTCCTGCATCAATCGACAGATTTGTAGGCGATATAATAGTACCCAAGTCTAGACCAACAACACTTAGCATATATTGGAACGCAGTTGTGTATTGATTGTTTATAGTACCAAAGTCAAAATTATTTATCGTATTATTTAGGTCCCTAACAGCAATACCGTCAACACGCCCAGGCAAATATGCATCTGATATAACGTAATTAACATTTTGTGTTACAGGAAATGCAGATAGTAATCCTAGAGTAAACGTACTGCCGTTATCTGTTACTGATGTTATTTTTACACGAGTATTGCCTTTAACAATAAATTGTCCTACAATTGGAACGTTTTCAGAATTAATTATACCACCCTGACCGTCCTTATATTGCTTCTTTAATACTACTGTGGTCGAATTACTAGTTTGATTTGCTAATAGATAAAAATTAAAAGGGCTAGGCTGCACACCAATAATATTACCAGCACCAATGATATAGTCTGGTTGTATTGGGTATACCCTGCCCATTAAATTGCCATTAAATGCGCCGTTAAACATACTAGCAGTCATGGTGTTTGCTTCTATGCTACCAGTGGCTGCTAGGCTTCCTACAGTAAGATTTTTACCAGCGAATGCTGTGGCGATTCTAATTTTATCATCTACTACAGTAACAGAAAGATTGTTATCTGTTTCTAGACTTCTAAATTGTAGAGTATTTTCAAATTTTTGTTTAAAAATACCCGTTCCTGCGCCTACGTTGGCTGCAACGGTGCTGGCATCGATGTTGGTTTCTAGTTCAACAAAGTTGTCATTTACTTTTTGAAACGCGGTACGGAGGTCGTCTCCTGTACCGTCGTTTGCAATGCTGCCGATATCAATTAGTGTAACGTTCATAGTAATATTTATGTTAACTGCGTCCTACTACCGCTTCCACAACTCCTGGAGCAGGATCTGTCTTATTGGCCAGTGCTTTACCAATAATTGTACCTGGTTTAGGATCGTTGTTTACGATAGCATAGCCTGGTTTTGCGGCTGCAACTAACATATCTCCCTTTTTAACCATGCCCACAACTTTAACTGGAACACGCCCTTGTAGTGCTACGCAGACTTTTGTTCCTGGGCAACTTTCGTTCATTACGTAAGCGGCTGTGTTAGAAACAACACCTGCTACACGATGATCCATGTGTAGTTGTGTAGTTGTAACTTCTTTGTCACCGCCAAATATTAGAACTGTACCTACTTCGTAGTCTTGGTCACCTTCGTAGTATTCTGCCAAGTCAGCATAGGTAGCAATTAATCTACTGCCAGTTGTTAGGCTCCAGTTACCCTCAATGCTTCCTAGTGCTGAACTATCTGCACCTGCTTTGATCAGCGGAGTTCTAACGTGTGTACTGAAATTACCTTCTGTACCACCTACAGTTCCTGTAGCACTGATATTTCCAGCACTAGTAATGTTACCAGTACCGCTGGTGCTAAAGTTACTGCTTACACTTAATGTACCTGTTAATGTTGTATTACCACGAATGTTAACAGTAGTTCCGCCTACAGTAGAACCAACAGATTCAAATGTAGTAACTCCACCTGGCGTCTTAATCAACAATGTATTTGTTGATGTGTTTACATCGATAGTATCAAAACTGTCAATGAACAGACCTTTAACGTTGATTTGACCGCTGGCATCTGTTTGAACAATGCTACTTGCCGCACCGTTGGTAGTAATTGGTCTTACATCATAACGACTTAGTGCAGGTAGTCCTGTGTTAACAAACATTAGACCGCTAGTTGCAGTACCGCCAACGAATCTAGCATTTTGAATACCGTCACCGTCTAAGACTGCTTGACTAAATGTAATCTCACTTGGACTTGCGGCACTACCACTTCTATTACCTAGCAAGAAGCCTGTGGTAATTTGTTGTAGTTTGTTTAGCGTTACACCAGTAGTTGCACTACTTGATGTTTGTAGTTCTGCCCAACCGTTTGTTAATGTAAACTGGTTGCTGTTGAAACTTACTAGACCTCTGTCTGCTTGCGTAATACCTGTGGCATTAGCACGAGTACTTGCGGCAGTCATAGCCAACTTGCTTTGTGCAATAGCCGCATTGTCGTTGACATGGAAGTTAGTAATAGGGTTGGCTGCACCTTGCCCGCCTACTAACTTAAATGTAATAACGTTTCCGCTACGTGCAATAGTTAAATCACTACCACCACCGATCGTTGTCGATGTGTTTGTAATAGCAGAAGTGTTGTTATTAACGTCAATCCAGTTAGTGCCATCATACATCAAGAAGTCTAAGTTTGCCTTACCAGCAACGCTGACTTTAGTATCTGCTAGTTGTTGAGCATCAACATAGGCTTTATTAGCCGCATCAGTGTCTGCCGCAGGAGCACCAACACCTTGCAGTTTATAACCGCCCATGTTCAAGTCGTTAACTGGACTTAAAATACCAGCACGGTCCATAAAGCCTGGACCAATTAGATCTGTTTCTGGAACTGCTTCGTCTGTGCTACGGAATAGGCCTAGACGTAGATCTAAGTAACCTTGAATAGCGTTTTCAGTTGGCACAGCATCTGTGGCACCGTCTGTAAACTTCTCATCGTTTGAGAATTCACTGATAGCAACACCACGTTTGAAACCAATACCGTCCAAGTTACTTAGGGCAATTGACGCTGAGAATGTAACACGACCAGTACCTTGGTCAACTGTAAAGAATCGACCTACACGGAAAATACCGTCTTGGTCTGTGGTTACATAGAATACACGACCTCTTGTACGTTCTTCAATTTCTTTTGTTTGGTTAGCATCTCTAGGAGCACCGTAAATTTTACTTGGATAGTTAGTTGAGTTATAACCACCAGTACCGATGTCTAAGAAGTCATGGCCTGTAACACGACATGTAGAAATACGTACAACAATTTCTGCAAACTCGTCTGCAGCCAAACCAATACGTAATGTTGGAGGATCACTCAAGTCTAAGTTTGTAGCAGGATCAACTGATGTATTAATACCAGTTGCTAGAGTTCCACTTAAGGACTTGTCAGCAATGTCTGAGAATCTCAAGATACCGTAACCAGCGGCAACGCCTAAGTCAGTATAACTTGCAACTTTGTGTAATTTTCCATCCCAAGCAAACACCATGTCTGCCGAGTTGAGACGATCAACAACACTACTTTCTGTGATACGATCTATGGCAATAGCAACGTCGCCTGCTGTAGCACCAAGTGTCTTGGCTGGATTGTTAGGATCTGCTAGACTAGTTTTAGCATCGTTTGGAATTACTTTAATGTAATCGTAGGTAGTATCAAAACTTAAGATACTAGCATCAGAGGCTGTGTTATTGTTTAACGGATCCTTACTTGCATAAGCAAGAACACGATAAACACCAGCATCTTCACCTGCACCGTTTGGATCATCAACGAACGTTAAAGCAGTACTTGGACGCACTGGGTTTGTATCATCAATTTCGTAGAACTGGAAGTTTTGGTTACCACGAATGATAACTGGTTGGTTGTGATTTAAGTCTACAGATAAACCAGTTGTACTTGTGTCGTTGTTACCGCCTGTACTCAAGTTGATACGAACAATATTTCCTTGACCCCAAACAGTTGTTGCACCGGCACCAAATGTTCCTGGATCAATAGGATATTCTAATGTAACGCTAGTGGCAGTACTTGCTGTTGAAACAACTTTTCTATTATAGTTTGTATTTGCATTGCCTGCAACTGTATAGAATGTTCCTACGTGTGGAACATATCCTGGATCGCTAAATGTCAATGTTACATAGTATGGACCAGTGCCACTAACGCTGCCGCCTGTAACAGTAATAGGTACAGTTGAACTTACATCAGTGATAGTTGCCACTTCGTAACGACCAATACCGTTACCTGTAACAGCACCAACAGTAATATTGAATCCAATACCGCCACCGATGGTTGAACCTGCACTTAGAATGTCACTGACAGTATATCTTAATCCACCATTAGTTAAACTTACTGTAGTAACCTGTCCACCACTAACAACAATGTTAGCAGTTGCTCCTGTACCAGTACCTCCAGTTAGCGGAACGTTTAAGTAAGTACCGTTAGTATATCCGCTACCTCCTGCCAATGAACTTACAGTTAGTTCAGAAATAATACCCGAACCGTGGTTAACTTCGAGTTCAGAAACGTTGTATGGAGCATAGTCTAAGTTGTAAACAAAGATTTCTAAGTCGTCTTTTAAGTTTTCTAAGGAATATAATCCAGTCTTATAAACACGACCAACTTGAACCATGTTGTCTTTTAGACGTGCTTGGTCCGGAACTTCTAACGGGTCACTACCAGATGATACAAGACCATATTCACCGTGTGCGTTAGAGCCGTTTAATGAACGAATCTGTCCACCGTTGTTAGCAAAGTATGCCGCCCAGCAGTAGTATGAGAACACTGATACTGCTTCAACTAGACCAGTGTTTGTAGCAACAAGACCGTAACCTAAGTCGTTAACTTGTGTAAAGTCGTTGGAACACATACTTGTGTTACCTGGACTTAGCAAGTCAATATCGTCAATATAGGTAATAGTTGTTGTGCCAGATCCAAACACTCCTGGATCGCCGTCAGTGAACTTAAAGGTCATTGACGAAACAGTAGTGCTTACACA
>JACCDU010018791.1_pt1 | contig 14416 bp, 11 predicted proteins | sample 7446081 | NCBI WGS metagenome assembly JACCDU01 (sample SAMN15323447, study PRJNA562643) | freshwater metagenome | isolation source: river surface water | place: USA:Blue River Watershed | collected 2017-08-17
GCGTCCAGCGCCTTGCGCAGCAGGCCGGCGGCCAGGTCGGAGGCGACCCGCAGGTCGGAGGTGGGCAGCTGGCGGGCGGCGCCGCTGGCGATGATGGACTTGACCATGCGCGCGATCTTGCTGGCCTCGTCGCCGGCGCGCTCGAGGTTGGCGGTGGTCTTCGAAATGGCCATCAGCAGGCGCAGGTCGCGCGCGGTCGGCTGGCGCCGGCCGATGATGGAGGCGATGTCGCGGTCGATCTCGACCTCCATCGCGTTGACCTTGTCCTCGATCTGCAGCACCTGCTCGGCGGCCTCGACGCTGAACTGCGACAGGGCGTAGATGGCCTGGTGGATCTGGGACTCGACCTGCCCGCCGAGCTCCATCACGCGGGAGGAGACGGCATTGAGTTCGCTGTCGAACTGGGCGGAAATGTGCTTGTCGGACATGGTGTGCTCCTCGAGGACGGTCAGCCGAAGCGGCCGGTGATGTAGTCCTCGGTCTCCTTGCGCTTGGGCTTGAAGAAGATCTGCTCGGTTTCGCCCACTTCGACCAGGTCACCCAGGTACATGTAAGCGGTGTAGTCGCTGCAGCGGGCGGCCTGCTGCATGTTGTGCGTCACGATGACCACGGTGTAGTCGTCCTTCAGCTCGGCGATCAGCTCCTCGATCTTGGCGGTGGAGATCGGGTCCAGCGCCGAGCAGGGTTCGTCGAGCAGCAGCACCTCGGGCTTGATCGCAATGCCGCGGGCGATGCACAGGCGCTGCTGCTGGCCGCCGGACAGCCCCGAGCCGCTCTGGTCCAGCTTGTCCTTCACCTCCGTCCACAGGGCCGCCTTGCGCAGCGCCCACTCGACACGGTCGTCCATGTCGGAGGCCGAGAGATTCTCGAACAGGCGCACGCCGAAGGCGATGTTGTCGTAGATCGACATCGGGAAGGGCGTGGGCTTCTGGAACACCATGCCCACCTTGGCGCGGATCAGGGCGACGTCTTCCTTCGAGGCCAGCAGGTTCTCGCCATCGAGCAGGATCTGGCCTTCGGCCCGCTGCTCGGGATAGAGCTCGAACATGCGGTTGAAGGTGCGCAGCAGGGTCGACTTGCCGCAGCCCGAGGGGCCGATGAAGGCGGTGACCTTCTTCTCGGGAATGTCGAGGTTGATGCCCTTGAGGGCATGGAAGCCGCCGTAATAGAAGTTCAGGTCGCGCACCGAGAGCTTGGGCCGGGGACCGGCCGAGGTGGCGGAGGAAGCTTGGGCGGGGGTCGCGGTATCCATCATGGAGCGGCCTCTTCAGATCTTGTTGCGGGTGACCACACGGGCCAGGATGTTCAGGCCGAGCACGGCCAGGGTGATGAGGAAGACGCCGGCCCAGGCCAGCTGCTGCCAGTTCTCGTAGGGGCTCATCGCGAACTTGAAGATGGTCACCGGCAGGCTGGCCATCGGCTCGGAGAGGTTGGAGGTCCAGAACTGGTTGCTGAGGGCGGTGAACAGCAGCGGTGCCGTCTCCCCGGAGATGCGGGCCACGGCCAGCAGCACCCCGGTCACCACGCCGGCGCGGGCGGCGCGCAGGGTGATGCTGGTGATGACCTTCCACTTGGGCGTGCCCAGGGCGTAAGCCGCTTCCCGCAGGGCCGAGGGCACCAGGGAGAGCATGTTCTCGGTGGTGCGGATCACGACCGGGATCACGATCAGCGCCAGGGCGGCGACGCCGGCCCAGCCCGAGAACTGCTTGAAGCGGGCCACGATGACGGCGTAGACGAACAAGCCGATGACGATGGACGGCGCCGACAGGAGGATGTCGTTGACGAAGCGGGTCAACCGGCCCAGCCAGCCTTCGCGGTCGTATTCGACCAGGTAGACGCCGGCCAGGATGCCGATGGGCGTAGCGACGAAGGTCGCCAGCGTGACCATCAGGAAGGAGCCGTAGATCGCGTTGGCGATGCCGCCCTCTTCGTTCGGCGCGGGCGTCATCTGGCTCAGGGTGGCCCAGGACAGGCCGCCTATGCCAAGGCGGATGGTCTCGAACAGGATCCAGACCAGCCAGAAGACACCGAAGGCCATGGCCGCCAGCGAGAGCGTCAGGGCGATGGCGTTGAGGCGCTTGCGTGCCTTGTACTTGGCCACACCGGTGGAGGCGGTCATGACTTCTTCCCCTCGTTCTTCTGCAGGCGCGCCAGCAGCAGCTTGGACAGGGCCAGCACGATGAAGGTGATGACGAACAGCACCAGGCCCAGGTAAATGAGGGCCGCCTGATGCATCTCGGAGGCGGCCTCGGCGAACTCGTTGGCCAGGGCCGAGGTGATGCTGTTGGCGGGGGCGAACAGGCTGAAGTTGTCCAGCTGGTTGAAGTTGCCGATCACGAAGGTGACCGCCATGGTCTCGCCCAGGGCGCGGCCCAGGCCCAGCATGATGCCGCCGATGACGCCGCCCTTGGTGTAAGGCAGCACCACCTTGAACATCACCTCCCAGGTGGTGGAGCCCAGCGCGTAGGCCGACTCCTTGAGCATGGGAGGCGTCACCTCGAACACGTCCCTCATCACCGAGGCGATGAAGGGAATGATCATGATGGCCAGGATGATGCCGGCCGAGAGCACGCCGATGCCCACCGGGGGGCCGGACACCAGGGCGCCCAGCACCGGCACGCCGGCCAGCAGGGACTGCAGCGGCTGCTGCACCCAGGCGGCCAGGATGGGGCCGAACACCAGAAGGCCCCACATGCCATACACGATGGAGGGCACGGCCGCCAGCAGCTCGATGGCGGTGCCCAGGGGGCGCTTGAGCCAGGACGGAGACAGCTCGGTGAGGAACAGGGCAATGCCGAAGCTGACCGGGACCGCGATCAAGAGTGCAATGAGCGAAGTGACCAGGGTGCCGTAGATCATGACCAGGCCGCCGAACTGGTCGGCCACCGGGTCCCAGGTGGTGCTGGTGAAGAAGCCCAGGCCATAGGCGGAGATGGCCGGCCAGGCCCCGACGACCAGCGAGCCGAGGATGGCCAGGAGCAGGCCCAGGGTCAGGAGCGCCGCGCCCTTGGAAGCCCAGGCGAAGGCCCGGTCAACCAAGGGAGCGCCGGCACGACGGGTGGGCACGGGGGGCTGTGCCCGCCTTTGAGAAGGGGAAATCACGGCTTTCAGGTCCAGGGTAGCCTCGTTCGCCGGGAGTGTAGAGGACATGTTTTTCCACCAGGAACGCCGATCGCACAGTGGCGACCGGCGCGCGCGAGCGCAGGAATCGATCAGCGGAAGGCAATCGGCTTGCCCGAGCCGTCCTTGATCTCAGCGGACCAGAGTTTCTCGACCTGCTGCTTCACGCTGGCAGGCATCGGGACGTAGTCCAGATCGTCGGCGGTCTTGTCGCCATTCTTGTAGGCCCAGGCAAAGAACTTCAGCGCAGTGGCGGCCTCAGCCGGCTTGTCCTGGGCCTTGTGCATCAGGATGAAGGTCGCACCGGTCAGGGGCCAGGACTGGGCGCCGGGCTGGTTGGTCAGGATCTGGAAGAAGCTCTCGTTCCACTTGGCGCCGGCGGCGGCAGCCTTGAAGGCGCTGTCGTCGGGATTGACGAACTGGCCCGCGGCGTTCTGCATCTGGGCGAAGTTCATCTTGTTCTGCTTCACGTAGGCGTACTCGACGTAGCCGATCGAGTTGGGCAGACGGCCCACGAAGGCGGCGACGCCCTCGTTGCCTTTGCCGCCGGTACCGGTCGGCCAATTCACCGCGGTGCCCTCACCGACCTTGGCCTTCCATTCGGCATTCACCTTGGACAGGTAGTTGGTGAAGATGAAGGTGGTGCCGGAGCCGTCTGCGCGACGCACCGGGGCAATCGCGGCATCGGGCAGGTTCAGGCTGGGATTGAGCGCCTTGACGGCCGCGTCGTTCCACTTGGTGATCTTGCCCAGGTAGATGTCGCCCAGGACCTGGCCGTTCAGGCGCAGCTGGCCGGGGGCGATGCCCTGGATGTTGACCACGGGTACCACACCGCCGATGACGGTGGGGAACTGGATCTGGCCCTTCTTGGCCAGCTCGGCGTCGGGCAGGGGCATGTCGGAGGCACCGAAGGCCACCGTCTTGGCGTCGATCTGCTTGATGCCGGCGCCGGAGCCCACGGACTGGTAGTTGATCTTCACGCCAGTGGCCTTGTTGTAGTCAGCGGCCCACTTGGCGTACAGGGGGGCGGGGAAGGAGGCGCCGGCGCCGGTGACTTCTTCAGCGGCGGCCAGGCCGGCAAGCGACATGGAGGCCAGGCCGACGGCCGCGATTCGCAGGGCAAATTTCATAACATGTTTCCTTTGAGTTGGGGTTGAAGGAGCCGTTGGGTGTGACAGACAGGGGTGAATCTAGGTCCGCCAAGTGACATTCGTGTGACAAATCCGGTGTCGACTTGCGTCATCGGAAATTCACACATCTGTCATCTGGCGCTGATACCCTCCGTCGCCCCTTGGCCACCCCCTCCGACCCTGGCGCCCCATTAATGAAAAACGGTTCTCTTCTGGCCGCGATCGACCTCGGCTCCAACAGCTACCGGCTGGAAATCGGCCGTCACGACCATGGTGTCGTTCAGCGCGTCGAGTACCTCAAGGAAACCGTTCGCCAGGGGGGCGGCCTCGACGAGGCCCGCAACCTCACCCCCGAGGCCATGCAACGCGGCTGGGCCTGCCTGTCCCGCTTCGCCGAGCGCCTGGCCGGGTTCGATCCGGCCCAGGTGCGCGCCGTGGCCACACAGACCCTGCGCGAGGCCCGCAACCGCGACGTCTTCCTGGAACAGGCCCGCCAGGTGTTGGGATTTCCCATCGACGTGATCGCCGGCCGCGAAGAGGCCCGCCTGATCTACCAGGGCGTGGCGCACCACCTGCCGCAGTCCGATGAACGCCGCCTCGTCGTGGACATCGGCGGCCGCAGCACCGAGCTGATCCTGGGCCAGGGTTTCACGGCGAACGCCCTCGAGAGCTTCCGGGTCGGCAGCGTCGCCTGGTCGCAGAAGTACTTCCCCGAAGGCGAGTTCACCCAGGGCGCTTTCGATCGCGCCGAGATCGCCGCCAAGGCCATTCTGGACGAGGCGCTGGCCGCCTACCCCCGCAGCGCCTGGGACTGCGCCTACGGGTCCTCGGGCACGGTGGGCGCCGTCGGCGACGTCCTGCACGCCTGCGGCTTCGAGCCGGGGATCGTGACCCGGGACGGATTGCTTTGGCTGCGCGAGCGGCTGCTGACCGCCCGGCATGCCGACAAGGTGCGCCTGGAGGGCCTGAAGGACGATCGCCGCCCCGTGATCGGCGGCGGCCTGTCGGTGCTGCTCGCCCTGTTCGATCTGCTCGAGATCGACACGCTCCATGTCGCCCAGGGCGCCCTGCGCCACGGCGTGCTCTATGACCTGCTGGACCGGGAGCAACCCGGGACCGACCTGCGTGCCGCGACCGTCGAACGCCTGGCCACCCGCTTCGGCGTCGATGACACACAGGCACGGCGGGTGGCCCTGGTGGCAGCCGGCCTCATGGCCCAGATGGCGGGCACCCGCGACCTCACCTCGGCGCCGATGCAGCCCCTGGTCTGGGCGGCGCGCCTGCACGAGATCGGCAGGCAGATTGCCCATGAGGACTACCACAAGCACGGCGCGTACATCCTGGACCACGCCGACGCACCGGGTTTCGCCCAGAGCGAGCTGCACCACCTGAGCCTGCTGGTACTGGGTCATCGGGGCAAGCTGCGCAAGCTTGAGGAGCAGCTCGGCGACCCCGTGTTCGTGCAGCAACTGCTCGCCCTTCGACTGGCCGTGATTCTTTGCCACGCGCGCCGAGACCCTCTGGCCCAGAGTCTTGTGCTGGAAACCGCAGGCGCCACCCTCACCCTGATGGTCCCTCGGGGCTGGACGTCCAGCTATCCCCAATCGGCGCACCTGCTGCAGGAAGAGGTCGCGGCCTGGGCGAGGACCTCCCGCGCCTTTGCCCTGTCCGAAGCAGGAACCTGAGGCCTCAGCGCAGACGTCGGGCTTCGACTCCCACACCTGGCCGCGAGGGGCAAATCGAGAGGGTCAACGCAGGCCCCGGGAGTCCGCGGCGCTTCGGAAGTGCCGCCGATAGCGTGCCGGCAGATCGCCGATGCGCATAATCATCGGAAGATCCGCCGTGTTGAAGTCTGGGTCCCAGGCCGGCGCTCCCAGCACTTTGGCGCCCAGACGCAGGTAGCCCTTGATCAGGGCGGGCGGCTCGACCGGGAGGTTGCCGTCGAGGCGCTCGACCGGCAAGGGAAGCCGCGGCCGCACCTGCCATTCGATCGGGGCCAGGTGCCGCTCGCGGACCTGCCGCCAGACGCTGGCGGCGACGTCCCCGCTCACGATGCCTTCGTGCAGCATGGGAATGCTCGCGCAACCGATCATGGTGTCCAGGTCATTGCGGTCCATGAACCCGGCCAGGGCGCCCCATAGGGCCAGGATCACGCCGCCGTGGCGGTATTGGGGATGGACGCAGCTGCGCCCCAATTCCACCATCCGCTCACGCAGGCCACGCAAGCGGGTGAGGTCGAACTCGGTATCGCTGTAGAGACTGCCGACGCGCCGGGCCTGCGCCGGCGTGAGGACCCGGTAGGTACCCACCACCTGGCCGCTGGTCAGGTCACGCACGAGAAGGTGTTCGCAATAGTCATCGAAAAGATCGATGTCATGGCCGGCCAGAGGGGTGTACAGGCGGGCGCCCATCTCGCCGGCAAAGACCGCGTGCCTCAGTCGCTGGGCCTCCCGAACCTCGTCCTGGTGCCGCGCCCAGGCCACGGCAATCGTCCCAGCGAGGTCCGGATCCTCTGCGTGACCGCGGCGGTGAAGTGACCCCCGGGGCAGGGACACTGGAGAAAGGGGGAATGTGGGGGTGGGCAGTTCTTTCATCTGGTTTCCTTCATTGGACGAGTCCAGTGTTCCGGATCGGTGTGACCTCGCCATGGCACTTGCATGGCACTTCGATGAAGCGCGGAACTGCGCATTCATGCGCGCGGGGCGCCTTTTGTCATGAAGCCTTCATCGGCGGCGACGAGCATCGACGTCCAACCCCGCTTCCGGATACCGGTGAGCCGCATGACCGCAAGCCCACATGACCGACCTCTCCCAGGACTACCGCTTCCGCCGCGACATCGCCGACAGCTACGACGAAGAGCTCGAACTCGAGCTGGAAGACCGCCCCTTCGACATCCATGGCAACGAGATTGCCCTGAGCGAGGCGGAAAAGCGTGACCGCCGCACCTACTTCCGCGAGTTGCTGCGCCTTCAAGGCGAGCTGGTCAAGCTGCAGGACTGGGTGGTGGCCACCGGCCACAAGATGGTGGTGCTGTTCGAGGGCCGCGACGCGGCCGGCAAGGGCGGCGTGATCAAGCGCATCACCCAGCGGCTCAATCCCCGGGTGTGCCGGGTGGTCGCCCTCCCCGCCCCCAACGACCGGGAGCGCACCCAGTGGTACTTCCAGCGCTATGCCACTCACCTGCCGGCGGCGGGAGAGATCGTGCTGTTCGACCGCAGCTGGTACAACCGCGCCGGCGTCGAGAAGGTGATGGGCTTTTGCGACGACAACCAGTACGAGGAGTTCTTCCGCTCGGTGCCGGAGTTCGAGCGCATGCTGCAGCGCTCAGGCATCCAGCTCCTGAAGTACTGGTTCTCCATCTCCGATGAGGAGCAGTACTCGCGGTTCCTGAGCCGCATCCACGACCCCCTGAAGCAGTGGAAGCTGAGCCCGATGGACCTGGAATCGCGCCGGCGCTGGGAGGACTACACCCGGGCCAAGGAGGTGATGCTCGAACGCACCCACATCCCCGAAGCGCCCTGGTGGGTGGTGCCCGCTGACGACAAGAAGAAGGCTCGCCTGAACTGCATCGACCACCTGCTGGCGCAAGTACCCTACGCGGACGTGACCCATGCGGAGATCCAGCTGCCCGAGCGCGAGCGGCATGAGGACTACGAGCGTCACCCGGTGCCTGCCGATATGCATGTCCCGGCCAGGTACTGAACCCGCCCCCCCCTTCGCCAGCAGCCGCCCTACAGCGCCGGGGCGAGTGCGCCAGCCACCCCGCAGAACTTCATTGAAAAGGCCCGGGGCGTCTGCACCCGGGCCTTGAGCTTGCCGCCCTTCGCGGGCGGCAGCCTGCGCCGTCTGCTTAACCGGCGACCGGGCCGCCGTCGATGCGGCTGACCGCCACGGTCGCCGCGCGCGGGCGCATGCCCTTGACCGGCCACTGCGAGAAGCGGGTCGGGTCGCGGGCGATGTCGTTGTCGGCGAAGACCTTGCCGTCGGCCCGCTTGGGCGCGTTCGGATGATTGCCGATCTCGCCCGGGTGCTGCACGTTGACGAACACCGTGCGGCGGTCCGGCGTGAAGGTGATACCGGTGATCTCGCAGCCCGAGGGGCCCACCAGGAAACGGCGGATCTCGGCCGTGGCCGGGTCGGCCACCAGCATCTGGTTATTGCCCATGCCGGCGAAGTCGCCCACGTTGCCGTAGTTGCCGTCGGTCTGGATCCACATGCGGCCGAAGCGGTCGAAGGCCAGGCCGTCCGGGCTGTTGAACAGGTTGCCGGCGTTGATGTTGGCCGAGGGCGCGCGCGCGCCGGCCACGCCAGGCTGGCCGGCCAGGGCGAACAGGTCCCAGGTGAAGGACAGGGCGGTGGCGTCGCCGCCGCCCTCGTTCCAGCGCAGGATGTGGCCCCAGACGTTGTTGGCGCGCGGGTTGGCTTCGTCCACCGGCGGCCGGGCCGAGCCGGCGGCGGTGCTGCCGTCGGCCTTGTTCGCGGACCCGTTGTCGTCGCTGCGGCGGTTGTTGTTGGTGAGGGTCAGGTACACCTCGCCCGGCTTGCGCGGGTTGGCCGCCACCCACTCGGGACGGTCCATCATCGTGGCGCCGACGCGGTCGGCGGCCTGCCGCGCGCGCAGCAGCACATCGCCCTGGTCCTGGAAGCCGTTGGCCGCCGTCAGACCATGCTGGCCAAACACCAGCGGAATCCAGGTGCCGCCGCCCATGCGGTCACCGGCCACGCCGCCGGCGTCGAGCTTCGCGGCGTACAGCGTGCCCTCGGAAAGCAGCTCGCGGTTGTAGGCGCTGTGCGGGTTGCGCCGGTCGAAGCGGCCGGCGGAGACGAACTTGTACAGGTACTCGTTGCGCTCGTCGCAGCCCATGTAGACCACCACCTGGCCGTTGGGGGCGATCACCAGCTCGGCGTTCTCGTGCTTGAAGCGGCCCAGGGCAGTGCGCTTGACCGGCTGCGCCTCCGGGTTGAACGGGTCGATCTCGACCACCCAGCCGAAGCGATTGGGCTCATTGGGCGTGGCGTTGAGGTCGAAGCGGGCATCGGCCGTGTGCCACTGGTAGCCGAAGCCGTCCTTGGCAAGGCCATAGCGGCTCTCCAGGGCGGAGGGCTTGCGCTCGCCGTTCCAGCCGAAGTAGCCGTTGAAGTTTTCCTCGCAGGTGAGGTAGGTGCCCCAGGGCGTGCGGCCGCCGCCGCAGTTGTTGAGGGTGCCGCGCACGGTGCGGCCCTCCGGGTCGGCGGCGGTGCGCAGGAGGGGCTGGCCGGCGGCCGGGCCCTGCAGGGTGATGGGGGTGTTGCCATGGATGCGGCGGTTGAAGCGGGACGCCTTGACATGCTCCCACTCGCCCCGGGCGTTGCGCCTGACGTGCACCACGCTCACGCCGTGGGCCGCCTGGGCCTTGCGCGCCTTCTCGGCGGTGAAGGGCTTCATCCAGTGCGCCGGGTCGCTGTCGGGCGCGTAGAAGTACTCGGGGTTGATGTACTCGTGGTTCATCACCAGCAGGCCTTCGTCGCTGCGGTCGCCGAAGCCGTTGCGGGCGGCGTTGAAGCCGAAGAACTCGATGGCATCGTGGTTGTCGCCCATCTGCCGTTCCTGTTCGGCGGCGGTGTTGCTGGCGTCGGGCTTGAAGGCGGGGCCCCGGGCGTCAATGGGCTCGCCCCAGGGCAGCATGGGAACGGCGCGGTAGCCGGCGGGGACGACCACTTCGTCCGCCGAGGAGGCAGCCACGGCTTCGAAGCCGAGCATGCGCTCGGCCGGCGCAGCGGCCTTGGCCGTGGCCGCGACGGCGGTGGACACGGCCGTCATGCCGGAGAGGAAGGGGACGGCGGCGGCGCCCAGGCCGGCCTTCAGCAGGCGGCGCCGGGAGGGCTGGAGGGCGACCGCGCGCTCGACGATGTCGTGCAGGTGGTCGTGGGTGCTGGGGTTGGAGAGGTCGTCGTCGCGAAGGGTGTGGGACATGGCTTTGAACAGTGGTCGGGGACCGCAGCGGTCCGGTGCGCCGCGTCAGCCGCGGCCCTTGCATTGTTCAAGCTGAATATGACAAGCCGAAGTCGCCTGAGGTCGATGCCTGCCCCGGTGCCTGTGCCGATGCCTGTGCCGGCGGGCACCCAGACCGCCTCCCCTTGCCCCGCCCGGGCACGGCCGCCTCCCGCCTCAGGCAGGCTGGATCGCCTTGGCCAGCCGCTCGGCACAGGCCTGGGCCTGCCCGGCGTCCTTCGCCTCCACCATCACCCGCACCAGGGGCTCGGTCCCGCTGGCGCGAATGAGGAGCCGGCCCTTGCCGGCGAGTTCCGCCTCGACCTCGGCGCGGGCCGCAGCCAGACGCGGGTCGCCCTCCCAGGCCTGGCCCGGGGCCAGGCGGACGTTGATCAGGACCTGCGGGAAAAGCGTGACGCCCTCCAGCATCTGGCCCAGGGTCTGGCCGCTGCGGGCGCAGGCCTTGAGCACCTGCAGCGCGCTCACCAGGCCGTCGCCGGTGGTGTGCTTGTCCAGCGCGAGCAGGTGGCCCGAGCCCTCCCCGCCCAGCAGCCAGCCGCGGCTGTCCAGTTCTTCCAGCACATAGCGGTCGCCGACCTTGGCGCGCACGAACTCGACGCCGCGCGCGCGCAGGGCCAGTTCCACCGCCATATTGGTCATGAGCGTGCCCACGACACCAGGCACCGCCTCGCCGCGCGCCAGGCGGTCGATCGTCATCAAGTACAGCAGCTCATCGCCGTTGAACAGGCGTCCCTGGGCGTCGACCATCTGCAGGCGGTCGGCGTCGCCGTCGAGGGCGATGCCCAGGTCGGCGCCGCGCTCCTTCACCGCCGCCACCAGCGCCTCGGGATGGGTGGCGCCCACGCCCTGGTTGATGTTGAGGCCGTCGGGCGCGCAGCCGATGCTGTGCACCTCCGCCCCCAGTTCGTGAAAGACCAGCGGGGCGATGTGGTAGGCCGCGCCATGCGCCGCATCGACCACGATCTTCATCTTGCGCAGCGACAGCTGCGGGTCGAAGGTGCTCTTGCAGAACTCGATGTAGCGGCCGGCGGCGTCGTCCAGGCGCTTGGCCTTGCCCAGGCTGGCGGAATCGGCCCACACCGGGGCCTCCTCCAGGGCGGCCTCGACCTCCTGCTCCCAGGCGTCGGGCAGCTTGGTGCCCTGGGCGCTGAAGAACTTGATGCCGTTGTCGCCGAAGGGGTTGTGCGAGGCGGAGATCACCACGCCCAGGCTGGCGCGCTGGGCGCGGGTGAGGTAGGCCACGCCCGGGGTGGGCAGGGGGCCGAGCAGGACGACGTCGACGCCCGCCGAGTTGAAGCCGGATTCGAGCGCGCTTTCGAGCATGTAGCCGGAGATGCGGGTGTCCTTGCCGATGAGGACCCGGGGCCGGTCCTGGGTGCGCTTGAGGACGCGGCCCACCGCATGGGCCAGCCGCAGCACGAAGTCGGGCGTGATGGGCGAGCGGCCCACGGTGCCGCGGATGCCGTCGGTGCCAAAGTATTTTCTGGTCATGGCGCTTATTGTCGGGCCTGGAGTCGGGCCTGGACGGACGGGGGCACGGCCTGGGAAGGGTCGGTCGCGGCGGCCCACACCCGCAGGCCGGCGACGGTGTCGGCCACGTCATGCACCCGCAGGATGCGCGCGCCCCGCTCGGCGGCGAGGATCGCGGCCACCACGCTCGGCACCTGGCGCTGGTCCACCGGCAGCCCGGTGACCTGGCCGAGCGACCCCTTGCGGGACCAGCCCACCAGCAGCGGGTAGCCCGCCTCGAGCAGTTCCGCCTGGCGCGCCAGGAGCGAGAAGTTCTGCTGCGGCGTCTTGCCGAAGCCCACGCCCGGGTCCCAGGCGATGCGGGCGCGGGCCACGCCACGGGCTTCGAGCGCCTCGCTGGCCTGGCGCAGGAAGGCCGCCACGGGGGGCACCGCGTCGCCGTCCATGGGCGCGGTCTGCATGGTGGCCGGTTCGCCGTGCATGTGCATCAGGCAGACGCCGCACTGGGGGTGGGCTGCCACCGCGTCGACCGCGCCGGGCTGGCGCAGCGCCCAGACGTCGTTGACGATGTCCACGCCCAGGTCCAGGGCCTCGCGCATCACCTCGGGCTTGTAGGTGTCGATCGAGACGGCCACGCCCAGCGACAGCGCCTCGCGCAGCACCGGCATCAGCCGGGCGCGCTCGGCCTCCAGGGGCACGGGCGTGCTGCCGGGGCGGGTGGACTCGGCCCCCAGGTCCAGGATGTCGGCGCCCTCGCGGGCCAGGCGCTCGCAGTGGCGCAGGGCCGCGGTGACGGTGGCATGGTGGCCGCCGTCGGAGAAGGAGTCGGGGGTGAGGTTCACGATGCCCATCACCCGCGGGCGGGTGAGGTCGATGCGGTGCCGGGTGGTCTGCCAGAACATCCGGGGATTGTCCTTCAGCCGCGCCAGGCGGGGGTGAGCCGGCACCCGGCGGCCAGGGTCTCGCCGGGGCCGAGCCGGGCCCCGCCCAGCGCGTCGTGGCCGAAGCGGCCGTCGAGGTTGAGCCAGTCGGTGCACTGGCTCACCGGCTCGGCGCAGAAGTGGTCGGCGCCCGCCGGGTTGTAGAGGACGAAGAAGTCCAGCCCGGGCTCGGCCTGGAGCAGCAGGTGCCGGCGCGGGCCACTGGCGTCTTCGGGCCAGTCGATCCGGGCCACCCGGTTCCAGCCGGTGAAGTTGTTGTCCAGGGCCTGCGCGCCCAGGTCCATGCCGGCACGCAGTGCGTCCACCACGCCGCCGGTCTCCAGCGCCGTGGGCATGACCTCGGCGTCGGTCGCCCACATCGCCGCGCAATCGGCCTGCAGCCGGGTGCCGGGGCGGTGGGGAAAATAGGGGTGGAAGCCGAGGCCGGCGGGCATGGCGGCGGCGGGGTCCTCGTTGGTGACCGACAGGCGCAGGTGCAGCGCGCCGCCTGCGAGGTGGACCTCCTGCCGGGCCGAGAAGGCCCAGGGCCAGCCCCCGCCGGCGGCGCAGGCGAGGCGCAGGGTCAGGTGCCCGGCCCCAACCTCCTCCACCTGCCAGGGGCGCTGCCAGCCCAGGCCGTGCAGGGGGTGGGCCGAGGCCAGGGCCGGGTGATTGGGCAGCAGCCGGATCTTGCGGCCCTCGAACTCGGCATGGCCGTCGCGAATGCGGTTGCAGAAAGGCACGAGAGGGAAACTGGCCATGTCCAGGATGCGCCGGCCGGCGAGCGCCCATTCCGCGTCTTCGGCGGCGGGGCGCAGCCAGTCGCAGCGGAAGCCGCCCTCCCCTTCACCCCCGGGCCCCTCCGCGGACCAGAAGCCCGCCAGCGCCCCGCCCAGGGCGGGCACCACCGCCACGCGCAGCGGCCCCTGGGTCAACGTCCGAACTTCCATCGTCCCGGGCGGAGAGGACGTGGAAGACGCGGAGGGCTGGAGGTCGACCTGGGCAGTCATGCGCCCAGTGTGAAGAAAAAAGGCCCCGGCAGGTGTGACTGCCGGGGCCGATTGGCTACCGGTCGAAAACCGGCGCTCTGGCAAATGGCGGGCGGTGAGCACCCGGGCCGGGTGGCCCGTTCGGATCAGGCCGCCGTGGGGGCCGCCGGGGCCGGGTCGGCCACCGGGGCGCCGCCGCCCGAGCCGCCACCGGAGGACGGGGTGCGGGGGGTGAAGTCCTTCGGGGGACGGGGCGGCTTGCCGGCCATGATGTCGTCGATCTGCTCGGCGTCGATGGTCTCCCACTCGAGCAGGGCCTTGGCCATGGCGTGCATCTTGTCCTGGTTCTCCTCGATCAGCTTGCGGGCCAGGCCGTACTGCTGGTCGATGATGCGGCGGACTTCGGCGTCGACCTTCTGCATGGTCTGCTCGCTCATGTTGGTCGTCTTGGTCACCGAGCGGCCGAGGAAGACCTCGCCCTCGTTCTCGGCATAGACCATGGGGCCCAGGGCCTCGGACATGCCGTACTTCATGACCATGTCGCGCGCCAGGTTGGTGGCCCGCTCGAAGTCGTTGCTGGCGCCGGTGGTCATCTGCTTCATGAAGACCTCTTCGGCGATGCGGCCGCCGAACAGCATGCTGATCTGGTTCAGCATGTATTCGCTGTCGTAGCTGAAGCGGTCCTTCTCGGGCAGGCTCATGGTCACGCCCAGCGCGAGGCCGCGCGGGATGATGGTGACCTTGTGCAACGGGACGCACTTGGGCAGCAGCTTGCCGATGATGGCGTGTCCGGCC
>JACCDU010914410.1_pt1 | contig 14415 bp, 12 predicted proteins | sample 7446081 | NCBI WGS metagenome assembly JACCDU01 (sample SAMN15323447, study PRJNA562643) | freshwater metagenome | isolation source: river surface water | place: USA:Blue River Watershed | collected 2017-08-17
AGCTTTTGCCAGCGATCTCCCGGAAACTTATTTACTAATTGGCCTTTTCCGTGCACAACCTCATCATGGGATAGCGGAAGCATGAAGTTCTCACTCCACGCATACAGAATCGAGAAAGTAATTTCATTGTGGTGATAGACGCGATGGATTGGTTCATGCGACAAGTACTGCAAAGTGTCATGCATCCAACCCATATTCCATTTAAAGCCAAAGCCAAGTCCACCACCAGAAGTGTCACCTGTTACACCAGACCAAGCGGTTGATTCTTCTGCGATCATCATGATGCCGGGATGGGTTTTATAAGCGGTAGAAGTGGCTTCTTGAAGCAGTTGAACCGCTTCTAAGTTTTCACGGCCACCATGCTTATTGGGCAACCATTCGCCTTCTTCGCGCGAATAATCCAAGTACAGCATCGATGCCACGGCATCCACACGTAAACCATCGATATGAAACTCTGTTAACCAGTACAAAGCGCTAGCTACAAGAAAGTTTCGAACCTCATTGCGGCCGAAGTTAAAGATTAGGGTTCCCCAATCAGGGTGTTCACCTAAACGTGGATCTGCATGTTCATACAACGCGGTTCCATCAAACTTTGCCAAAGCCCATTCATCCTTAGGAAAGTGGGCTGGTACCCAATCCAAGATAACTCCGATGCCAGCGTTGTGGAGTGCATCAACTAAAAACTTGAACTCATCGGGTGAACCAAAGCGAGATGTAGGAGCAAAGAAAGAAGTAACTTGGTAACCCCACGAAGGACCGTAAGGGTGCTCTGTCACGGGCAAGAACTCAACATGTGTAAATCCTTGTTGCTGAATATATTCAACTAATTCGGTAGCAAGCTCTGTGTAACTTAGACCGATTTTCCAAGAGCCTAGGTGAACTTCATACACCGATACCGCTGAGCGCCACGATTGAAACTGTGATCGTTGCTCAATCCACAAACCATCATTCCATTGGTATTGCGACTCTTCGACAACAGATGCAGTAAGTGGTGGAATCTCAGTTGCACGTGCCATGGGATCGGCATGATCTACCCAACGACCATCAACCCCACATATTGCAAACTTATATTTAGTTCCGGCGCAAATATCGGCGACAAAGATCTCCCAGATACCTGAAGATCCAATGCGGTGCATCTGATGCGAGTTGCGATCCCAATAGTTGTGATCACCAATCAATGAAACCGCTTGTGCATTAGGTGCCCACACTGAAAAAGCTGTACCTAGCAATGCTCCCGAAGCATCTCGTTTTACCTGTGCTCCAAGTGCTTTCCAGAGCTGCTCATGGCGGCCTTCTGCGATGAGATACAGATCCAGCTCACCTAAGGATGAATGTGGGTTAAGAAATGAGGCGGGCTGATGGTTGTTCTCGCCCTGACCCTTAAAGAACTTAGAAAATACGCCCACGTTAGATCTTTACCGAAACAATATGAGCAACTTTTCCAACGGGACGTGTTGGATTGAGAGAAACATATGTGTGTGGACTCCAGGTCATTGTGGAGTTATCCAGTAAATCCTTAACTTCGAACTCGTTAGCGCTAAAACCAAGAGCCTCCATATTCCAATGAACCGTTGTTCCTTGGGCAAAACTTGGATCAAGGTTTACCACCACCAATACCAGATCTTTGCCTTCACGCTTTGAGTACGCGATGATCGCATCAGAATCAGTGTCATGGAAAGTTAGATTACGAAGACGCTGCAGAGCAGGGTGTGCTTTACGGATTGCATTGAGTTGAGCGATAAATGGAGCAAGTGTTAATCCCTTCTTACCGGCACCTTCCCAGTCACGAACTTTAATCTCGTACTTTTCAGAATCCAAGTACTCCTCGCCACCTTCTTTGAAGGCTCGGTGTTCATACAGTTCATAACCGGCATACATTCCCCATGAAGGAGTAAGTGTTGAAGCAAGAACTGCACGTAAAGCAAACATTGCAGGGTTGCCACTTTGCAAATGAAATGGATTGATATCAGGGGTATTAACCCAGAAGTTTGGTCGGAAGAATGCACTAGTTCCCTGCGCAACTTCACGTCCGTATTCAGTGAGCTCCCACTTACTGGTACGCCAGGTGAAGTATGTGTAGGACTGATGGAATCCAGCTTTTCCTAATGCATGCATCATCGCAGGACGGGTAAATGCTTCAGCTAGGAAAACGACCTCTGGGCTTTCTTTGTACACAATTGCCAATAAATCCTGCCAGAAGTGCACCGGCTTGGTGTGTGGATTATCAACTCTGAAGATTTTGACGCCCTTTGATACCCATAAACGGATAACGCGCAGAACCTCGTTACGTATGCCCTCGTAATCATCATCAAAGTTAATTGGGTAAATATCTTGATACTTCTTGGGAGGATTTTCAGCGTACGCGATCGTTCCATCAGCGCGCTTGTTAAACCATTCAGGATTGCTCTTTACCCATGGATGATCAGGAGAGGTTTGAAGCGCTAAATCCATGGCAACTTCAAGGCCTTGCTTACCTGCAGCCTTAACAAAATCCTCAAAATCCTTCATCGTTCCAAGTGCAGGATTGATCGCATCATGTCCACCATCAGAGTTACCGATCGCCCAAGGAACACCACAGTCATCCGCTTTCGCTTCTAAGGTGTTGTTCTTACCTTTGCGGTGAGCGATTCCAATTGGATGCACCGGTGGGAGATACAAAACATCAAATCCCATGGCTGCAACACCAGCTAAACGTTTTGTGGCTGTTGCAAATGTTCCACTTACTACTGAGCCATCTGGATTTCTAATTGCACCTTCGCTGCGTGGAAAAAACTCATACCAAGATCCAACTAAAGCGCGATCTCGATCGGCGCGCACGGGATACTTTTCAGATTCGCCTTTAACAGTTCGATACTAAGATGTGCTTGATGCCTTGATAACAAAGTAGAAATCACCTTCAGCGGGAACTGTGAACTGACCTTCATATCGATCTGTACCTGGCCAGCGCTGAATCAATGGCTGACAATCAACCATCTTCTCTTTCGCGTTATATAAACAAACCTCTGCAGTAAGTGTTTCGTGACCTTCAATAATGATTGTTGCCGAGACCGAGATACTCTCTTTTGCGATCGCCTTTACCGCAACAAATTCTCCCCCGAAGAAAACCGCGGGGGAGATATCTGTGATTGGAATTCTGGAGATCAACCCGATCCTTCTGTATTGCCAGCATCTGCAGCTGAGACATCATGGATACGATACTTATCCATTGCCTGCGTGACAATACTTTGCTTGATTTCACCTTGGTTACAAAGTTGCTGCAACACAGCGATTGCGATGGATTCTCCATCAACCTTGAAGTGACGGCGTAAAGCACCTCGTGTATCTGAAAGACCGAAGCCATCTGTTCCAAGTGAGTAGAAAGGTTGTTCCACCCACGGTGATACCTGATCTTGCACCGCACGCATGAAATCGCTGACCGCAATTACTGGACCCTTTGTATGTGCCAACTTCTTGGTGATGTAAGCACTACGACGATCCGTTGGATTTAGCAGGTTGTGACGATCAGTTTCTAGACCATCGCGACGAAGCTCATTCCACGAAGTAACAGACCAAACAGATGCATTCACACCCCAGTCATCTGCAAGGAGTTGCTGAGCCTTCATCGCCCAATTAACTCCCACACCAGATGCCAATATCTGCGCACTCTTCTTTCGTGAACTCTTTGCAGGTGAGTACAAGTAAATTCCCTTGAGCAATCCATCAACATCTAGATTTTCAGGCTCTGCCGGGTGCATGTAAGGCTCATTGTAAACGGTGAGGTAGTAGAAAATATTCTCGCTATTTTCTCCATACATGCGACGAAGTCCATCTTTAACAATGTGTCCAAGTTCGTAAGCAAAGGCTGGGTCATATGCAACAACCGCTGGGTTAGTTGCAGCTAACAGAAGTGAGTGACCATCTTCATGTTGTAGACCTTCACCGTTGAGTGTTGTACGGCCCGCGGTCGCACCGACAACAAAACCGCGAACTAACTGATCGGCAGCTGCCCAGAAGGCATCTCCGGTACGTTGGAAACCAAACATCGAGTAGAAGATGTAGATAGGAATCATTGGCTCATCATGTGTTGAGTATGAAGATCCAACAGCGGTAAATGACGCAACGGATCCAGCCTCATTAATACCCTCGTGAAGAATTACTCCAGAAGTTGATTCCTTGTATGACAACATCAATTCACGGTCTACAGCTGTGTACTGCTGACCATGTGGTGAGTAAATCTTCATTGTTGGGAACAAAGAGTCCATACCGAAGGTACGAGCCTCATCAGGAATGATCGGAACAATGCGATTGCCCAAACCTGGATCCTTTACAAGATCCTTCAACATACGAACAAATGCCATTGTTGTAGCGATCTCTTGTTGTCCCGAACCGCGCTTAACTGATTCATAAACAGAGTCTGCAGGCATCGTTAACGGACGAGACTTAGAACGACGGCGAGGAATTGATCCACCAAGCTCTGCGCGACGCTCAGCCAGGTACTTAGCCTCTGGTGAATCTGCAGCAGGCTTGTAATAAGGAGGTAGATACTTATCTAACTTCTCATCTGGAATATCCAAGTGCAGTGTGTCGCGGAACTTCTGAATATCTTCCAGCGTCATCTTCTTCATCTGGTGAGTCGAGTTACGACCCTCGAAGTGAGAACCAAGAGTCCAGCCCTTAACAGTCTTAGCCAAAATAACTGTTGGGCGGCCATTCTTTTGTGTAGCCGCTGTGTATGCAGCAAATAGCTTTTGATAATCATGTCCACCGCGCTTGAGGTTCCAGATTTGATCATCTGACCAATTGGCAACCATTGCAGCGGTGCGTGGATCGCGACCAAAGAAGTTATCGCGAACAAACTTTCCTGATTCCGCCTTGAATGTTTGATAATCACCATCAAGGGTCTCATTCATAATCTTTACAAGTGCGCCTTCACGATCCTGCGCCAATAGTGGATCCCAGCCGCGACCCCAAACGACCTTGATCACATTCCAGCCAGCTCCACCAAAGATTGATTCAAGCTCCTGGATGATCTTTCCATTTCCGCGAACAGGACCATCAAGACGCTGCAAATTACAGTTAATAACAAAGGTTAGGTTGTCTAACTTCTCGCGAGTTGCAAGACCAATTGCACCCAAGGTATCTACTTCATCAACTTCACCATCACCAAGGAATGCCCAAACATTTTGATCACTTGTATCTTTGATTCCACGGTTGTGTAAGTAACGGTTGTACCGTGCTTGATAAATTGCGTTTAGCGATCCGATACCCATTGACACAGTTGGGAACTGCCAGAAATCTGGCATCAAACGTGGGTGAGGGTAAGAAGAAAGTCCGCCACCTTCATGTGAAAGTTCCTGACGGAAACCATCGAGTTGGTTCTCAGTTAAACGACCTTCAAGAAATGCACGTGCATACATTCCGGGGCTTGCATGTCCCTGGAAGAAAATCTGATCTCCGCCACCTGGGTGATCCTGTCCGCGGAAGAAGTGGTTAAAACCAACTTCGTAGAGCGCAGCAGATGATGCATAGGTAGAGATGTGTCCACCAACGCCAACACCTGGACGCTGCGCACGGTGCACCAACATCGCTGCGTTCCAGCGGTTGATGCGACGAATCTTTCTCTCTAAATCTTCATCGCCAGGAAACTTCGCTTCATGCTCTGGCGGAATTGTGTTGATGTAATCGGTAGTGCGAAGTGAAGAGATTCCTACATTTCTTTCTTGGGCGTGGTTGAGCAGGTTAAGCATTAAGTAGCGAGCGCGAACTGGACCAGCGGCCTTGAGAGCGGCATCAAAGGAGGCTCTCCATTCAGCTGACTCAGAAGGGTCTGTATCTACTAGCTGCTCAATATTGAGATCTGGCGCCTCGAAGTTTTCGCTCATGGGGTTATTCTCGCCCTTACTGCCCCGTAAGTGGAAATTGAAAGGGTGTGAAATTGAGCCAAGCTTCCTCTTGCGCTCGGGGCTTCCAAAGTGTGGACTTAGCCCGTGCCTACACGTATGGGATTGGCCAAGGATGACCTCGTTTTGGAGGTTGGCCACGATAGCGACTGTGATTCCACACTTCGAGATCAAATCATGGAGATCACAGGTACTCAGTTTTTAGAAGGTTCAACCTCTGAAGTTGTTGATGCGGTCATCATCTGGTGGCGCGAAGGCGATGGAGATTTAGTTGATGAATTAATGGATGCTCTTACCTATCTTTCAGAGACAGGTCCGATTTGGGTTTTTACCCCAAAGGTTGGACGCGAAGGTCATGTTGAGCCCAGTGATATTCAAGATGCCGCTCCTATTGCTGGATTGAGTGTTACTTCAACAATTGCACTTGCCAAAGATTGGACCGCAACTCGATTAGTGGCACGTAAGGCAGGCAAGAGGTAAGTTTGCGGCATGACCTTAACTATTGGACAAGCTGCACCTGATTTTGAAATTCCAAACCAACATGGAGAAAAGGTTTCACTCTCTTCATTTAAAGGACAAAAGAATGTCTTGTTGATGTTCTACCCATTCTCATTTACTGGAACCTGCACTGGCGAGCTATGTGCACTACGTGATGATCTTTCATCATTTCAAAATGATGATCTTCAATTGCTTGCAATTTCCTGCGACTCACCTTTTACGCAACGTGTTTTTTCAGAACAAGAGAATTATCAGTTTCCAGTACTTTCAGATTTCTGGCCACACGGAGAAGTTGCAAAATCATATGGAGTATTTGAAGAATCAAAAGGTTGCGCATTACGTGGAAGCTTCTTGATTGACAAAGATGGCATTCTCCGTTGGGAAGTTAGAAATGGTTGGGCTGCGCGTGAAAACGCTGATTACAAGGCGGCGATCGCTGCTTTATAGGCTTGATTTAGGAAATTGTGGGCTCGTAAGTTAAGATTCGAGCCTGCAATACCGGGTGGTTAGCTCAGTGGTAGAGCGTCTCGTTTACACCGAGAATGTCGGGGGTTCGAAACCCTCACCGCCCACAAGAATCACAATTCACAGTTTCATCTCTGATTAAACTCACAGTTACTGCTCAAGCCAGTTACTCGGGAGCAAGGTATCCTTAAATAATGAGCGAGATTTCAACGCCGGAGATTTCAACGACTGAGCGATTAAGGACATATCGCAAAACTTATGTCGCGATGCTTATCTCTTCCACACTGAGTCTCATTGCCTCGCTTGTTCTATCCATTGATGCACTTAAGTTAGCCGCAGAACCTTCTGGTCCACTTTCATGCAATATCAACTCCGTGCTTTCATGTGGCACCGTTGCAAAATCCTGGCAATCTCAACTGTTAGGTTTTCCTAATTCATTTATCGGGTTGATGACAGAACCCGTTGTCATCACAGTGGCAATCGCAGGTATTGGACTGGTCGCTTTTCCACGTTGGTTTATGCGAGTGGCACATGTTGTATATGGCCTAGGTCTGGTTTTCGCTCTATGGCTTTTGTCGCAATCATTTTTTGTGATCAACGCCCTTTGCCCATGGTGCTTATTAGTCACTGCATCAACCATTACTGTATTTTCAACTATCTCAAGGATTGTTTTACTAGAAAATACCTGGAATTTTTCTCCAGAACGTCACGAGAAAATTACTTCGTTTCTTGAAAAGGGCTGGGGCAGAGTCATCTACACAATGTCTTATGTGGTGATAATTATGGCCATATTTATCAAATATCGGGTTGAGCTTTTCCAGTAGATTTCTTTGAGCTTTCTAAACTCATTTCTTGATATCGTAACAAAGTAAATGCTGCGTGTAGCCGCACCTCTTCCCTTTCGGATTCTGAAGCTTGTTGGAGCGGCTCAACAATTACATCTCCAAGTGCGCATAAAAATCGTGTGAGATCAAACTGAAGATCAGAGTCGCCACGACCAAGCTGGCTAATCAACACTTTAGTTAGTGCAGATTTTTCATTTTCGGGGACCAAGACCGATGCAGCTCTCCAAGCGGTTACGGCAACCTTGTCGAGTGGGTCAAAGTGATGTTCATTAGTAATTAACGAGTAGTTTTTCTTGTCACCAATTTTGGACAAGGTATGTAGCGCCTGGCTTTTTGCCTGAGGATTTTCAGAGTTCAGTTCGGGTTTGAGTCGTTCAAGAACTTGGCTCACATCATGACGCATCAACGCCCAGGACAAGGTATCTCTTACAAAAAAATCGGGCTCATGGGCGCATTGGGCAACAAGCACCTCAATAAATTGATCATCAGGATAAGTACCCGCGGCTAGCGCGGCTTGTAAACGTACAGATTTATCTGGTGATTCGAGCAATGTTTTTAAAGTCGCCACTTGAAAACGTTATCAGGCGCGATGGCTGTATTTGGCATTCACTAACCCCTGACCTAAACTTAAGCAACACTTACATAAGCGGTCAGGAGAATTTAACGATGAAGGCATCTCCAAGCGACCAACGTTCGATTTTAGATATTGCGCGATTTGATCAACAAACAAATTCATTACGACATAAGGCTGCCAATCTTCCAGAACTTGCCGAATTAGCAAGCACAACGGTTAAGGCAAACAATGCTCGTGATCTTCGCATCGCTGCAGAAACCGAGTTAAGTGATGTAAAACGCGAATTGGCTCGGGCAGAGGGAGATGTCGAGCAAATCGTTTCTCGCATTGCTCGTGATGAAGCTCGTCTCAATGGTGGTTCGGCTTCTGCAAAAGAACTAGAGCAACTTCAACATGAAGTAGGAACTCTTGGTGTGCGCAAGGCCGAACTAGAAGAGATTGAACTTGAAATCATGATGCGCGTGGATGCGATTAATGATCGAATCAATTCACTAAAAGCCGAAGAAGCTGAGCACGGTGCTCTTATTGCAGAGCTAGAAATCCGAAAAGAAAATGCCTTAGCCACGATCAATAATGATTTAGATCTGATTACCAAGGATCGGGCTGCAACAATTCAAGGTATTGAAAAGTCACTGGTCGATCTTTATGAAAAAATTAGAGAAACAACTGGAGGAGCCGGGGCTGCCGCCTTATCCGCCGGCACATGTATGGGCTGTAACCTGTCTATAAATGCTGTTGAACTCAAGCGCATATCTGAGCTTGCCGATGACGAGGTAGTTCGCTGTGAAGAGTGCCGTTGCATATTGGTGCGTGGAGTTTAAATGGCACGTCATTTCTTATTAACCGCCGATGGTGGCTCTCGGGGTAATCCAGGACCTGCAGGTTACGGATCGGTTATTACCGAAAACGGAAAGATTGTTGCCGAGTTATATGACTTTATTGGAGTAGCTACAAACAATGTCGCTGAATACAGCGGATTAATCGCTGGTTTAACCGCCATCAATGAGATTGATCCATCTGCAACTGTTGATGTAAAGATGGATAGCAAACTTGTTGTCGAACAGATGTCAGGCCGCTGGCAGATTAAGCATGCAGATATGAGGGTTTTAGCCCAATCTGCACGTTCTGCACACAATCCTTCACTTGTTACCTATACGTGGATCCCACGAGATGAGAATTCACATGCAGATCGCCTTGCAAATAAGGCTTTAGATCAACAAGCCGGCGGGGGAGAAGTAATTCAAATTCAGCAAAATTACTTAACAGAGCGACTTCTTTCAGGTGAAAAGGCAACAACAATCTTTTTAATTCGTCATGGTGAAACAATTTTGACACCATTTAAGAAGTTTTCAGGTGATGGTCCTTTAAATCCTGAGTTAACCAAGACGGGACTAGAGCAAGCTGAAAAAGTTGCTGCGGCTGTGGCAAATCTAAATCCTGAGGTAATTATTGCTTCACCTTTGAAGCGCACAACACAAACCGCTGAAGCCCTTTCTAGAAAAACAGGATTGCCAATTGTTTTCGAAGATGCATGGATTGAATGTTCATTTGGTATTTGGGATGGACTTTCAATCGAAGAGGTGAAGCAACAACATCCAGCTGATTACCAATCATGGATCTCTTCCACCGGATTTGCTCCACCAGGGGGCGAGTCATATGACAACGTTGCTCTGCGTGTTGATGCTGCGTTAAACCAGATTGCTGCTGAATATCCAGGTCAGCGTGTAGCGGTTGTCACTCACAATGGCACCATCAAATCCGCAGCAAAGGTCGTTGTTGGTGCACCAGCTGAATCCATCTTTCACATCGATGTCTCGCCATGTTCCATCACAACGGTGAGCATCTGGCCAAGTGATGGATTGCGCGCATTACGCACCCTCAATGAGCAGGGGCATTTACTTTAAGTCTGACCGCTCCTGGCATGATCTCCACGCATGAATCTTGGGAAATACTGAAAATTCGCCTAGAGTAGGGCCACCCTCGAAGAGCACAGAGCTCTTCAATCCATGCAAAGACCCTCGTCGGAGCAGATTATTTAAAGGATGGTTTACATGAAGGTACAGACACTAGGAAAGAGCGTTGCGGTTCTCGCAGCTCTAACCCTTGCTGTCGGTGGAACAGTTGTTTCAGCTCACGCTGCAGCACCTGCATACATCGATTGCCAGAACTTCGCAGCAGGCGAGCCAGATCACATTGATCCAGCTCTGACTTCAACCCTTGTTGGTGCAAACACAGCAACAATGTTGTTTGATGGTCTTACAGACACAGATGCAAACGGAAACCTATACGGTGAGGTTGCTTCAAAGTGGACTACTAAAGATGGTGCAAAGACTTGGGTCTTTACACTTAAGAAGAACCTAAAGTTCTCAAATGGTGAAGCGGTTCTTCCATCATCATTCGTAAACGGTTGGAAGCGCGCGCTTGATTCAAAGCTAGCTTCTGAGGTTGCATACCACGGTGACTTCATCGCAGGTATGAACGCATACTCAACAGGTAAGGGCGCATGGCCAGCATCTTCTGTAGTTGCAGATGACAAGGCGATGACACTTACAGTGAAGATGGATAACCCAACTGCAGACTGGCCAGCGATTGTTAGCCACTCAGTCTTCTCACCGATCCCAACAACAATGGTTGGCGCAAATGAGAAGGTAGAAGAAGATGGCACCAAGCTTGTTGGTAACGGTCCATTCATGTTGGATAAGGCAATTACAAAGCGTGCAGGTGGCGAAGTTGTAATCGTTCCAAACCCTAACTACGGTGGAAAGACTCCTTTGGTTTCAAAGGTAACATTCAAGATTTTCTCTGATACAAACGCTGCATACAATGCATTTGCATCAGGTCAGTGCGACAACGGTCCAATTCCAGCTGGTCGTTACACAGAGCTTCTCACTAAGTGGGGAACTAAGGGTGTAAAGACTGTTCTTGGAACTGACTACTGGGGCTTCAACTGGGAAGACCCAACAGTTGGTGGAACAAAGAACAAGTTGCTCCGCTCAGCAATTGCTAAGGCAATTGATAAGAACCAGATCTCAGAAGTTATCTATCAGGGCGTACGTAAGCCTGCATCAGGTCTATTGCCACCAGGAATTCCTGGTTACAAGGCTGGTCAGGGACTTACATCAGGTCGCGATCTAGATGGCGCTAAGGCTGACTACAAGAAGTGGTTAGCACTTGGAAACAAGACACCTGCTCCAATCCGCTTGTCATACAACGACGGTGCTGGCTGGGACAAGGTTGCATCAATCATCGTTGCAAACCTTAAGGATGTTGGTATTCCTGCAAAGCTAGATCCATTCGCAGCTGACGGAACATACTTCTCAAAGATGCGTGCTGGTAAGGGTCAGATTATTCGTGGTGGTTGGTTCGCTGACTACCCAATCGCTGACAACTTCTTGTACCCATTGCTCCACTCAAAGACTATTGATGGAGACAACTTAGAGCGTTACAACAGCAAGGCATTTGATGCTCTTGTTGATTCAGCACGTTCTTCAACTAACAAGTCTTTCGCACAGAGCCAGTACCGTCGTGCTGAGGTACAAGCTCTAAAGACTGACGTTGTTATGGTTCCAACCGTAAACCGCGGAGTTGCTGTTGTGCTTGCTGCAAGCACATCAACATTCCCAATTACTCCACTTGGAATGATTGTTTACGATCAAATCGTAAAGGGCTAATCAAATAGTTCCTTAAGTGAGGGGCTCTCGAAAGGGAGCCCCTCACTTCGATTTACCCCTCGAAATTTTCTTTTACTACCGCAACACCACTAAGATTGAGAGTCATGTTTACCTACACAATTAAGCGTCTGCTGCAAAGCCTCTTAGTAGTTTGGGCTGCAGTTACCTTGATGTTTGCTCTCTTCTTTATTATTCCTGGAGATCCAATCTCGCTAAAGAGCGGTGAAAAATCATTACCGCCCGAGATTCTGGATAACATCGAAAGAAAGTACGGATTAGATAAGCCAACCTATGTTCAGTATTTCCGCTTCTGGGGCAACTTGTTCCGCGGAGACCTTGGCTACTCATATAAGAATGACAAATCCGTCAACACAATTTTGCAAGATGGTCTATCAACAAGTGCACGATTGCTTTTCTGGGGAGCTTTGTTCCAATTAATCATCGCTCTTGCTGTGGGTTTAACAAGCGCGATCAAGCGCGGATCTTTGGGCGATCGCCTGGGAACAGTGTTTTCCGTAGGAATTCAGGGCATTCCAGTATTCGTCTCTGGTCTCCTCGCTCAGTACCTATTCGGAGTTCTTCCATTCCAAGTGGGATGGGATTGGCTCAACTTCTTTAAACCGTGGCCACAGACCTGGACCTTGGGTGTAATTCCAACCGATAGTTGGAAGGGCATGATCTTGCCCGCACTTGTGGTTGCAGTTGTTGATGCCGCATTTATTGCGCGAATGCTGCGCTCCTCCTTACTTGAAGTTTTACGTGCAGATTACATCCGCACCGCATTTGCAAAGGGATTGTCTGCTCGTCGCGTGTGGTTACACCACGCATTACGTAACGCATTGATTCCTGTAGTAACCGTTTACGGAACCTCATTAATTGCAATCTTCGGTGTTGCTGTTCAAACAGAAAAAGTTTTCTCTTTGCCGGGCATGGGTTCAACTATTGCAGACTCTGCGCTATCACAAGATGCTCCAGTAGTTCTCGGGTTAGCAATTGTTGTTATCGCCTTTGGTGCTTTCGTGAACTTAGTGGTGGATCTGAGCTACGCACTGATTGATCCACGAATCAAGATTGATGCAAAGGCGGTGCACTAATGTCTATGGAGGAACAAGTTCCAGTTTCCTTGTCATATTGGCAAGATGTGCGTAAGCGTTTCTTCGGAAACAAGATCTCGATAGTCGGCCTTGTTATCTTGGTTGCACTTATCATCGCCGGAATTATTGGACCAATCATTAGTGGTTGGAAGTATGACGAGCTCGGTCCAGATATTTTGGTTGGCCCAGGTAGCAATGGTCACTGGTTAGGTACTGATGATCTTGGTCGCGATATCTTTACTCGCGTTACCTTTGGCATTCGTCTGTCGCTAACTGTTGCAATTGTCGTTACAGCAATTTCTGTTTTAGTTGGCGTGACTCTTGGCGGTATCGCTGGTTACTTTGGCGGATGGGTAGACACACTCATCAGCCGTTTCATCGATACCTGGCAGGTAATCCCATTTGTATTGATCGGCTTTGCAATTATCACTGTATTTGGCTCATCTTTCTGGGTAATCGTTGCCGCACTGGTCTTTACAGGGTGGTACTCAACAACCCGCTTGTTCCGCGCATCGGTTATGCAGGTGAAATCACTTGAATACATTGAAGCTGCCCGAGCAACTGGTGCAACGACAAAGCGCATCATTCTTCGCCACATCGGACCAAATGCGATTCCACCGATCATCGTTGTTCTTGCTTTCTCCGTTGCAGGCGCAATCTTGAGCGAATCAGTTTATGCATTTCTTGGTGTGGGCTTCCGCGAACCAACTCCTTCACTAGGTGTAATGATCTCTAGCTCTCGTAACTACCTCACCGACAAGCCATTTGTATTCTTCATTCCAGGCTCTGTCTTGGTACTACTGACACTTTCAATTGTTTTGATCGGCGATGGATTACGTGATGCGCTTGATCCAAAGTTGCGAGGTGTTAAGTGAGCAATCAGCCACTTCTGCACATTGATGATCTTCATGTTCACTTCAACACTAGCGATGGTGTTGTCCAAGCGATCAATGGTGCTTCTTTAACTTTAAATCCTGGCGAGATCGTAGGTCTTGTAGGAGAGTCCGGTTCTGGTAAATCTGTAACTGCGATGAGCATCTTGGGATTAGTTCCAAAGCCACCTGCGATTTATCCAAAGGGCAGAATTCTTTGGAAGGGTATTGACCTTCTTACAACACCAGATCGCGAACTACGCGAAATCCGCGGTGGTGAGATCTCAATGATCTTCCAGGATCCGATGACATCTTTGAACCCTGTGTACACAATCGGCCATCAGATCTCTGAAATGATTCGAGTGCATGAAAAGATTTCTGCAAAAGCTGCCAAGGTTCGTTCTATTGAGATGTTGGATCTTGTTGGCGTTCCAAATCCACAGCAGCGAGTAGATGATTACCCTCACCAGTTCTCGGGTGGAATGCGCCAAAGAGCAATGATTGCAATGGCTTTGTC
>JACCDU011333825.1_pt1 | contig 14413 bp, 14 predicted proteins | sample 7446081 | NCBI WGS metagenome assembly JACCDU01 (sample SAMN15323447, study PRJNA562643) | freshwater metagenome | isolation source: river surface water | place: USA:Blue River Watershed | collected 2017-08-17
GTACCGCCAAGAAGGTAGCGAAGTCACTGTCTAAATCAGAGCCATCCCTTGCCGGTTTCTCACTCCTCTTAGGGCTTAAGCCAAGTACTGCGCCAGCCCTTTCACATCACACAATTCTATTTCCAGAAGATTATGACGCTGAATTTGAATCAATCTTCACGACAAAGACGCCAGTTGAAAAGCCAACCATTTATATCTGTGCGCCAAGCGATCCCTTGATGGTCAAAGACGCCGGACATGAAGCGTGGTTTGTGCTTGTTAATGCTCCGCGTCATAGCAAAGGCAGCGATGGCTTTGATTGGAGCGATGCCGAGTTGGCACGTCGCTACGCCAATAGCATTATTGATCAGATTGAAGCTCGCGGTATATCAATCCGCGATCGCTTAGAAGTTCTTGAAATTCGCACACCACTTGACCTTCAAAATTCTGTACATGCTCCTGGTGGTTCGATTTATGGAACATCTAGTAATGGTGCTCGTTCCGCATTTGCTCGCGCCAAGAATCGTTCACCTATTAAGGGGCTCTATCTCGTAGGAGGTTCTGCACATCCAGGTGGTGGGCTACCGCTTGTGGGATTAAGCGCAGAGATTGTGGCTAACGCAATTTTAGAGAGATAACGCGCATTACTTGGAAAAAACTAAATACCAAGAGTGCAAGAAAAACGTACGAGATAACCAATAAGCCTGGGATATCAAAGATATAAAAAATCAAAACAAAGGCCATAAAGATTGCGCGGACTGGTCTTTCAGTAACTGTCACAACACCAACTTCGTGGTGGCCAAGAGATGCCATTCGTGCGCGCGCATATTCTTGTATTGAGGCAACCATCCACATAGTGATGGCTAGCCATGCTGGTATTCCTAGACGCCAACCCATATAGAGCCAACACGCCTCAGAGATGCGATCTGCCAATGAATCAAGGAGCGCGCCCCACTGACTATCTCGTTCTTGCACAATCGCTACGCTGCCATCGATGCCATCAAAGAAGAGTGAAACAACCAACAGTAATAGCGCAATCGCTGCATAGGTAGATAACGCCATGGCGATGGCGGTGAGTAAACCTAGAAGTGTCAATAGATTTGGCGTGATGCGAAGTGCGGTGCAGACGCGCGCTGCTTGATACGAAAATGAGAGCCAACCACCAACTACACCTTCAACGTCGGCTCCCCCGTGGAGCTTGCTCCATCTATCTTTGAATTCTGATTCGGTGAGCGCCATTTCCTTATCGCAAATCCTTAATCTGCGAGTAAATCTCACGAGTCGCAGTTGATGTATTCATCGTGTAGAAGTGAAGCCCTGGTGCACCTGCCTCGAGCAACTCTTGGCAGAGCTTGGTGGCGATATCAACGCCCAGCTTGCGGACATCTTCAGGGTTATCTTCAACTTTTGCAAAGGCTTCAGAAATGCTGGCAGGAATTGGTGTGCCGCTGAGTTCAGCCATTCGGTTAAGTTGCTTCACATTGGTCACAGGCAATATTCCAGGAATGATAGGAAGTGAAGAACCTTTAGCTTCTAACTTATCTACAAGAGATTGCCATTTATCGACTTCAAAGAAGAATTGTGTTGTTGCAAAGGTAGCGCCACGACGTTCCTTTTCGATGAGTACTTCGATATCGCGAGAAAAATCCCCATTAGATGCAGGATGGCCATCTGGAAATGCTGCGACTCCGATAGTAAAGCCACCGAATTCAGCTGCCAGAGTGACGAGTTCATCTGCGTGGCTAAGTCCATTCGGGGTTGGAGTCCAAGGAGCGCGCGGGCCACCGGTTGGATCCCCGCGAAGTGCCAAAATACTTTTAATACCGGCATCGCGATATTTTCCAAGAATTTCAACTAACTCATCGCGAGTAGATCCAACGCATGTCAGGTGGGCGACAGTTGGAATATGTGTGCGGGCGGTAATTTCAGAGGTAATGCGGATTGTGCGATCGCGGGTTGAGCCACCTGCGCCATAGGTCACAGAGATGAAATCTGGGGCGATGGATTCAAGCTGTGACATTGCAGCCCATAAGCGTTCTTCGCCCTCGACATCTTTAGGAGGGAAGAACTCAAATGAGTAGGTCAATTGATTCTTCAGACTGCGCATCATCACTGCGTCAGGGTACCTTTTCTCCGTGGATAAAGAGCTCTTGAGCAGCGCAACTGCTGTGCGTGATGCTGTGAAAGAGGAGCTAGCCCTTTATCTGGCACAACAACGTGACTACCTCACCGGCATCGCATCCGAAATGGTTCCGGTCTGTGATGCTCTTGAAGATTACTTACTTGAAGGTGGAAAACGCCTTCGTCCGCTCTTTGCTTATGCTGGATTTATGGCAGCAGGATCGGTGCCAAGTAAAACCGAGATCCGCGCTATGGCCAGCCTTGAACTATTGCAGGCGTGTGCACTTATTCATGATGACTTGATGGATGGTTCAGATACCCGCCGCGGCAAACCGGCAATCCATCGCCACTTTGAGAATTTACATCACCAAGGATCTATGGCCGGACTTGCCGAACAATTTGGTGAAGCAGCTGCTGTTCTCTTAGGCGATCTTGCACTCGTCTGGTCAGATCACATGTTGCACAACTCAGGTTTGTCACATGACGCACTGACTGCCGCTCTCCGTGTTCATGATGAGATGCGCATTGAACTGATGGCCGGTCAATATCTCGATGTTCGCGAAGCTGGAGAGCGCGAACATAGCGTTGAACGTTCGCTCCGCATTGCACGATATAAATCTGGCAAGTACACCATCGAACGCCCGCTCCATTTAGGTGCCGTCATGGCTCGTCCATCCGCGTCAGAACACTCTGAACTTCTTAAGGTACTTTCGGCTTACGGCCTTCCACTCGGTGAAGCATTTCAATTGCGTGATGACCTACTTGGAATTTTTGGAGATCCGGAAACGACAGGCAAGCCAGCCGGTGATGATCTACGCGAAGGAAAGCGCACAGTGTTGATGGCTATGACTCTGGAAAAGGCGCAAGGCGCAGCTCGTGAAGAGTTGGTGAAGAACTTGGGTAACCCTGCGCTATCTAGCGAAAAAATAGAATCTCTCCGCACGCTCATTACTGAAACAGGTGCTGTGGCAGATGTAGAAAAGCTCATTGATCGCCTCGCCGAAGAATCTCGCGCAGCGGCTAATAGCTCGGTAATCCACCCCGATGCACGTCCATTTCTCTTAGCTCTCGCTGAGACAGCAATCCGTAGGAGTCACTAATGGTCAGAAGAGTTAAAGGTCCAACAGATCACGTCGTTGTAGTAGGTGCAGGTCTTGGTGGACTCAGCGCCGCACTTCGCTTGGCAGGTGCTGGGCGTAAGGTGACTGTTGTTGAACGTGAATCAGTACCAGGTGGGCGCAATGGATTACTCAATAAAGATGGTTACTCCTTTGACACTGGCCCGACTGTTTTAACAATGCCATCACTGATTCAAGATGCCTTTAGTTGCGTGGGTGAAGATCTGAAAGATTGGCTCGAATTGATGCCGCTTTCTCCTCTCTATCGCGCCTTCTACGCCGATGGTTCGCAGATTGATGTCCATGCCAATACTGCACAAATGGAAGAAGAGATTCGCACCCAGGTCTCTGCAGAAGAAGCGTTGGGCTATCGTAAATACGTTGACTTCGTCACCAAGCTATACAAGTACGAGATGAATGACTTTATTGATAAGAACATCGACTCACCGTTAAACCTGCTCACACCGAACTTAGCTCGACTTATTGCACTCGGTGGGTTTAGACATTTACAGCCAAAGGTAAATCAGTATCTTAAGGATCCACGCTTACAGAAGGTCTACTCATTCCAAGCGATGTATGCAGGTGTAAGCCCACAGCAAGCGCTAGCTATTTATGCAGTCATCGCCTATATGGATTCAGTCAATGGCGTCTTCTTCCCTAAGGGTGGAATGCATGCAGTTCCACGTGCGCTAGCGGCTGCGGCCCAAAAGCATGGCGTTGAATTCAAGTACAACACGACAGTTACTGGTCTTGAAAAAGAGAATGGTCGCGTCAAGGCAGTTCTTACCGATACTGGAGAACGTATTGGTTGCGATGTTGTTGTGATGAATCCAGATTTGCCAGTTGTCTGGCGCGATCTGTTGGGTAAGACCCCGCTAAATATTAAGCGTCTCAACTACTCACCATCATGTGCAACGCTTCTTGTGGGCTCATCTAAGAAATATGACCACATCGCTCACCACAACATTCACTTCGGTGAATCGTGGGATGGCGTCTTTGATGAACTTATCAATAAGAAGGTCTTGATGACAGATCCATCTGTATTGGTCACAGTCCCAACACATGATGATGCCAGCCTGGCACCTGCTGGTAAGCAGTCTTATTACATCTTGTACCCAACTCCTAACTTGGATGCAGATATCGATTGGACCAAACAAGCCAAGCCATATCGTGATGAGATGATTAAGACTCTCGAAAATCGCGGTTACACCGGATTTGAAGATGCGATTGAGACTGAAGTTCTGACCACTCCCCTTGATTGGCAGGCGCAAGGTATGGAGCGCGGTGCGCCATTTGCTAGCGCACACACCTTCTTCCAGACAGGACCATTTAGACCGCGCAATATGGCAGCTGGTTTTGAGAATGTTGTCTTTGCCGGCAGTGGAACTCAACCTGGCGTTGGAGTTCCTATGGTTCTGATTTCAGGTCGCCTTGCGGCAGAGCGCATTGTGGGTCCGGTTAAGTAGATGGATGCAGCGCTCAAAGCTTCTTATGAAGAATGTAAGCGGCTGAACTCACTACATGGGAAGACGTACTACTTGGCAACGCTCTTGTTGCCTGCAGAAAAGCGACCGTATGTTCATGCCTTGTATGGCTTTGCGCGTTATGCCGATGAAATTGTTGACGATTTAGCATCCACTCTATCGCCGCAAGAGAAGGCGGATGCTCTACGTTCGTGGAGCAGCGGAGTTTTAGCAGACCTTAAAGCTGGCACTAGCAGTGACCATATTGGTCGCGCCTTAGTTGATACCGCTCGTAAGTTCGATATTCCTCACCAACATTTTGTGGATTTCTTACACAGTATGGAGATGGACTTAACTGTCACTGAGTATCAGACATATGAAGACCTTCTGGAGTATGTCTATGGCTCGGCAGCTGTCATCGGACTTGAGATGGTTCCTATCTTGGGCTATTCAGATGAACGAGCCTATGAAGCGGCGAAGAAACTTGGAATTGCCTTTCAACTAGCAAACTTCATTCGCGATGTTGGCGAAGATCTCGATCGCGGTCGCGTGTATTTGCCACTACAAGAACTTGCCAAATTTGGAGTAGATCGGGCAGCCCTTGAGCGCCGAACCTTAACTCCAGAGATTATTAACGCCCTCAAGTTTCAAATCGCTCGAGTGCGTCAGCTGCAAGCAGAGGCAGAGATCGGAATTGCATATCTCGATAAAGTCTCTCGCCCCTGCATCCGTGCAGCCAGTGAGTTGTATTGCGGAATCGTCGATGAAGTCGAAGCGATCGGATATGACATCTTTAATAAGCGGGCCAAGACCTCAACAGGGCGCAGGGCGCGAGTTGCAGGCGTTGCCTACTTACAAGCAATAGCAGCGCGTATTCGCTAAAGTACGCAGCAACGGGAGCCACATTGGCTGAGAGGACTTCAACCCTGAAGTCGACCGTCTGACTGGTCCGGTAATGCGGATCTAGAAATGAGGTTAAAAGTGTTTTCAACTTTCTTTACTGCGTGGGGATATGAAGTTTCTTATCTCGAATTCGTAGCATCCATTGCATCCTTTATCGGTGTTGGTCTTGGAATTACTGGCAAGCGCATTACCTGGCCCTGGTGGGCGCTCAGCAGCGCTCTCTATGGTGTCTTCTTTCTGCAATATGAACTCTATGCAAGTGCAGCGCTACAAATAGTCTTTATTGCAGCAGCGATTGTTGGTTGGTTTGGATGGGAGCCAACTGGTGCCAAGCCTGGCCCTTTTAAGAATAAGTACCGCCTGTATACCTTGGTAGCGATTGTTGTTGCGACGTTGATACTTGGGCCGGTCTTGAAATCAATCGGAGCCGCTTCCACTTATGTAGATGCCATCTTGTTCTTCGGCAGTTTAACTGCGCAGATTCTGATGGTCTATGAAAAGTACGACAGCTGGCCGCTCTGGCTCGTTGTAGATCTGGGTTATGTCGCTTTGTATGCAACCCAGGGGCTACTCTTCACAACTCTGCTCTACGTTGCATTTACGATTATGGCGGCAGTGGGATGGAGAGCTTGGTATGGATCTCATAAGCGCGCTCTTAGACCTCTGTAAAACAAGCGAGCGGCCCATCATCGCAATTGATGGGCCTGCTGGCGCTGGTAAGACAACCCTTGCTACCAATATCCATTTGGCGCTCTATCCCAACTACACCTCAACCATAATTCATATGGATGATCTATATAACGGGTGGGATAAAGCGCTCTCTAGCGAGTTGACAGAAGTCCTTACCCATATCGCAATGGCGCATCGCCATGGTCAACCAAGATCACTCTCCAAATACGACTGGGCCAACGCAACATTTTCTCCAGCAGAACTAATCGACGATGCGCAATTGATAATTCTTGAGGGAGTTGGAAGTGGGCAGAGCGCAGTTCGTGAATATCTCTGCGCCCTTATTTGGATTGATATCGACGAAAGTAAAGGGTTATCGCGGGTTTTAGAGCGAGATGGTGAAGGTATAAAAGAACAGATGCAGAAGTGGCTCATGACACAGGAGCAACACTTTGCAATCGAAAAGACTTATAACGCGGCGGATTTCGTACTGACTACCTAGAATTAGGGATATGTCTGACCTCACCGGCGAACTTATTGATGGGCGTTATCAGCTCATTCGCCAGATGGCCACCGGTGGTATGGCCAGTATTTACGAGGCTGTCGATACTCGCTTAGATAGAAAAGTTGCTGTAAAAATCATGCACTCCCATCTTGCCCAAGATGAGCAATTTGTTGAGCGATTTATCCGAGAAGCAAAGGCTGCGGCAGCTCTTTCGCATCCAAATATCGTTGCTGTGCAGGATCAAGGTTGGAATCAAAATGGCACACCTGCCATCTTCTTAGTGATGGAGATGATTGAGGGCCACACCTTGCGTGAATACCTCAATGAACAAGGTCGACTCTCGGTACAAGATGGCATCAAATTTCTCTTGCCTGTTCTGAGCGCGCTCTCTGCTGCGCACAAAATTGGAATTGTTCATCGCGACATAAAGCCAGAAAATATATTGATTTCTAAAGAAGGTCGCATCAAGATTGCTGATTTTGGACTCGCTAAAGGCCCACTATTAGGCGGCACCATGACTGCCGAATCCAGCGTCATTCTGGGTTCAGTCTCTTATCTATCCCCCGAGCAGGTCCAACGCGGTGTTGCTGATTCTCGTAGCGATGTCTATTCAATTGGAATCACTGCTTTTGAAATCTTTACTGGTAAAAAACCATTTGAGGGTGCAGAGCCTATTCAAATTGCCTATATGCACGTTAATAATCGAGTGCCAAAGATAAGCACTCTTGTTAACGGTATCCCAGAAGAACTTGATGAATTAATTTATGCTGCTACTAGCGCTAACCCAGATGAGCGGCCATGGGATGCCACAATCTTTAACGAAAAAATGTCACAGATTAGCCATCGACTAAACCCGAAAGAGAATCAGTTAAGCCTAGAACTTGATATCCCTATTGAACCGATGCGACCAAAGAAGGCGCCAAAATCTCTTCGTAAGAAACTTCGTGAAATCACTGAAGCTATTCCAGTTCCGGTACAACGTGAAAGCACGGCAGAAGTTGCAAAGCGCAAGAAAGCGAGCAAGCGGGTTCGCCGCAATCGCAAGATAGCGCTCCTGATGGCTATCGCAGTTGGAATTACAGGCTGGTATGTACTCATCGGTCCAGGATCTCGCGTTGTCGTGCCTTCGACAGTCGGTGCGACAGAGGCGGAGGTAACGGCAGCTCTTACTCCGATTGGCCTCAACTCAATTGTTGTCGAACGTCAATTTAGTGAAGATATCCCCGAAGGTCGCGTGATCCAATCCATCCCAGAAGCAGGTGGACGGATAGATCAAAGCGGCACTGTGAAATTGATTGTATCTAAGGGGCCAGAACGCTTTGTTATTCCACTCGTCAGAGGCCTTACTCCTGGAGTAGCACGTCGACTTCTTACTGCGATGCCACTTTCGCTACAACCGAATTCAGAAGAGTTCAGCACAACTATTCCTAAGGGATATGTCATCGACTCTAATCCACCATCCGGTGAGAAGGTGAAGCGAAATGCGCTGATAGTTCTGCGGATATCAAAAGGCATTGAACAAGTCGCACTTGCATCGTATGTAGGAAAGAGCTCTGATCAAGCGCTCAATGAATTGCAAGAGGCAGGGTTTGCCGTGGATTCAACTTATGCATTTAGTGAAACACGTCTTCCAGGTGAGGTCGTGTCACAAAACCCTGCAGGTGGAGGCACCGCGGATAAAGGTTCAAAGGTTGCCCTCGTAATCTCTAAGGGCACTCAATATGCCTATATTCCAAATATCTTCTCCATTGAAGAAGTTAAAGCGGTGCAGGCACTGAAAGATCTCGACCTCAAGGTGGTGGTGAAGAAGATTGGTAAGAAGACCGTGAAGAAGGTGACGAATATTTCACCGAAGGTTGGAACCAAGGTAAAGCGTGGCAGTACTGTGACCATCACAGTAGGCTAGGCAGATGCCAGCATCCAAGAATCCTCGAATCGGCGCGCATACTCCAACATCTGGTGGAATGGCTAAACGCTCAATCGCATATGCCGAAACGATTGGCGCTGAAGCAATCCAAGTATTTACATCTAATCCCCGTGGTTGGGCGATGCCTGAGACAAACCACGAGGCAGATGCGCTCTTTCGTGAAAAGGCAGTTGCGCTCGATATTGAAACGTATGTGCATGCACCATTTCTTATCAACCTTGGCTCTCCTACCGAAGATACCTACAAGAACTCGCTCGCTTCTACTGCCTATTCACTTAAGCGCGGACAAGAAATTGGCGCCCTCGGAGTAGTTGTCCATACCGGCTCTGCTGTCAAAGAAGATAACGTTGATAAAGCATGGAAGCAGATAAAGAAAGGCGTCATGCCCATCCTTGAATCACTCGATGGCGATGCGCCCATGTTGCTCCTTGAACCAACTGCTGGGCAAGGCCAATCACTTGTGAAGCGGCTCGAAGATTTAGAGAACTATTTGAAAGCACTTGAGTATCACCCAAAGGTCGGCATTTGCCTTGATACTTGCCACGTCTTTGCAGCTGGCCACGACATCGCCAAAAAAGGTGGAATGAAAGAGACTCTTGATCTCTTGGTTCAGGTCGCCGGTATTGAGCGAATTCAACTTATCCATGCCAATGACTCTATGGATGTCTGTGGAGCGCTCAAAGATCGCCATCAGAATATTGGAGATGGCTTTATCGGTGTAGATCCCTTTGCAGAGTTACTCAAGCACCCAGCAGTAGCAAATGCTCCGCTCATTCTTGAAACTCCCGGTATGGAACCTGAACACGGCAAGGAAGTTGCGCTCCTAAAAAGTTTGCGAAAATGAGCAAGCAGCACGCCCTCAAGATGAAAATCGCCCCATGGGCGCTGCTTGCAGTCTCTGCTTCATGGGGAATGGCCTTTGTTGTCATGAAAGATCCCATTGAAAAACAAGGCGTCAACAGCTTTCTATTTACCCGCTTTCTAGTCGCAGTACTCGCCATGTTTGCTATACAACCAAGTGTTCTTCAGAGAATTACCCCTGAAATTCTGCGCAAGGGATTTATTGCAGGACTATTTCTTGGCGCAGGTTATGTACTTCAAACTTTAGGTTTAGCAATCGCTGGGGCTGCCATCACTGGATTCATCACTGGACTCTATGTAGTTGCAACGCCACTGATTGCCTCGCTTTTTTTGAAGGCAAAAATTACACGATTTACTTGGGGGTGCGTTGGTCTTGCAACAGCCGGCCTTGCGCTCTTATCACTTCGCGGATGGAGCTTGGGATTTGGAGAATTTTTAGTATTTCTCTGTGCCATCGCTTTTGCCGCGCATATTGTCACTTTAGGACAATGGAGCAATGGACTCGATGTCTATGCGATGACTATCGTGCAACTTGCAACCTGCACCCTCATGACAGGGATACTTTCATTTGCACAAGGTTATGACTTACCAGTAAATCTCAGTGGATGGTTAGTTGTCTTCTACACAGCCATTATCTGCACAGCGCTGGCGTTTGTTGTTCAAACTTGGTCTCAAGCGCATATGAGCGCAACCAAGGTTGCTGTTATTTTGACGATGGAGGTTGTCTTTGCCGCAATCTTTGCTCTCGCCTTCGGTGGTGAATCACTGACGGTCAAGGCGCTCTTTGGTGGTCTTATGGTCTTGACCGCTATGTTTATGATTGTGCTGAAGGAGTCCTAACATGGCAATTGATCTACGTTCTGACACAGTGACCCAGCCAACGGCTGCAATGCGCGAAGCGATTGCTAGCGCCGCTGTCGGTGATGATGTTTACAGCGATGACCCAACTGTTAACTCACTCGAAGAACGTGTTGCAGCTCTTTTCGGACACGAGGCCGCCCTCTTCTGTCCTACGGGCTCGCTAGCCAACCAACTTTCCATCCGCACATTAGTCAAGCCTGGCGAAGAACTTCTCGTTGAGACGCGTTCGCACATTGTTCGTGCTGAGTTAGGCGCTGCTGCAACCTTTAGTGGAATCACTACCCGCACCTGGCCTGCCGAAGATGGACTTTTGCGAGCTGAAGATCCACTTGCCATCGCACATGAAAACGCTGGTCCTTATCTGGTTTCTACCAAAGCAATCGCGGTTGAGAACACTCACAACTTTGGCGGCGGAACTGTCCAACCTATTGCAGAGATTGAAAAGTTATCGGTGCAAGCGCGTGCACGGGGAATTGCAATGCACCTAGATGGAGCGCGCATCTGGAATGCGCATATCGCTTCCCAAGTTTCATTTGCAGATTACGGCAAGTACTTTGACACCATCAGCGTCTGTCTCTCAAAAGGGTTAGGTGCTCCTGTTGGATCACTGATGATTAGCACTACAGAGCGCATCGCCGAAGCACGAATCTGGCGCAAACGTTACGGCGCCGGAATGCGACAGGTTGGAATTCTGGCAGCTGCCGGCCATTACGCACTCGATCACAATATCGCCCGGTTGGCAGAAGATCACTTGCGTGCCCAGAAAATTGCTGTCGCCCTTGCTGCAGTCGACTCATCACTTGTAGACCCTAAGAAAGTTGTAACCAATATTGTCGGACTTGAACTTTCGAAAGTTGGAATTACTGCAGGTGAATTAGCATCACGTTGTAAAGAAGCCGGGCTCTGGATCAGCGCTCTTGGCCCACACTACGCACGTCTTGTTACTCATCTTGATTTTGATGACACCCAGTGCGATCAAGCGATTGAGATATTAAAGGGCGCCCTCGTGGCGAAGTAGCCACTCTTTCTTATCTAATCCATAGGCATAATTGCCGAGCGCTCCCCCAGTTTTCACGATGCGATGGCAGGGCACGATTAAGACAATTGCATTCTTGGCACAAGCACTTCCGGCGGCGCGAACAGCAGCAGGGCTACCCGCACGCTCTGCAAGTTCGCCATAGGAGATAACTTTTCCAGCTTTAACTTTCTTCATCGCTTTCCAAGCAGCTTGTGAAAAGGAAGCACCTGGTTGGCGAACGTGTATTGCGTCCATCGCAGAAATATCACCATCAAAGTAATCGCTGATTAAATCGCTAATGATAGGAATTCGTGAGACGCTCTTTATATCTCTCTCAGAATCTTCTTGGCTAAGGCTCTCTTTCAGGGCTTTAACATTTGAAAGATTTGCTGCAAGTAGGACGTGTTCATCTGCAATCAGATTGAGGTTTCCAATTGGGGTGGAGAGAGTGGATAGAAGCAGCGTCACGCTCGCTAAATTAGCGGTCGCGCAACATTTCAGCAACCAAAAATGAGAGCTCAAGTGATTGCGAGTGGTTAAGGCGTGGGTCGCAGGCTGTCTCGTAGCGTGACTCAAGGTCCTTTTCAGAGACTTGATTACCGCCACCAAGACATTCAGTTACATCATCGCCGGTGAGCTCTATGTGGATTCCACCTGGATGAGTGCCGAGCTTCTTGTGTACTTCAAAGAAGCCACGTACTTCATCGAGAACATCTTCAAAGTTACGAGTCTTGTAACCATTCTTTGATTCAAAGGTATTGCCGTGCATTGGATCGCAGACCCACAGTACTTGTGCACCTGACTTGGTGACGCCCTCTACTAGCGCAGGAAGTGCTTCGCGGATCTTGCCCGCACCCATGCGGGTAATAAAGGTAATGCGTCCTGGTTCGTTATCAGGGTTGAGCTTGGCAATGAGAGCAAGTGCATCTTCAACGGTGGATTTAGGTCCAAGTTTGATACCGATTGGGTTGCGCACCTTTGATGCAAAATCAACGTGAGCGCCATCGAGTTGGCGGGTACGTTCGCCAATCCAGATGAAGTGTCCTGAGACATCATATGGAAGTTGGGTACGTGAATCGATACGGGTTAACGCCTTCTCGTATTCAATGATGAGCGCTTCGTGGCTTGCATAGAAATCAACAGCCTTAAATTGCTCAGGATCAACGCCTGCTGATTGCATAAATGAAAGTGCGCGACCAATCTCATTTGCCATCTGCTCGTACTTATCGCCAAAGTTGGAATCGCGGATAAAGCCCTTGTTCCATTCGTGAACCTGACGAAGATCGGCAAAACCTCCACGAGTAAAGGCGCGAACTAAATTAAGCGTTGCAGCAGACGTGTTGTAGACGCGCACCAAACGTTGAGGATCTGGCGTGCGTGCGCTTTCAGTAAATTCAATATCGTTGACAGCATCTCCGCGGTAGGCAGGAAGCGTGACATCGCCACGGGTCTCAAGATCATTAGAACGAGGCTTAGCAAACTGCCCCGCCATACGGCCAACCTTGATGACCGGCAAGCTTGAGTAGTACTGCAAAACAGCTGCCATCTGCAGAATTGTCTTGATGCGATTGCGAATTGAATCTGCGGTTGCTGAATTAAATGTTTCAGCGCAATCTCCACCTTGTAACCAGAATGCTTTTCCTGCAGCTGCTTGGGCAATCTTCGCCTTTAAATCATCACATTCACCAGCAAAGACAAGCGGTGGAAGTGCGCGAAGTTCAGCAACAGCTTTTGCAAGTGGTGCACCATCTTTTCCACCTGGCCAGTTTGGTTGCTGAGCCGCAACCAGGGCAGGGTCAAAGAGGTTATCCAGCTGTGAGGAAGATGAAGTCATGGTCATAAGAGTAGGCAATTCGGTTGCTATCTCGCGGGGAGATTAGCCAAAGAACGAAGTGATCTCCTCGTAACGCTCGATTGGAACAGTCTTGAGGACATCTGTGGCCGATGCCAGAGGCACGCGCGCAATCTTGGTGCCATGCAAGGCCATCATCTTTCCAAAATCACCTTCGTGGACTGCTGTGATTGCTTCAAGTCCAAAGCGTGAGCTCAAGACGCGATCGAATGCTGATGGAGTTCCACCGCGCTGAATATGTCCGAGAACTGTGCAACGTGTCTGATGTCCTGTCTTGGTCTCAATCTCTTTAGCGAGCCAATCGCCAATTCCTGAAAGTTGTACGTGGCCAAAGGCATCGAGCGGCTGATCCTTAGTGATCATGTCGCCATCTTGAGGAATTGCACCTTCGGCGATGACGATGATGGGAGCTGTTCCGGTCTTAAATCGAGAGTTAACGAATTCGCAGACCTTATCGACTGAGAACTTAACTTCTGGAATCAAGATGCATGCAGCATCGCCTGCGATACCTGAGTGGAGCGCAATCCAACCTGCGTGGCGACCCATGACTTCAACGATAAGTGGGCGGTGGTGGGATTCAGCGGTCGTATGGAGGCGATCGATTGCTTCCATTGCAATATTGACTGATGTATCAAAACCAAATGTGAAATCTGTATTGTTGAGATCGTTATCGATTGTCTTTGGAACGCCGATGACCTTAACGCCAAGTGCATCGAGCTTGGTAGCAACACCAAGGGTGTCTTCGCCGCCGATTGCAATAAGAACGTCGATACCTTGGTCGGCCAGGTTCTGCTTAATTCGCTCAACGCCGTTATCGATCTTAAATGGATTGGTACGAGATGAACCAAGGATGGTTCCACCCTTAGCAAGAATTGGCTTTACTGTTGCAAGATCAAGAGGCATGGTCAGCGCCTCAAGTGGGCCCTTCCAACCATCGCGGAATCCAACGAATTCATATCCGTACTCTTTGATTCCCTTTGTAACTACTCCACGGATAACTCCATTGAGCCCTGGGCAGTCTCCGCCACCAGTAAGAATTCCAATACGCATTGCAACGCTCCAAAATAAAGTGAGATTTGGCTGTAATTAAGCCGCACTGTGGTCAACACTGACTGGCACAGTCTAGCCTTTGCCCA
>JACCDU010815894.1_pt1 | contig 14410 bp, 12 predicted proteins | sample 7446081 | NCBI WGS metagenome assembly JACCDU01 (sample SAMN15323447, study PRJNA562643) | freshwater metagenome | isolation source: river surface water | place: USA:Blue River Watershed | collected 2017-08-17
GCGCTGGCGCGCTGGGCGCGGCGGGTGCTGGACTGTTCTTTGCCCCGGCCGCTGGCGGCTTCGCTCACGGCCACCCAGGCCAGGCGGACCTTGCACCAGATGACTTTGAAAACGCGGTTGAGTGTGGCGTGCATGGGGGGGAGCTTTCAGGAATCGATGCGTGCGGTGTGCATGAAGCCCTTGTGGGCTTGTGCAAATGCTTGTTCGGTGTCGCGCAGGTCAGCGGCCACCAGGGCAGACCAAAGCGCTTGCTGGGGGTCAGGCGGCGGTGTTGTCGGTGAGGAGGAGGCCGCAAGGGACAAAGCTGGCGTGGCGTCGGGTTCCGACGCGGGTGCAGGCTCTGTCACCGTGGTGGTGCCGCTTGCAGGTAAAGGCGTCGTGGCCGCAAAGGGGGGCTCAGGCAGGGGGGGCGGTGGGGGCACGTCGGCAAGGTCCGCCGCGGGGAGGTTGGCTGTGCGCTGCCGCCAGAGCAACAGCATGAGCAGGGCCACGATGCCTGCCAGCGTCCACAGTCCATTGACCAGACGGCGGTTGGCGCTTTGGAGGGCGTCGATCTGTTGCAGGTTTTGTGCGTGCAGTGCGTGCAGCTGGGTGTCCAGCAGGTGTTGGCTGCGCTCGATGCCGACCATTTGTCGCTGGAGCCCGTCGCCCTGGCCGACCTGTGCCTGGTGGGCTTGCCGGCTGGCTTGGCGCAACTGACCGACTTGGCGGTTCAGTTGTCGCAGGCTGTCTTGCAGTTGCTCGGCGTCGATACTGGGTAAGGCTTGGGGCGCGGGCTGGGGTGTGGGTTGAGGGGGGGGGGCGCTGTCGTGGGCCCAAACAACCAGGGCGCACAGGCACAGCCCTGCACCCAGCCACCAGGGACGGGCGCGGGCCATGGAGCGTGTACCGTGGTGCTGGTTCATGCTGCGTCAGGCGGGAGTTTGAAGATCAGGCTTTCGCTGCCTGCTTGCAGTTGCAGCGTGAGGCTTTGGCCGCTGGCCGTGAGTTGCTCAAAAGCTTTCTTGCCCAGCACCAGCCAGGCGTGTTCGCGGTCCACCGAAATCCAGGAGGGCAGGGGCTCGCCATTGGCCAGGCGCAGTTGCAGGTCGTCAGGCTTTTTGCGCAGCTGTTGCACGATGTTCAGGGGCAGGTGGATGACCACCGTTTCGTCGGACTTGGATGCGGCGCTGTGGGCCGCGCTCTGAGGCGGGAGGCGTTCGAGTTGGCCGGTGACCTCGCTGCCGCGTTCCATCGACAGGTTGTCGTAGCGCACCACGCCATTGACGGTGCCACTGCTGCGCACGACCATGTCGGCTGCCGTCAGTTCGCCTTGCACATGGCCGTGCACATCGAGCCGGTCGGCATGGGTTTGTCCGCTGAGCTGGCCGCTGCGCTCGACCTTGAGTTGTGTTGCCTTGAGCTGGCCCGAGATGGCGCCGGCCACCAAGCAGGTGCCGGTGCTGATGGCTTTGTCCTGGATGACGACCACACCACCCGGACGAACCACGACATCGGTGACTTCAAAACTGCCATCGAGCCGTCCTGACAGGTCCAGCTGCCGGCATTCGATGTGACCGGACACGAGCGCGGTGTCTGCGAGTTTGACGGTGTCGGCCTGGATGCCGCCTTTGACGCTGCCGTGCACCAGCACAGCGCCTTGGCCCTGGATCAGGCCATCGATGGTGAAGCCGGCACCGACGATGAGGGCCTGGTCGGTGCTGGTGGAGGGCGGTGTGCTGGGGGCGGCAGGGGTGGGGTTCATGGGGGTGGCCTCGTGCGTGTGGGGGCGTTGCAAACGTGTGCCGTTCAGCCGCCGGATTTGCCTTTGCGGCTGTCGGCTTTCTTGCTGGCCTTGGGGGCGTTGGGCGTGGCCGTGGCGCTTTGGCTGCGTTCGAGCAGCGGCACCAGGTTGCGCAGCGAGAGCAGTTGGGCTTGGATGGCCATCAGCGCGCCGTTTTTGAACCAGGCCAGCACTTTGTCGTCGGGCAGTTGGCGGAACTTGGCTTCGTCCACGATCCACACGCCTTCGACCACGGCGCCGCGCTCATCGCCCAGGCGAACTTGCAGGTTTTGCTGGGTCAGCAGGCCCGCTTCGTCGAGTTGCTTGAGCAGTTGGCTGGTCAGCAGGGCTTGCTGCTGGAAGTCGGCCAGCAGGGGCATGATTTTTTTGACGAATTCGGTGGGCTCGCCTTTGTCGTCAAAGATCGCTTCACCTTCTTTGCCGATGTGGGGCGCGGCCATGTCCACAGCCAGACTGAGCTGGTCTTTGCCACCTTCGGCCAGGATGAAGGGGTAGCGGCGCACACTGGCGGGCACGTAGCGGGCGCGCCACAGGCCTTGGGTGTCGACAAAGGCGTTGGTGTCTGCTTGCAGGCCGGTGAGCGCCATGGCCATCCAGCCGCCGTCATTGCCCTTGGTGAAGACGATGGGGTATTCGAGGCAGGCTTCGGCAAACTCGGCAGCGACCAGGGGCACAGAAGGGTTTTTGGCGGCAAAGCGTGCGTCGGCGTTTTTGATGCGCAGAGCCTTGTGCTTTTCGCGGTCGAGTACCTCGGGTTTTTGGTAGAAAAAGGCGGTGACGGAGGGGGTTTCGGTGTTCATGGGGCGAATGCGCTGGTCTGTGGGTGAAGCGGGGTTTTGCGCCTGGGTGTTCATGGCCAGGGTCAACAAAGCGAGCGCGGTCAGACGTCGCAGATGGGAGATGGCTTTCATGGTGACTTTCAGAAAGCGAGGCTGGTGGTAAACCAGAAGCGGTTGAGCTTGAGGGTGCCGTCGCCATCGGTGCCGGTTTGGGTGGGTTGGGGGTTGCTGGCGCTGCGGTGCGACCAGGTGAGCTTGGCCACCAGGCCCGCAGGGCCTTGCCAGCTGGCGCTCAGGCCCTGGCCGCGCAGGATCATGCGGGTGCGCTGGTCGCTGGGGGTGGCGGGCAGCGAGACCACACGGCCCAGGTCGGCAAAGGCGCTGAGCACCCAGGCGGGGTCCAGACGCCAGCGCCATTCGGCCGAGAGGACTTGGCCGCGCTCACCGCCGAGTTCGCTGGTAGGGTAGGCGCGCACGGTTTGGGCGCCGCCGATGTAGAACTTTTCGGACGAGTCCAGCACTTGGGTGGCGTGCTGGCCCGACAAGCTCACCAGCAGCGAATGGTTGGTCGCCAGCGTTTGCTGGCGGCTCAGGCTGTAGCCGAGCTTGCTGTAGTGGGGATCGATGCTGCCCATCAGGGCGTGGGCTCGCATGTCGGTGAGGCGCCCCCAGGTGATCTGCGCCGAGGCGCTGTTGGCACCGCCGCCGCCCAGGTCATCAAAGCGGTTGCCCGACAGGCCCATGCGCAGGCTGTAGCTGGCGTAGTCGGAGCGCACCTGGGTGTCTTCGGTGAAGAAGGTTTTGTTGTCAAGCCCGGCCGAGAGGTAGAGGTTGTGCAGGCGCGCACGCACCAGCGGGTAGCTCAGGTCCAGGCCCATGCTGCCCGAGCGGCCTTTGATGGGGCTGGCGCTGTTGGCGCCGGGGCCGTCGATGACTTGGTAGGTCATGGCAGAGGCATTGGCGCCCAGGCGCAGGCCGTTGTAGCCGTCAGGCACCGTCAGGGCCACGCGGCCGTAGTCGCTGCCTTGGGTGTGCAGCAGGTTCATGCTGATGAGCTCGCCGCGCCCGCCAGGGCTGTTGATGTTCATGTTGGCGGTGACGCGGTTGCTGCCGGTGGCGCGGGCGCCGGTGTTGTCCAGGCCAATGTCGCCATAGATGAAAGGTTCGTCGGTGGTCTGCACCACCAAGGCGGTTTCGCCGTCGGTCTGGCCGGGCGCCAGGGTGCCGGCCACGCTCACGCCGGGCAGGTCGTCGGCCAGCAGCAGGGCGCGGTCGAGTGCGTTGGCGTCCAGCGGTGCACCTTCGGCTTGACGGGCTTTGAAGTAGGCAGCGATTTCGGTAGGCATCACCCGTTGCGAGGGCTCGCCTTCTTGGCGCAGTCCGGCATAACGGGCTTCCACCACCTGCAGCGTGACGGTGCCGGCGCTGATGTCTTGCTCGGGCAGGTACACGCGCACGATCCAGCCGGCTTCGCGGTAGGCGGCGGCCACGGCGTCGCTGGCGCGTTGCAGGCCGGCAAAGTCGAGCGTATGGCCGACGAATTCAGCCAGCGCAGCGCTGAGTTGCTCGGCACTGAGCAAGCGGTTGCCTGCAAAGCGGAAAGCCTGAACGGTGACGGTGACACCCTGGCGAGGCCGGATTTCGGGCGGGGGCGTCACGCGTGCGGGGCGCGATGCCTGCGGCAGTTGCAGTTCGTGTTGCTGCTGCTCGATTTGTTGGCGGATGCTGCCGGCGTCGGGCAGGGCTTGGGCGTGGCTCGCTGCGGGCAGCCCCAGGGCAAGCGAGAGCGGTAAGAGTGTGAGGCGTGGTGTGGCTCGCATCGGCTGTCCGTTTCTTTGGGAATTAACAAAAGTGCCAAAGAATAAAAAACAGCCACCGTGTTGGCCTACAAAAACCTACAAAATTAAAAAATCCATCCTTTTATTTGCAAATAACATTTGAATTAATGTCAAAAATGGTTCTTTTTGAATTAATTGCAAAAAAGACAGGCTGTGCTGACTCTGAGGCAGATGGGCCGACGAAGCTGAGTCCACCGCACAGGCTGTCCGACGTGGCTTGACGCCAGCGAACAAGCCTTAACCCATGGGCTTGGGAGCCCTTCAAACCACCTGCACGGCAATGCTCAGCTGGTAGCCATGGTTGCGGATGGATTCGATGCAGCTGCCCTCGGCGCCGGCACTGGCCAGTTTTTTGCGCAGCCGCACAATGCGCACTTCCAGGCTGGCTTTGGGATAGTTTTCCAGGTCCAGGCCCAGGGTTTCGGCCATTTGCCAGTAGGCCACCCGCTGGCCGGGGGCGCGGGAGAAGGCCACCAGCATGGCGGTTTCAGCGGCGCTCAAGCTGACGGGAGGGTGTCCGTCTTTGCTCAGCGTCATTTGCAGCTGCGACAGGGTGAAGGCATTTTGGGCGCTCAGAAGCGTTTCCATTTTCTGGCGGCGCCTGCCAATGGCGGCCACTGCGGCGCACAGTTCGGGCACTTCCAATGGTTTGGTCAGGTACATGTCGGCGCCGTGCGCGTAGCCATCGAGCTTGTCTTGCAAGGTGGAGCGGGCTGTGACCATGATGAGACCGGCCAATGGGTAAGCGGTGCGCACCCGTGCGGCCAGGCTCAAACCGTCTTCGCCGGGCAGGTTCAGGTCGACCAGAAAGATGTCGACCGGCCTGCCACCGGCTTCGTCTTCGAGTTCTTCGGCGCAGGACAGGGCCGTGACCTGGTGGCCAGCTTCTTCCAGGGCCTGCTGGAGCAGGTCGCGCAAGATGTCGTGGTCTTCGACCAGAACGAGGTTCAGACGGGGTTCAGAGGTAGCCACAGGACGAATTCCACTTGTGTTGCGCTGGGCTCGTAGTTCAACGAGCCGCACAGTGTGTGCGCCAGTTGCTGCGACAGGTACAGGCCCAGGCCGGAGCCCGATTCGCGCTGCGCGCCGCTGGAGCGGTAATACTTGCTGAAGATTTGCGTGGCCTCTGGCCAACCCGCCAGTCCAGGGGGGTTGGCGATGCGAACGCTCAGGCCGGGCTGGCCGTCTTGTGGCGTGGGGGTGCAGGCGATGTGAATGGGGGTGTGGGCATCGCCATAGCGCATGGCGTTGTCCAGCAGGTTGTTCAAAATGATCTGCAGCAGTTGCGCATCGGTCTGCACTGCGGGCAGGTTCGGGGGCGCCGTCAGCTGCATGCGTGTACCGAGCGCAGCATGGTTTTTGGCCAGTTGCTGCAGCAGTTGGGGCACTTGCAGCGATTGCCGATGGGGGGACAGGCTCAAGTCGCCCACCTGGTCGGCCTGCACGCAGCGGTCGATGATGGCCTTCATGTCTTGCACCGCACGGCCAGCGTGTTGCAGGTTTTCTTCGCGGTGCTTGCGGGTGCCCAGGGCCAGCGAGACGACGGCCAAGGGGGTCTTGAGCTCGTGCATGAGCATGTGCAGAAATTGCGACTGCTCTTGGCGGCGGCGTTGTTCAAGCTCGGTGTCTTGCTGGGCTTTTTGCAGCTGCCAGGCCATTTGCTGGTGGTGGCGGTGCTGGCGCTGTCCCCGCACGAACAGAATCACCGTCATCACCATGCCCGAAGCCAGGCCGTGCAGGATCAGCAGGTATTGCGACCAGCCCAGGGGTTGCAACCACCCCAGCACCGAGACCAGCCCGATCACCAGGCTGCCCAGGATCAGACTGTAGTAGCCGAGCATGACTTTTTTGGGCATGAGGCGATCAACCAAGGGGTCAGGATGGCAGGTGAGTGCGGTGATGAACACCAGCAAGGACGCCAGCATCAGACCCTGAACGGTCATGAAGGTGGCGATGCCGGGCTGGCCGGCCAGCACCATCAGGGGCAGCGCCAGGCTGACCCAGGCCATGAGCTTGAGCGCTCGCATGAGGGGTTGGCGTGGCCCGTAGCTGGAGAGCAGGGTGCGGTCGAACCACAGACCGACCGGCAAAGTGAGGGTGACGAGCAGCGAGAACGTGGTGTCCATGACACCGGCGGGCAAGGTGCCTGCAGGCAAGAACAGATTGGGCAGGCCCAAATAGCCCAGACTGTAGGCGATGTAGATGCTGTGCCGCAGCAAGTAAGTGCCGAGCACCTTTTCGGGTTGCACCCACCAGACGCTCAGCAGGGCCAGCAGCATCAGCAACACGATGGCCGTGTACAGCGCCGCCCAAGCCAGGGTACGGGTTTCTGCTGCGGGCAATTCATCTGCAGGCAGAGCGTCCACCGCCAGGCGGTGGGTGCTGGTGCTTTTGATCCGCAGCCACAGGTCACGCGGCTGTGGCGAGGCCGGCAGCACAAAGGTGTAACCCAGCGAGGGCGCAGCGGTGCTGCCTTGGGGGTGGTTGTCGCCCGCGCGGAAGGCTTGCTCAGGCGCGGCTGGGTCGTACAGCGTGATCTCGTCGACCCAGGGCGGTGTCAAGCGCAGCGCCACGGGCTTCTGGCTGGCCGCCAGTGTCAGGCGAAGCCAGTGGGCCGATGGGCCGTAGCCCCGGTTGAAGATGCCTGGGTAGGCGGTGTAGTTCTGTCGCTGCGCTTCGTCCAGCTGGACCTGGGCGGTGGTGTCTTGCCAATAAGCGCTGGACAGGATCAACGGTTGTTGAGAGCCAGCATGGGTCAGTCCGGTCAGCCAGAGCCAGCCCGCCACGAGCAGCACCCAGCGCCAGGCCATGCGTTGGCATGGCGCACCGAAGGCTATTGCTTTTATGGAAAAAATCAAATTCGACCTGCTGCTTGGGATTTTTGTCAATATCAAACACTTGGCAGGGGCAGAGCCTACCAATGCCTACATGGATGGTGGGGGCTGAAGGGCGTTCAAAGCCAGCTTCAGCACCTGCGCCAGTGCGTCTGGTGCATCGGCCGCCACCACCTGCCGCTGCGGCATGCCGCGCAGCCAGGTGAGTTGGCGTTTGGCCAGTTGCCGCGTGGCAAAAATGCCGCGTTCGCGGATGTCGGTTTCGCTCCAGCCTTCCGCCAGCCCTTGCCAGGCCTGGCGGTAACCGACGCAGCGCATCGAGGGCAGATCGGGGTGCAGGTCACCGCGCGCGCGCAGGGCGCGCACCTCGTCAAGGAAACCGGTCGCCATCATGGCGTCGAAACGCTGAGCGATCCGTTCGTGCAACCAGGCGCGGTGTTGAGGCTCCAGGCTGATGACCGGGATGTTCCAGGCCGTGGCCGAAGACTTGGCCTCCTGGTGGAAGGACGACAAAGCCCGTCCAGTGGTGGTCCAGACTTCGAGTGCACGCCCGATGCGTTGGCTGTCGCCCGGGGCCAGGCGCGCCGCTGTGACCGGATCGACCCGGGCCAGTTCGGCGTGCAGGGCAGGCCAGCCCAGCGCCGCCGCGCGTTGCTGGATGTCGGCCCGCACCTGAGGGTCGGCAGCGGGCATGTCGTTCAGGCCCTCCAGCAGGGCTTTGAGGTACAGCAGGGTGCCGCCGACGATCAGCGGGGTTTTGCCGCGCGCGCGGACCTCGCCGATGAGCCGTGTGGCATCGCGTGCGAAGTCGGCGGCGCTGTAGCTGTGCAAAGGGTCGAGGGTATCGATCAGGTGGTGGGGCACCTGTGCCAACTCTTCGCGGCTGGGTTTGGCGGTGCCAATGTCCATGCCCCGGTAAACCAGGGCCGAGTCCATGCTGATGATCTCGGCGCCGCCGCGTGGGGCCAGTGCGTCGGCCAGCGCCAGTGCCGCAGCGGTCTTGCCACTGGCGGTGGGGCCGACCAGGGCGATGGCGTCGACGGGGCGCTGTGCAGGCATGGTCAGGCCTGTGCCGCAGCGATGAGGGGACGCCCGTGGCGCTGCACCGCCGTCCACGCCACAAGGGCGATCACCACACTCCACAGCAGCATGCCGTGGGCCAGGGCGAACAGGGGCACGTCCATGTGCCGGCCCAGCCAGCCGCCCATGAAGAAAGCGCCCAGCATCATCAAAAAACCGTTCAGGGCCGACGCCGTGCCCGCCTGGTGCGGAAAGGGGGCGACGGCGGCGCTCTGCCCACAGGGCTGGTGCACGCCATGGCCGAACATGAACAGGTAGACCGGCCCCATGACGGCCCAGGCGCCGTACCAGGGCAGGTCATGCCCCGCATGGGCCAGTGTGGCCAGCAGCACGCCGCCGCCCAGTGTCAGCACCGCAGCCACACCGACGGTGCGGTGCATGCTGGTGCGCCGCAGCATCCAGCGGCCCCAGAAGGTGCCGACGATGTAGGCGAAAGACATGGTGAACATGAGCAGACCGTAGACGGTCTTGCTGTAGCCCAGTTGGCGGGTGAAGACGAAAGACGACGTGGCCAGAAAGGTGAACAGGCCCAGGTAGGACGCCGCAGACAGCGCACACCAGGTGCGAAACACCGGGTGGCGAACGATGTCCAGGTTGGAGCGCCACAGCGAACGCCAGTGCAGGGCGTCGTGGCGGCGCTGCGCCAAGGTTTCCTGGAAGCCCCACAGCAGCAGGGCCAGGGTGAGCAGGCCAAAGAGGGTGACCGACAGCAAGGCGTAGCGCCAGCCTACCCAGTCGCTCAGCAGCCCGCCCACCGGGGCGCAAGTGCAGGCAATGATGCCCAAGCCCGACAGGGCCTGTGACATGACGTGGGCGCCTTCGTGGGGCTGAAAGAGATCGCGCACGATGGCGCGTGCCGCCATGACGGCCGCGCCCATGGCCACGCCCTGCACCGCGCGCGCGGCGATCAGCCAGGCGATGCTGGGGGCTGACACACAGGCCAGCGACGCCAGCACATAGGCGCCCATGCCCCACAGCAGGATGGGGCGGCGCCCGAAGCGATCAGACAGTGGGCCCCAGACGAGTTGTGACACACCAAAGGCCAGCAGCAGCGCCGTCAGGGTGAGCTGGATATCGCCCATGCTGGCCCCCAGGTCTTCACGGATGGCGGGCAGGGCCGGCAGATAGAGGTCGGTGGTGACGGCTTGCAGGCCCAGCAGCAAAGCGAGCAGCAGCACAACGAGGTGGCGTGGCATCAGCGCCCTCTCAGAAACAGGGCATCGAGATCGCGCATGCCCATCTGGCGCCAGGTCGGGCGGCCGTGGTTGCACTGGTCGGAGCGTTCGGTCTCTTCCATCTGCCGCAGCAGCGCGTTCATCTCGGTCAGCGTGAGCTGGCGGTTGGCGCGCACCGCGCCGTGGCAGGCCATGGTGGCCAGAATCTCGTTTTGCGCACGTTGCACCACGGTGCTGGCGTCGTGCTGGCTGAGCTCGGCCAGCACGCTGCGGGCCAGTTCCACCGCATCGCCCTGGGCCAGGCTGGTGGGCACTGCACGCACCGCCAGCGTCTTGGCCGACAGGGGCGAGATTTCGAGGCCGAGTTGCGCCAGCGCCTCGGCGCAGCTTTCGGCGGTGGCCACCTCGGTGGGCGTGGCCGCGAAGGTGGATGGGATCAGCAAGGGCTGGCTGGCGATGCCGCCCGCGTCGGCGCCGAGCTGCAGCTTGAGCCGCTCGTAGACGATGCGCTCGTGCGCGGCATGCATGTCGACCACCACCAGGCCCTGGGCGTTTTCAGCCAGGATGTAGACGCCGTGCAGCTGTGCCACGGCACGGCCCAGCGGCCAGTGCTGTTCGGCAGCGGCAGCGGTCTGTGGGCCGGCCGCAGGCGCGGCTTCGAGCGGGGTGGGGGCCGCCCATGGCGTGGTCTGCTCCTGCACCGTGGGCACGGGGTGGGCGGCCGCTTGCGGTGTCCACAGGGCTTTCAAGTCGGCCATGGCGCGCTCGGCGTCGACGCGCGGGCGCTCAAAGCGCGGTGGCTCTGGGCGCGATTCCAGGGCCATGCTGCCTTGCCGCCAGCTGGCCGATTCGGGCAGGGCCTGGGGGGCAGGAGCTTGCAGCGTCAGTGCTTCGGCAGGCGCATCGCCCAGTGTCTGCGAGCGCGGCGCGGCCAGCGCCTGTTCAATCGCGTGGCGCACCGCCTGGTGCACCTGGCGGCTGTCGCGAAAACGCACTTCGATCTTGGTCGGGTGCACGTTCACATCGACCAGGGTCGGGTCGATCTGGATGAACAGCGCGTAGGCCGGCTGCTTGTGGCCGTGCAGCACGTCCTCGTAGGCGCTGCGCGCGCCGTGCATGACCACCTTGTCGCGCACGAAGCGCCCGTTCACATAGGCGAACTGGTGGTCGGGCCGCGAGCGTGCGGCGTCGGGCGTGCCCGCGCGGCCCACGATGTGCATGGGGCCGATCTGGAAATCCACCGCGATGGACTGCGCGACGAAGTCGTTGCCCAGCACATCGGCCAGGCGCTGTTCCAGGCCGCTGGGGCCGGGGTGCACGCGCCACTGCTCGACCAGCTTGCCTTCGTGCCAGATGGCAAAGCTCACGTCGGGTCGGGCCAGCGCGTGGCGGCGCACGGCCTCAATGCAGTGCGCCAGTTCGGTGCTGTCGCTCTTGAGGAATTTGCGGCGCGCGGGCGTCGAGAAAAACAGCTCCTTGACCTCGACCGTGGTGCCCACGGCGCGGGGCGCGGGGCGCACCTCACCTGTGCGGCCATCGAGGGCAAAGGCGCTGGGCTGGCCGTCCATGCGCGAGAGCAGGGTCAGTTCGGACACCGAGTTGATGGCCGCCAGCGCTTCACCGCGAAAGCCCATGGTCATGACCGACTCGAGTTCATCGAGGTTGCCGATCTTGCTGGTGGCGTGCCGCTTGAGCGCGGTGGCCAGTTCGTCCGGCGCGATGCCACCGCCGTCGTCTTCGACCGAGATCAAGCGGGTGCCGCCGCCCAGCAGGCGCAGCGTGATGTGCTGCGCGCCCGCGTCCAGGGCGTTGTCCACCAGTTCGCGCACCACGGACGCGGGGCGCTCGACCACCTCGCCGGCGGCGATCTGGCTGATCAGTTCATCGGGGAGTTCGCGGATCGGGCGGCGCGCAGCCTGGGGGGAGGTCGGGTCAGTCACCGTCACATTTTAGAGGGGCCGGGCAGGGATAATCCGCACATGGACATCCTCTTGCAACTCGTCGATTTCATCCTCCATGTGGACCGCTACCTGGAGGCCTTTGTGGCGCAACACGGCGCCTGGGTGTATGCGCTGCTGTTCCTGATCGTGTTCGTCGAAACCGGTCTGGTCATCATGCCGTTTTTGCCCGGCGACTCGCTGCTGTTCATCGTGGGGGCCATGTGCGGCGCCGAGTTGATGAGCCTGCCCCTGGCCATGGGTCTGCTGCTGCTGGCGGCGATCGTGGGCGACCAGACCAACTACACGATCGGTCGTTACTTCGGCCCCAAGGTGTTTCGCTGGGAAAACTCGCGCTTTTTCAACCGACAGGCCTTCGAGCAGGCCCATGCCTTCTACGAAAAGTACGGCGGCATCACCATCGTGCTGGCGCGCTTCATGCCCTTCATCCGCACCTTTGTGCCCTTTGTGGCCGGCGTGGCCGCCATGACGCGCAGCCGTTTCACCTTTTACAACGTGGCTGGGGGCTGCTTGTGGGTGGTGGGCTTGCTGCTGGCCGGCTACCTGTTTGGCAACCTGCCCTTCGTGCAGACGCATTTGTCCAAGATCATCTGGGCGCTGATCCTGGTGCCGGGCTTGATCGCCCTTGGCGGCGCCTGGCGGGCGCGCCGGCAGGCCGCCTGAAGCTGCAAGCCTTTTTCAGACCTTGAGGAACAGCTCGGGGTCTGGCGCAAAGTGGCCGTGCAAAGGCACCAGCGCACCGCCCAGGGCGCGCGCATCCGAGCCGATCAGGCCGGTGTGCAGCGTGGGCGGCCACAGCCCCTCCCAGTTGTGCGCCTGCATGGCCTGGCGGGTTTCGGCGATCAGTTCGTCCAGCATCTGGCGGTCGAGCGAGCCGTCGATCACCACCGCGTCCAGGTCGAGAAATGCTGTGCCACTGACCACCGCATGGGCCAGCGCCTGTGCGGCCTGGCGCAGCCATTGGCGGGTGGGCTCGGCGTGCGGGCCTTGCAAGGCCCGCTGGTCGTAGGCGGCCATGCGGTCCAGCCCCAGGGCCTGCAAACGTTCCTCGAGTTCCCACAGCGAAGCCTGGTGGATCAGCTGGCGGCGCGGGCCGCCCTGTGCGCCGTCGGGCCAGGGCAGCGACGCCACAGCGCCCGCATTGCCATGCACACCCACATGGGGGTGCGAATGGATGACCAGGCCGCCACCCACGAAGGTGTCGACAAACAGGTAGAGGAAGCTGCGCAACTCGCGCCCCCGGCCCGACACCAGCTCGGCCACGGTGGCCGCTGCGGTGTCGCGCGCGAAGCTCACGGGCAGTTCGGTCATGCCCTGCACTTCACTGGCCAGATCGACCGCGTTCCAGGCCTGGGCCTGGGCGTCGGACAGGCCGAGCAAGCGGTGCCAGCCGCCCATCACAAACGGGGCGGCCACGCCCACGCCGACCAGGCGCGTGGCCAGCGGGCCCAGGCTGTCGCTGAGCTGGCGCAGGTGCTCGCCCAGGGCTGGCAGCAGTTGCTGGGCGTCGGGAAAGTCGTAGGCCAGGCTCAGGCGCGAGCGCACCTGGCCGGCAAAATCCACCAGCAGCCAGTCGGTGCTGCGCCGGCCCACCTTGATGCCGATGGCAAAGGCCCCGTCGGGGTTCAGGCGCAGCGGCACCGAGGGCTGGCCAATGCGCCCGCGCACCGGGGCGTCGCGCACGATCAGGTCGTCTTCTTCGAGGCGGGTGGTGATCAGGCCGATGGTTTGCGCCGTCAGGCCGGTCAGGCGGGCCAGTTCGGCCTTGGGCACGCTGCCGTGCAGGCGCAGGGCCTGCAGCACCACGCGCTCGTTGTACTGGCGCATGCCCACGTGGTTGGAGCCACGCGGGCGCAGGCTGGCGCTGGTGCTGGGGGCGTTCATGGCCGCAGATTGTCCCCGATCACCCCTTTGCGCAGGATGAAGTTGCCAAAGGGCTGGGCCTCGCCCGTGACCACGATGGCAAAGGCCTGGCGGGTGCGCTCGTAGAAGGCGTAGCGCTCCACGCCTTCCACGCTCTGGTCGGGCTGCAGTTCGGGCGCGAGTTGTGCGATCACTTCGCGCTGCAGGGCGCTGCGGTAGTCGTCCGGGGTGTCGCTCACGCGCATGCAGGCCACCGGGTGCGGCACGTCGGTGGCCAGCGGCAGCACCGAGGTGACGGCCTGCACGGCGCGCGCCATGCCTACGCCGGGCAGGCGCAGCACGGGCTTGCCAGCGGCCAGCTGGTGCGCGGTGAAGTTGGCGTCGGCCAGCACCAGCGCGTCGTCGTGGCCCATCTCGGCCAGCAGTTTGAGCAGCTCGGGAAAGAGCAGGGGGTCGATGCCTTTGAGCATGGGATGTGTCTTTCGGCTGAGGGCTCAGGCCAGGCACTCGGGTGGAATGTCCTCGGCCTTCATGGCCCCGGTCATCACCGCCACGGTGTCGCTCATGCTGATGGCCTTGGGGTTCACCACCGCGGCGCGCTTGCCCAGGCGGGCGATGTGGATGCGGTCGGCGATCTCGAACACATGCGGCATGTTGTGCGAGATCAGCACCACCGGCAGGCCCTTGTCGCGCACGCGGCGGATCAGCTCCAGCACCATATTGCCTTCTTTCACACCCAGCGCCGCAGTGGGCTCGTCCATGATGACCACATGCTCGGCAAAAGCCGCCGCGCGCGACACCGCCACGCACTGGCGCTGACCGCCCGACAGCGTTTCGACCGGCTGCACCATGGAGCGGATGCCGACCTTGAGGTCCTGCATGCGGGCGATGCTTTCCTGCAGCATCTTCTTCTTGTCGACCATGCGCAGCACGCGGCCCATGAAACCCGGTCGCAGCAGCTCGCGGCCGAGGAACAGGTTTTCGGCGATCGTCATGGCGGGGGCCACGGCCAGGTCCTGGTACACAGTCTCGATGCCGGCGCGGCGTGCGTCGATGGGGGAGCGGAACTGGATGGCCTGGCCGTCCAGCACGATCTCGCC
>JACCDU010013579.1_pt1 | contig 14391 bp, 11 predicted proteins | sample 7446081 | NCBI WGS metagenome assembly JACCDU01 (sample SAMN15323447, study PRJNA562643) | freshwater metagenome | isolation source: river surface water | place: USA:Blue River Watershed | collected 2017-08-17
AGTTCTCGGTGATGACACCTCAGCCCGAGGTGCAGATCCGGGGCGACGGCCAAAGTGATTTCGAGTCGGTGGGCCGCGTGATGTACGCGGTGCAGCGTGCGGGCATCACCAAGGTGGGCTTCATCACAGAGCCGTCGGGCAACTGACAGGAGCAAGACATGGGAATGAATGTAGGAACAAGTTCCAGCAGTGAGCCGGAGGTGATGATCGACATGAACACCACGCCGCTGATTGACGTGATGCTGGTGCTGTTGATCATGCTGATCATCACGATCCCGGCGCAGCTGCATGCGGTGAACCTGGACATGCCGCTGCCGAGCAACGCGGCCAAGAAGGCCGACCCGGTGGTGATCAAGATCGATGTGGACGCGGGCAGTGTGATCAACTGGAACGGCAAGCCGGTGGGCAGCCGCGCGGAGCTGGAGGCCAAGCTGACGGAGGCGGCCGCTCAGCAGCCACAGCCGGAGCTGCATATCCGCTCGCACGCGAAGGCGAAATACGAGGCGGCGGCGGCCGTGATGGCCAGTGCGCAGCGCATTGGGCTGACCAAATTGGGGATCGTGGGCTCGGAGCAGTTTGTCAACTGAGTCCGTCCCAGCAAGTTGTTGAGTACGTTTCTTCCAAGGAAACCTTCTGGCCCCCTCCCTCACGGGTGGGGGCATTTTTTTGAATTAACATTGCTCGAACTGTGAGAGAAGTGAATGGCCAAGGCTGAACCTGAAAAGCGCAAGATACAAATGGCGGACATTGCCCGCCTGGCTGGGGTGTCGACCGCGACAGTTTCACGTGCCCTCAATGGCAGTGCGCTGATCAACGAAGAAACACGCTTGCGCATCATCGAGCTGGCACGTTCACTCAATTACACGATCAACCTGGGCGCGCAAAACCTGCGCAAGGGTGACAACACCACCATCGGCGTGGTGATCCCGTATTACCCCGCCAACCGTCAAAGCATCTCCGATCCTTTCTTTCTGGGCATGCTCGGTAGCCTGGCCGATGCCCTGACGGATCGTCAGTACGACATGCTGCTGTCGCGCGTCGATGCCGACCATCTTGAGCGTATTTCTGCCTTGTACGACTCAGGCCGTGTGGGCGGCATCATCGTGATCGGTCAGTGGGGCCACCATGACCAGCTCAATGAACTGGCGCGCCAGCGGCTGCCATTTGTGGCCTGGGGCGCGCAATTGCCCAACCAGTTGTATTGCAGTGTGGGTGGCGACAATGCCAGCGGCGGTCAACTGGCCACCGAGCATTTGCTGGGCTTGGGCCGCAAGCGGATCGCTTTCATGGGCGAGAAATCTTTGCCCGAGCCTGAAAAGCGCCATGCGGGTTACCAAAAGGCCCTGCGCAAGGCCGGTCTGAAGACAGATCCTGCGTTGTACATCCCCTCTTCATTCGCCCCGCTGGGTGCGCAAGAGGCTTTGCGGGTGCACCTGGACCGCCATGGCTTGAACTTTGACGCCATCGTGGCGGCCAGTGACCTGATCGCCATCAGCGCATTGGGGGTGTTGCGTGAGCGTGGTTACCGTGTGCCCGAAGACGTGAGCGTGGTCGGCTACGACGATGTCGAACCCGCAGCGCACAGCTTCCCGCCTTTGACCACGGTGCGTCAGCCGCTGGACTTGGCGGGTGCCCATCTGGTGGACTGCCTGTTGCGCATCATGGCCGGTGAAAAACCCGAGTCGGACTTGTTGCCCACGACCCTGGTTGTGCGCGAATCAACGAAGGCGATCTGACCGCATCTCAAAGCGCTGCGGCGCTTGGCTTGCCGCACCAGCTTGCCGTTCTCCGGCAATGATCCGGCCGCAGCTGCCCGCTTGCACTTGGCCCAGCCAGGTGGCGGCGATGCGTTGACCGTCGTGCGATTCTTCCATGGTGAACTCACCATTCTCGATGTCGGCGACCACCGCAAAGTGCTGGGGGGGGTGCATCAATGTGCCCCGCAGGCTGCCTTCGTGCTCGGGGTGCGGGCGCAGCAGCAGTGTCCAGGGCACGCTTTGACCGGCCAAAGTCACGCGCCAAGTGCCAACAAGTTGTTCTGGGCTGATGTCTTCAGCAGCGCAGCCGGGTACTGACGGCGCGGTGCTGCATGCCGACAGGCTGGCCAGGCAGACGCCCGTGATCCAGCAAGCCCATGTGCGTGAGGGTTTCATGGCTTGGCCTCTGCGGCAGAGTCGGCCGCCCGCTTGGCAAACTCGGCGCGCAATGCACGGAGTTTTTCTCGGGGGTCTTCCTTGGTGGTGTTTTCGTCCAGCCGCATTTCGGCAATGAATCGGCTGGGCAAGGCGGCCACCATTTCGCGGCCTTTTTTGCGGCGTTTGGTCCAGCTCACGGCCAGGCTGCGCTGAGCCCGGGTGATGCCCACGTACATCAGGCGGCGCTCTTCCTGCAGGCGCTGCAAGATGCCTTCGCTCATCGGGCCGTCGGCTTGACCCGAAGGCGAATCGTCATCGCCCAGCTTGAAGGGCAGCAGGCCTTCGTTCACGCCCACCAGCATCACATGCGGCCACTCCAGACCCTTGGAGGCGTGCAGGGTCGAGAGCGTGACCACGTTCTGGTCTTTCTCGCGCTCGCTCAGGGTGGAGATCAGCGAGATGGTCTGCGCCACGTCCAGCAAACTCTTGGTTTCTGTGGCTTGTGCGCCGGTGGCGTCTTCGATCTCACCGCCGCAGCGCCCGGCCATCCAATCGCAAAACTCCAGCACATTGGTCCAGCGAGCCGAGGCTACTTTCTCATTGTCTTCGCCGTCGTACAAGTGTGATTCGTAGCCAATATCTTTGAGCCACTCCATCAAAAAGGCCAGCGCCGCTTCTTTGCCCAAGGTGTGGCGGGCGCGGTGTTCGAGGTCGTTGATGTAGCGACCAAACTCGTGCAGACCCGCCACAGCGCGGGCATTCACTGCGCTGGGCAGGCTGCCCGCGAACAGAGACTCGAACAGGCTCAACTTGTATTGCGTGGCAAAGGTGCCCAGCTGGCCCAGCGTCTGGTGGCCGATGCCGCGCTTGGGGCTGGTGATGGCGCGCAAAAACGCCGGGTCGTCGTCGTTGTTGATCCACAGGCGGAACCAGGCGCACAGGTCTTTGATCTCGGCCTTGTCGAAAAAGCTCTGCCCGCCAGACACTTTGTAGGGGATGTTGGCGCGTCGCAGGGCTTGCTCAAACGGCCGAGCCATGTGGTTGGCGCGGTAGAGGATGGCAAAGTCCTTGAACTCGCGGTGCTTGGACGGGTTGACCTGGCCACCGCGAATCGACTGGATGCGCGCAATCGCCCGGTCGGCCTCATGCTCTTCGTTGACCGCATCGACCACACGCACCGGCTCGCCCTCGCCCAATTCTGAAAACAGGGTTTTGGGAAACAGTTTGGGGTTGGGCTGGATCACATTGTTGGCCGCCCGCAAGATCGCGCTGGTGGAGCGGTAGTTCTGCTCCAGCTTGATCACCTTCAGATTCGGAAAGTCTTGTGGCAGGCGCTTGAGGTTGTCCAGTGTCGCGCCGCGCCAGCCGTAGATCGACTGGTCGTCGTCGCCCACCGCCGTGAAACGACCGCGCTCGCCCACCAGGTGCTTGAGCACTTCGTATTGGGTGGCGTTGGTGTCCTGGTACTCGTCTACCAGCACATGGCCCATCTTGGCCTGCCAGCGTTCGCGCACCTCGGGGTAGTCGGCCAGCAGCTTGAGCGGCATGCCGATCAGGTCGTCAAAGTCCACGCTTTGGTAAGCGATCAAACGTTCTTCGTAAAGGCCCATGATGCGGGCGATCACGCGGGCGTTGTCGTCAGGCGCTTGGGCGGCTGCCTGCTCGGCGTTCAGGCCCATGTTTTTCCACAGGCTGATGGTCCACTGCCACTGGCGGGCCGTGGCCGCGTCGGTGGTGCCGCCGCAGTCTTTCAGGATGCTGGTCACATCGTCCGCGTCCATGATGCTGAACTGCGGTTTGAGGCCCAGAACATGGCCGTCTTCGCGCATGATGCGCACGCCCAGGGCGTGGAAGGTGCAGACCGTCACATCTTTGGCCGCTTTGCCGATCAGGTCCTTGGCGCGCTCGCGCATTTCGGCCGCGGCTTTGTTGGTGAAGGTGATCGCCGCGATGCGTTTGGGCTCCAGGCCAACATCGATCAAGCGGCCAATCTTGTGCGTGATCACCCGTGTTTTGCCCGAGCCCGCACCGGCCAGAACCAGGCAAGGGCCCTGAACATAGTTCACGGCTTCAAGTTGGGCGAAATTCAGACCGGCAGACATGGAGGACTCGGGATCATCGGGGCAAAGCCGATCATCATAGCGGCCCGGACGCTGGGTTTTGATTCCATGACGGGTGAGGCGGTGGGGGCCATGTCGGTCTGGCGACGGGTTGCCCGCTGTGGGGCGGCGACAATCAGGCCATGCTTGAAGTTCTGCGCATCACATTTCCTTTTTTCGCCCTGGTTTTGTGCGGCTACGCCGCCGCCCGCAAAGGCTTGTTGCCACTGGAGGCGATTCCTGGTCTGAATGGCTTCGTGCTGTTTTTTGCCTTGCCTTGCATGCTGTTTCGTTTTGGTGCCAGCACGCCGATTGCGCAATTGCTGGACGCCGGCGTTTTCTTCACCTATCTGTTCTGTGCGCTGGTCATGGTGGCGTTCACCATCGCCGTCAGTCTGAACCCGCGCATCCGCTGGAACGATGCTTCCTTGGGGGCGCTGGTCGCGGCGTTTCCCAACACCGGTTTCATGGGCGTGCCGCTGCTGGTGGCTTTGTTGGGGCCCGCCGCTGCAGGGCCTGCGATTGTGACCATTTTGGTGGACATGGTGGTGACCACGTCTTTGTGTGTGGCGCTGTCCCGCATGGACGCGGCGGGTGAGCATGGCGCTGCCGTGGCTGCCCGCAAGGCGCTGGCAGGCGTGGTCCGCAACCCCATGCCCTGGGCGATTTCGCTGGGCGGTGCGTTTTCTTTCTGGAATTTGGAGCTGATCGGGCCTGTGGCCAAGACCGTGGGCTTGCTGGCCGATGCGGCGTCCCCGGTGGCGCTGTTCACCATCGGTGCGGTGCTGGCGCGCTCGCAAATGCTGGCCCACCAGCGGCCACATGGGCCGCTGCGCGCAGGCGATTATTGGCCTGTGGCGCTGATCAAGCTGCTGCTCCATCCGCTGCTGGTTTTTGCGGTCGCTACGGCGGCGATCCGTTGGGGGGTGCCGATTGACCCATTCGCTTTCATGGTGATGGTGTTGGTGGCGGCTTTGCCCAGTGCCAGCAATGTCTCGCTGCTGGCCGAGCGCTTGGGCGCAGACAATGGGCGGATTGCCCGCATCATTTTGGTCACCACCTCTTTGGCATTTTTGACCTTCTCTGGCGCGGTGGCTTGGCTCAAGCCTTGAGTTTCAAATCCTGAGCGTCAAATCGCCTGGGGGTCCACATCCACCAACCAGCGGATCACGCCTTTGTGCTCGGGTTGGCTGCGCAACTGGTGCAGCACGCTGTGCAGGTGCCACAGCATTTTTTGCAAGGCCATGCGTGAGGGGCTTTCGAGCAGCATCTGGGCACGTTCCACATCGGCCACGCGCTGCATGCTCATGGGCACGGCGGGGTAGACGCTGACTTGCATCACCAGATCGGCGGTGGTCGGGTCGGCGCTCAATTGGGCTTCCAGCGTTTCCCGCGCGGCGTTCAGCAGGCCCTGGGCCACGTCCTGGCTGCGGGCGTCGGCGCGCAGCAGGGCCTGGTGGCTGATGGGCGGCAGATCGGCGGCGGTGCGTTCGGCCAGTTCGCTGGCGGCAAAGGCCGGGTAATCGTGTTTCTTGAGCGCTTCAAACAGCGGGTGCGTGGGGTGAAAGGTCTGCACCCACATCTCGCTGGTGGCGCTTTGGCTGGCCTCGCGTCCGGCCCGGCCAGCGGCCTGCATCAGCAAGGCAAACAGGCGCTCTGGGGCCCGAAAGTCGCTGGAGAACAAAGCCGTGTCGGGGTTGACTGCCGCGACCAGGGTGATCCTGCGGAAATCATGCCCCTTGGCAATCATCTGTGTGCCCACCAGGATGTCCACCTCGCCCGCGTGGACCGAGGCCAGCTGGCTTTCCAGCGCGCCTTTCATGCGTGTGGTGTCGGCATCGATGCGGGCGATGCGGATCGGTGAGCCATCGGGCCGTTTGACGTGGGCCAGCAATTCGCCCAAGTGCTCTTCAAGTTGCTCGGTGCCACGGCCAATGGGGGCGATGTCGGCATTGCCGCATTCGGGGCAGGCGCGGGGTACGCGCTCGGTCAGGCCGCAATGGTGGCAACGCAAGGTGCGGTCGATCTTGTGGAACACGCGAAAGGCACTGCAGTGCTTGCACTCGCTTTTCCATCCGCAGTCGGCACAATGCAACACCGGGGCATAGCCGCGCCGGTTGAGCAGCAGCATGCATTGCTCGCCGCGTTCGACACGTTCCTGAAGGGCGGCCACCAGTGGGGCAGACAGCACGGCTTTTTTGGCCTGGTGGTTCATGTCCACCCGGCGCACTTTGGGCAGCAGCCCGGTGCCAATCCGCGAAGGCATGTGCAGGCGCAGGTAGCGCCCGCCTTCATCGGCAGGGCGGCTCAGGTGCCAGCTTTCCAGGGATGGTGTGGCCGAAGCCAGCAGCACCTGCGCGTTTTGCAGGCGCCCCCGGTACACTGCCAGGTCGCGGGCTGAATAGCGGGCACCTTCTTGTTGTTTGTAGCTGGGGTCGTGTTCCTCGTCCACCACGATCAGTTTCAGGTGCGGCATGGACGCGAAAATGGCCATGCGCGTGCCCAACACGATGCGGGCGTGGCCTGCGTGCGCGGCCAACCAGCCCTTCAGGCGCTGTGCGGGCGTCATGCCGCTGTGCATGGAGACCACGGCTTGCTCGCCAAAGCGCGCTTGCACCCGCGCCTCCAGTTGGGGGGTGAGGTTGATCTCGGGCACCATCAAGAGGGCTTGGGCTTGCGCATCGGCCTCCAGCATGCGCTCGACCGCTTGCAGGTACACCTCGGTCTTGCCGCTGCCGGTGCTGCCAAACAGCAAGAAAGGGCCGCTGTGGCTTTGCATTTGCGCCAGCACGGCCTTTTGTTCATCCGACAAGGCCAGGCCAGGCCGGACCTCGATGGCGACCGGTTGGGCTTGCTTTTTCAGGCGCCGCGCCAGTTGTTCAGAGCTCAGGTCGCGCAACTGCGGTGGCAAGGCCGACAAAGCCACCTCGCCCAGCGAGCGCTGGTAGTACTGCGCCGAGAACTGCACGAGTTGCCGCCAGGTGGCATCCAGAGGCGGTAAGCCTTCCAGCAAGCCCGTCGCATCACGCACCGCCGAGGCGGGCATGTCTGCCGGTGCTGTGTCTGAAACACCCCACACCACGCCCAGCACCTCGCGCTTGCCAAATGGCACGCGCACCAGCTGGCCAGGCTGCACCTCAAACGGGCAGCGGTAGCTCAGCAAGCCCCCGATTTGACTGTGTGCGGGGGTCTGGACGGCAACATCGATCCAGCGGTGGGTGCTCACATTATTTCCGGTGTTTTGGCGAGATTGGTGGTTTTGGTGGTTATGGAAATTCTCCAAATCTGGCCTAAGTCATTGATTTCAAAGTGCTTTGCCGGTCATCCAAAAAAACTGTGGATAACTTTGTGGAGAACCCGGTCCGTATGGCCGGAAACCCTTGAAAATCAAGCCTTCCGCTAGAATGCCCACGCAATGTGCAGCTTGAAAAATCCCTTTTAAATCAACAACTTGGAATTTTTGGTGTAGATCAAATCGGGTGTTACGAAATGTACGATCTCGTCAAAGGGTGTTTGGATTTTTGTGCATAAGTCAAGCACCCGGATGCATATATTTTCTAAAAAAATTGGCACCGGGACTTTGTTTTATGCTAAATCCGTTTCAAGCGGTGGCCCGCAGCTGACGGGAGTGCTGGTGCACCGCTTCCACCAAGGCCGACACATGCTCAGGCGAGGTGAACTGGCTGATGCCGTGCCCCAGGTTGAAGATGTGTGTAGGGCCTGATCGGGTCGTGTCTGTGTGCGGTGTGCCAAAACTGTCGAGCACGCGGCGCGCCTCTTTGGCGATCTGCTCGGGCGGTGCAAACAGCACGTTCGGATCGATGTTGCCTTGCAGCGCTTTGCCGGGGCCGCCCACTTGGCCGCCCACCAGGGCACGGGCTCGGCCCAGGTTCATGGTCCAGTCCAGGCCCAGCACGTCGCAGTTCAGGCCCGCCATTTCGGGCAGCCACAGGCCGCCGCCTTTGGTGAACACGATGCTCGGGATGCGCTGGCCGTTGTGCTCGGTCTTGAGCTGGCTCAGCACGCGGGCTGTGTAGGCCAGGCTGAATTCCTGGAAGGCGCCGTCGGCCAGCACACCGCCCCAGCTGTCGAAAATCATGGCCGCTTGCGCGCCCGCTTCGATCTGGGTGTTCAGGTACAGGGCCACGGCATCGGCGTTGATTTCCAGAATGCGGTGCATCAGGTCGGGGCGGCTGTACATCAGGCTCTTGACTTGGCGGTAGTCGTCCGAGCCCTTGCCTTCGACCATGTAGCAGGCCAGCGTCCAGGGGCTGCCCGAGAAACCGATCAGCGGCACACGGCCGTTCAGCGCTTTGCGGATCGAGGTCACGGCGTCGAACACATAGCGCAGCTTGTTCATGTCGGGCACAGCCAGCTCGGCCACGGCGGCTTCGTCGCGCACGTTTTTGGCAAAACGCGGGCCCTCGCCCTGGGCAAACGACAGGCCCAGGCCCATCGCGTCGGGCACGGTGAGGATGTCGCTGAACAAAATGGCGGCGTCAAAGGCGTAGCGCTCCAGCGGCTGCAAAGTCACCTCGGTGGCGTAGTCGACGTTGGTGGCCAGACCCATGAAGCTGCCCGCTTTGGCGCGGGTGGCGCAGTACTCAGGCAAATAGCGACCTGCCTGGCGCATCAGCCAGATGGGGGTGTGGTCGGTGGCTTGGCGCAGGCAGGCGCGCAAGAAAGTGTCGTTGGCCAGGGGGGCGAATGAAGAGGAAGAAGGGCTTGTGCTCATCCCTCGATTGTCGCAGGACTGCCTGTGCCTTCACCCGGCACTGCCGGGCATGACCGGGCGGGCGCGCTCACAAACCCCGCAGGGCCTGCTGCACCTCGGCCACCGATGGCAATTCGGACAGCAGCACCGGCGCACGGCCAGGTGCGTACAGCGCGTAGACCGGAACGCCGCTGCGGCCCAGGGCGGTCAGTGCTTGGGTGATGGCCGCATCGCGGCGTGTCCAGTCGGCGCGCATCAACACCACCTGGCGGGCGTCAAAGTCGGCCAGCAGACCCGCATCGGCCAGCGTGGTTTTCTTGTTGTACTGGCAAGTCACGCACCAGGCAGCGGTGAAGTCCACAAACACGGGGCGTCCTGCCGCCAGTTCGGACTGCAGGCGGGCTTCTGACCAGGCTTGCCAGCGGGGTGCTGTCTCATTGCTGGTCGTTTGGTTGGAGGGCGTTTCACGCAAGGCGGCTGGCAGCACGCTGATCGCCAGCCATACGATGGCGGCCCAAGCCAGCGCGCTCAACACCCAACGGGCACGGCCCTGCAAACCCCAGGCCCAAGCACCAAACGCCAAACACAACAGCATGGCCAGCAGGCCACTGGCACCGTCGATGCCGGTTTGCTGGCCCAGCACCCACAGCAACCAGATCACGGTGGCGAACATCGGGAAAGCCATGGCTTGGCGGAACACCACCATCCAGGCGCCAGGCTTGGGCAAGGCCCGGGCCACGGCGGGCCAGAAGCTGGCTGCCACGTACGGCAAAGCCATGCCCAGGCCCATGGCGACAAAGACGGCCAAGGCTTGCCATGCGGGCAAGGCGATGGCCAAGCCCAGCGAGGTGCCCATGAAGGGGGCGGTGCAAGGCGAAGCCACGGCCACCGCCAAAACGCCCGACAGACCGGCGTTGACCGTGGCGTGGCGGCTTTGCCAGCCTGCCAGGCGGCTGGGGACCATCTGACCGAATTCAAAAACGCCGGCCAGGTTCAGGCCGAGCACGGTGAACAGCACAGCCAGCCCGGCGACCACTGAGGGCGATTGCAACTGAAACCCCCAGCCCAGTTGCTCGCCCGCGGCGCGCAAGCCCAAGAGCAGCCCGCCCAGCAACAAAAACGAGAGGACCACGCCAGCGGTGTAGGCCAGACCCGCTGCGCGGTGTTCTGCCCGCCCATGGCCGGGTTGGGCAAAGCCCAGCACCTTGATGGCCAGCACCGGGAAGACGCAAGGCATCAGGTTCAGCAGCAAACCGCCGACAAAGGCGCCCAGAAGGGCCAGGACCAGGCTGCCCCAGCTGCCGCTTTGGGGCGTCGGGGCTTTGGCGTTGTCTGCCAGGGCTTTGGCCAAGGCGGGCGACACGCTGGCGCTGGGACTGGCTGTGGCCAAGGCCGGCCAGGTCCCGCTGACCGGTGTGGTCACCTCCACCGCCGGTGCACGGGGGGCCGACTCAGGGCCCGCAGCGATCACCCATGTCATCTGGGTCGGGCTTTCGCTGCGCTCATCGGAGACGGGCATCTGGGCCGTCCAGCGGGCACTTTGCCAGCTTTGCGTCCAGGTTTGACCCTGCACGGCAGCGTTGTTCACCACATTGGCCGTGACCGGAAACAGGCTCAGGGTTTGACCGCGCCATGCACTGGGCAGGGCATCGATGCTGAGCGTCACGGTGCGCCCATCGGTCGAGACGCTGGCCTGGTGTGCACCTGCAAGGGTTTGCGGGCTTTGCTTTTGTGCCGCGGCAAACAAGTCTCCATGCAAGGCGGTGGCGCCTTGCGCCGGCAAGCTCAGCTCAAACCTACCTTCTTGTGGAATGCATGCCTGGCGGCAGACCAGCCATTCGGCCTGCAGCTGGATTTTCACGGGGCCCACCACCGGCGCTTTGAAGTCAGGGCCAACGGTGACCGGCACGGGCAACACGACCGAGCCTTCGTAGCCATAGTTGGCCAGGGTGCCGATCGGGATCTTTTTGGGCAATGGCCAGGCGATCTCGCCCGCTTGCAGGCCCGTGGGCAGTTGCCATTCCAGCCGGGTGGGCAGACCCGAGTCACCCGGGTTTTGCCAATAGGTGTGCCAATGCGGCTGGTGCTGGATGTGCAGGCCCAGCCAGAATGTCTGTCCGGCCTGGATGCCTTGCGGCGCATGGGCCAGCAGCTCGGCACGGACTTGGTCGGTTTTGACCGTGGCGCTGGGCACCTGGGCATGAACGCCCGTGGCCAGCCCGCATGCGAGCGCAGCGATGCCCAAAGCCCATGAAGGGCGCAGGGCGCGCAAAGCAGACAGGATCAAGGTGAAGCAGTTCAACATGTCAGGACCAAGCGCCACCGTGACCAGCGCGCTTCATGGAAAGTGGCACTGTACACCGAGGGACCGGGCTCCATTAAGATGCGGGCATGCATACCCCTCGCCGTTTTTGGGCCGATCTGACCACCACCGACTTCGCCAAGCTGGCGCTGGACCGCACCATCGCAGTCTTGCCCGTGGCCGCGACCGAGCAGCACGGGCCTCATTTGCCGCTGTCGGTGGACACCGATCTGGTGGATGGGGTGGTGGTCGCCAGCTTGCCACATTTGCCTGCCGATTTGCCGGTCTTGTTTCTGCCGACGCAGGCGGTGGGCTTCAGCCCTGAGCACGCCCGCTTTCCTGGCACCTTGACCCTCAAATCTGAAACCATCGTGCGTTTGTGGACCGACCTGGGCGAGTCGGTGGCCGCCAGCGGCGTGCGCAAACTGGTGCTGTTCAATGCCCACGGCGGGCAAGTCAGCGTGATGGACTTGGTGGCGCGGGATCTGCGCGCACGTCTGGACATGCTGGTTTACAGCGTGAGCTGGTTCAATCTGCCTTTGCGCGATGCGAACGGGCAGGACGTGAACGCCTTGTTCAGCCCTGAAGAGCATCGCTTTGGCGTGCATGCCGGGGATGTGGAGACGTCCATGATGCGGGCCTTGAGGTCTGAGCTGGTGCGCATGGCCGCAGCGCAAAATTTCCGATCGAGCTCGCAAGACCGTGCCGAGCGGTTTGACATTCTGGGCAATGGCCGAAGCGCCAAGCTGGGCTGGCAGATGCAGGACTACAACCCGCACGGGGCTGCGGGCAATGCGGCTGCGGCGACCGCTGAAAAAGGTCAGGCCTTGCTGGACGCGGCGGGCCGTGCTTTGGCTCAACTGCTGGTGGAGGTGGACCAATTGCCGCCGGACACTTTGCGGCAGCAGACCGCCTGATCGTTTTCAGAGCGCAGCGCGGGCTCAGAAGGTGGGCAAGACCAGCTCGCACTGATCGCGGCTGACGCTGCGCGGGCATTCGCGTGTGGTGTCCAGGCAGCCCCCTTCTGCATAAATGCCTTTGCCGTCGCGCATGCGCAGCATGCGCTCCAGCACCCTGTGCGTGGCTTGCGGGTCGGCCAGGGTTTGGGCCACGCGCTGATCGACCACGTTCTCGTCCATTTGCAGCTGGCCTTGGGCGTCGGTGTGAACGCCATCACGCCAGTGGTAAATCTCGATGGCTTTGGATTCGAGGGTGAAGGGCTGGTCGCGTTTCCAGAAATTGCTGAACAGGCCGCCGCCCAGGTAGATTACCCAGGAGCCTTCGTAGCCCATGACATCCGATGAGCGCTCGTCGGGGTTGCGAAACCACAACCGGTCACACGGCACGTAATAGCGTGCAGGCAAGGGCTGGTCCATGCTGCCGTACTCGACCAGGAACACGTCGTGGAACTGGCCTGAGCGGATGGCGTGGATTTCGTTGATGGCTTGCAGTTGGCCCAGCAAGTCAGGGTGGTGGATTTTCAACTCCTGTGCAATGCCCAGCAAGATCACGTATTCGGTGGCGCGATAGCAGGAAAAGTCGTAGAGCTTGCCGGTGGCCTCGGGTTGCGTCGCGGCGATCAGCGCATCGATCAGGCAACGCCCCGGCTTGAGCGTGAAGCCCCGCTCTTCGTCGTATTGCCAGTGGTCTTCGGGGCGTTCGGCCGCTTCGGTCTTGAAAGCCAGCGCTGTTTTGCGTGCGGCCAGCGTCATGTTGCGGCGCACGCGCACATGCGAGGCCAAAGCCTCCAAACTGGCGAAACTGAAACGCAGCGGTGAGCCGAGCAAGGCGATCAGGATTTCGCGCTCCAGCGCGAACGGATCGGGAGCCAATGCCGCATGGCCCAGGTGCTGGTGCAAGGCCATGGTGTCGTGTCCTGGCATCCAGGCTGCCTGCAGTTCTGGGCGCAGGCTGACCACGGTTTGCAGGCCTTGATCGGTGGGGATGACGAGGGTCTGGACATGGTCCTCCAGTTGGTAGGACGCAAGCCACCTTGCCAATGACCGCTGTGTCAGTAGGGCATCGGTTTCAGGCTGGCAGGGCAGCTGGATCCCACCCTCTCGCAACTCAAGCGCCGCGTGTGCGGCATACGCATTCATGCAGACATTGTGCCTACAAAGGGTGGGGGATTTTCTAGGGAATTACGAGGTGTTTTCAGGCGTAAGTCACCCAATCGCGGTGTGCATTCGAGTCCAGATGCGGCAGCGTGTTGTAGGTCAGCAGTGTGTGTCGTTTTGGGTTGAACACGAATTCGGTCAGCGCGGTGTTGCGGATGCGCAGGTTCAGCTCGATCGTGGTTTCAGCAGGCGCGCCCAGAATGCGACCGACGGCGGTCGAGATGGGGCCGCCGCTGGAGACGATCATCACATCGCCGGTGTGGTTCTGACGAACATGGTCCATCGCTGCTTCGATGCCGCCCACAAAATCGGCGTAGCTGGGCATGCCTTGGGGTTGTGTACGGCCGGCCATCCAGGCCTGCAGCGCATCGCGCAGCAGTCGGAAGTGGTGCCGGTACAGCTCGGGTGTGTCGGGCTTGGCCAAGGGCTCGGGATGGATGGCTTCGATCAGCGCGTGGCTGTCGTATTCGTTCAGGCCCGGCCAGACCTCGGGCGTGTGCGGCAGGTCTGCGCCTTGGGCGATGCCCTCCCAGGTCTGGCGGTGGCGTTTGAGGCTGCCCATCAGCACCGCCTCGATCGGGCGGCTTTGCAGCTGGGGCCGGAGGTATTGCCCCAGGCGCACCGCTTGTTGGTGGCCCAGCGGGCTCAGTTGATCGTAATCATCGGCCCCGAAAGAGGCTTGTCCGTGGCGGACCCAATAAAGTGTTCCCATGGGCTGCATTGTGCGCAGCCCGATCGCTCAGGCCTGTCGCTGGGGTGATTGGTTCACAGCGTGACCGAGCCGGTGATGCAGCTGACCACATCGCCGCCGACCCAGATTTGGCCTTGGGCGTCTTGCGACAGAAAGACCTGGCCGGCACGGCCCAGCACGGTGCCTTGCCGTGCGCTGTATTGGGCGGGCAGGTGCCCGTCGGCCATCAGCCATTGCGCCAGCGACGCGTTCAGGCTGCCGGTGACGGGGTCTTCGGCGATGCCCACGGGGGCGGCAAAAGCACGCACCTCCAGATCGGTCGGGTCCTGGGTG
>JACCDU010319794.1_pt1 | contig 14391 bp, 14 predicted proteins | sample 7446081 | NCBI WGS metagenome assembly JACCDU01 (sample SAMN15323447, study PRJNA562643) | freshwater metagenome | isolation source: river surface water | place: USA:Blue River Watershed | collected 2017-08-17
GCAACGTCAACTCCACCCACATCATGGGTTCGAGCATCATGAACGGCATCGGCGGCTCGGGCGACTTCGCGCGCAATGCGTATCTGTCCTTCTTCATGAGCCCCTCGGTGGCCAAGGACGGCCAGATTTCGTGTTTTGTGCCCATGGTCTCGCACCACGACCACACCGAGCACGACGTGCAGATACTGGTCAGCGAACAGGGCCTGGCCGATCTGCGCGGCCTGGCGCCCAGCCAGCGTGCCGAATTGATCGTCAAGCGCTGCGCCCACCCGAAGTTTCGGCCGCAACTGCTGGACTACATCGAGCGCGCACGCCGCGGGGCGCCGGGCCTGCACACGCCGCACCTGTTGGACGAAGCCCTGAGTTGGCACAGCCGTTATCTGGCAACCGGGCAGATGTGAGCTGGCGTCTCAGCTGAACACGAACGCCAGCATGGCCGCATCGTCGACCAGATGGATGGTGACGTAGGTGGCGAGCTGGTAAAGCCCAAACAAAACCCGCTCACGCGGAGCGGGTTCGTCGAGGGTGCTCAAGGGCTCAACACTCATCCGTGCCGTGGCCAGGTGCGGCTTGTGTGGGCACATGGTGGCGCAGGCCCACCTGTTTGTTGTGTTCGTCCACGAACACCAGTTGCGGCTCGTGCTGGGCCACCTGGTCTTCGTGCACCTGGGCAAAGGCGGCAATGATCAGCAGGTCGCCGACGCTGGCGCGGCGCGCGGCCGAGCCGTTGACAGAAATCATGCCCGAGCCACGTTCGCCCTTGATGGCGTAGGTGATGAAGCGTTCGCCATTGTTGATGTTCCAGATGTGCACTTGCTCGTTCTCGCAAATGTTGGCGGCGTCGAGCAGGTCTTCATCGATGGCGCACGAACCTTCGTAGTGCAGTTCGCACTGGGTCGTGGCCACGCGGTGGATTTTGGATTTGAGCAGGGTACGAAACATGGCGGGCGATTATCGGTCGTATTCATCCAGCGGCACGCAGCTGCAAAACAGGTTGCGGTCGCCATAAACGTTGTCCACGCGGCCCACGGGCGGCCAGTACTTGACGCTGCCCGGCACGCGGCCCTTGAGTGCGCCACCCACTTCGCGCGGGTAGGGGCGTGTCCACTCGGCGGCCAGCAGGCTGTCTGCGGTGTGCGGCGCGTTTTTCAGCGGGTTCTGATCCTGCGGCCAGGCGCCGGTTTCGACCTGGCGGATCTCTTCGCGGATGGCGATCATGGCGTCGATGAAGCGGTCGAGTTCCTCCAGCGTTTCACTTTCGGTGGGCTCGACCATCAGCGTGTTGGCCACGGGGAAGCTCAGCGTCGGTGCATGGAAGCCGTAGTCCATCAGGCGCTTGGCGACGTCTTCGGCCATCACGCCGCAGCTGTCCTTGAAATGGCGCAGGTCCAGGATGCACTCATGGGCCACGTGGCCGTTTTCGCTCGCGTAGAGCGTGGGGTAGTGGTTGCTGAGGCGCTTGCTGATGTAGTTGGCGGCCAGGATCGCGGCTTCGGTGGCGCGCGTGAGGCCAGCGGCGCCCATCATGCGGATGTACATCCAACTGATCGGCAACACCGCGGCATTGCCCAGCGGTGCAGCAGAAATGGCCCCCACGCTCGGCACTGACGTGTCCTCGCTGCCCCCCGAGGGGGCGCTCGCCAGCTTGGGGCGGCCCGGCGCTGGCTCGGTGGCGCCCACGCCGCCGCCAGGATGGCCTGCCGTGGCGTGGCCCGGCAGGTAGGGCACGAGGTCTTCGACCACGCAGACCGGGCCAACGCCTGGGCCACCGCCGCCGTGCGGGATGCAGAAGGTCTTGTGCAGGTTCAGGTGGCTCACGTCGCCGCCGAATTCGCCGGGCGCAGCCACGCCAACCAACGCATTCATGTTGGCGCCGTCCACGTAGACCCGACCGCCGTGCTGGTGCACGAGCTCGCACAGCTGCTTGACTTGCGTTTCAAACACGCCATGCGTGCTAGGGTAGGTGATCATCACCGCCGCCAGGTTCGCGCTGTGCTGCTCGCACTTGGCGCGCAGGTCGTCCATGTCCACGTTGCCGCTCTCGTCGCACTTGGTCACCACCACCTGCATGCCCACCATCTGCGCGCTGGCCGGGTTGGTGCCGTGCGCGCTGGAGGGGATCAGGCAGATGTTGCGGTGGCCCTGGCCTTGCGCGCGGTGGTATGCCTGGATGACCAGCAGGCCGGCGTATTCGCCTTGCGAGCCGGCATTGGGTTGCAGGCTGATGCCTTTGTAGCCCGTGGCTTGGCACAGCCAGTCGCGCAGCTGTGCATCGAGTTCGGCGTAACCCTGCAGCTGGTCAGCGGGGGCAAAGGGGTGGGGCAGCGCGAACTCGGGCCAGGTGATGGGGATCATCTCGCTGGTGGCGTTGAGCTTCATGGTGCACGAGCCCAGCGGGATCATGGTGCGGTCGAGCGCCAGGTCTTTGTCGGACAGCTGGCGGATGTAACGCAGCATGCCGGTTTCGGAGTGGTAGCGGTTGAACACCGGGTGCGTGAGGAAGGTGCTGGTGCGGCGCAGCGAAGCGGGGATCAATGGCGCAACGCCTTTCTCGAATTGCTCGAACGAGGGCAGCTTCTGGCCCGCAGCCGCGAACAGCGACCACAGCAGCGCGATGTCCTCGCGGGTGCTGGTTTCGTCCAGCGTGATGCCGACAAAACCCGCACGTCCGCCTGTGTAGCGGCGCAGGTTGATCTGCTGGGCCACGGCCTTGGCGTGCAGTGCCTCGGCGGCGGCCGCGTTGCCGCAGTCGATGGTCAGCGTGTCGAAGGCCATGCCGTGCAGCAGCGAGGCGCCCAGCTGTTTGAGGCCTTCGGCCAGCACCGCGGTGTAGCTGGCCACGCGCTGGGCGATGCGTTTCAGGCCCTCAGGCCCGTGGTAGACCGCGTACATGCTGGCCACCACCGCCGGCAGCACCTGCGCGGTACAGATGTTGGACGTGGCCTTTTCACGGCGGATGTGCTGCTCGCGCGTTTGCAGAGCCAGGCGGTAGGCGGGCTGGCCGTGCGCGTCCACGCTCACACCGACCAGGCGGCCGGGCATGGAGCGCTTGTACTCGTCGCGGCAAGCGAGGTATGCGGCGTGCGGACCGCCCGCGCCCATGGGCATGCCAAAGCGCTGGGTGGTGCCGAGCACGATGTCGGCGCCCATCTCGCCCGGTGTCTTGAGCAGCACCAGGGCCAGCAGGTCGGCAGCCAGGATGAAGGCTGCGCCCTTGCTGTGGATCAGGTCGGCGGACAGCTGCCAGTCGGCCAGCCAGCCGCTGCTGCCGGGGTATTGGTTGAGTGCGGCGAAGTAGTCGTCCTGCGCGATCGCGGCTTGCCACTCGTCGGCCGAGCGGATGACCTTGACCACGATGCCCATCGGCGCGGCGCGGGTTTCGATCACTTCAAGCGTCTGCGGGTGAACGTCGCCGCTCACGATGAAGGTGCTGCCTTTGGCCTTGACCGAACGCTTGGCCAGGGTCATGGCCTCGGCGGCGGCGGTGGCCTCGTCGAGCATGGAGGCGTTGGCGATCGCCATGCCGGTGAGGTCACACACCATGGTCTGGAAGTTCACCAGCGCTTCCATGCGGCCTTGCGAAATCTCGGCCTGGTAGGGCGTGTAGGCGGTGTACCAGGCGGGGTTTTCGAGGATGTTGCGCAGGATGACGCCCGGTGTGTGCGTGCCGTGGTAGCCCTGGCCGATGAAGCTCTTGTAGAGCTTGTTCTTGCCGGCGATGCGCTTGAGCTGGTCCAGCGCGGCGGCCTCGGTGATGGGCGCGGGCAGCTGCATGGTCTGGGCGCGTGCAATCGAGCGCGGCACGATGGACTCGATCAGCGCGCGGCGAGAGGCTTCGCCGATCACGCCGAGCATGTGCGCTTCGTCCTGCTCGCCAATGCCGATGTGGCGGGCGATGAATTCGGACGGGTTTTCGAGGTCGCCGAGCGGGCGGTGGGTGGACATCAGCATGGCAGGCTCCAGTCAAAGCGTTGAACAAAGGACACCCGGTGGATGCCCTTCATTCAAGGCTTGCTGCTTCAGCCGGCAGCGAACTGGTTGTAGGCGGTCTCGTCGAGCAGGGCGTCGACTTCTGCCGGCTGGGCCAGCTTGACCTTGAAGAACCAGCCCTTGCCCAGCGGGTCGCTGTTGGCGAGCGACGGGTCGTTGCGCAGTTCTTCGTTGACTTCGGTGATTTCGCCGGTCACGGGTATGTAGACGTCGGCGGCGGCCTTGACGGACTCGACCACGCCGGCCACATCTTTTTGGGCAAAGCTCTTGCCGACTTCGGGCAGGTCCACGAACACCACGTCACCCAGCGCGTCCTGCGCGTGGTGGGTGATGCCGACGACGGCGGTGTCGCCTTCGACGTTGATCCATTCGTGGTCTTCGGTGTATTTGAGGCTCATGGGGGCTCCTGTTGAAGGGTTGAATCGGGCTCAGATCCCTGGGGGAAATCAGCCGCGGTGGTAGCGGTTGGGAACGAAGGGCAGGGGGCTGACCTCCATGGGCACGGCTTTGCCGCGCACCATGGCGTTCAGCCGTGTACCGACCTGTGCGTATTGTGTCTGCACATAGGCCAGTGCCACCGGTTTGTCTGCGCTGGGGGCGAGCAGGCCGCTGGTGACTTCGCCGATCGTTTGCCCGGCGTCGTTTTGCAGTTCCACATGTTCGCGCACGGGCACGCGCTCCAGCGCAACCAGACCCACACGCAGGCGCTGTGCGGGCTGGGTGCCGTCGAGCTGAGCCAGCACCTTGTCGGCGCCAGGGAAGCCGCCTGCGCGGGCGCCGCCCGTGCGGCGCACCTTCTGCATGGCCCAGTTGAGGTTGGCTTCAACCGGGGTGGTCGTGCTGTCGATGTCGTTGCCGTACAGGCACAGCCCGGCTTCCAAGCGCAGGGAGTTGCGGGCACCCAGGCCAATCGGCTTGACTTCGGGCTGGGCCAGCAGGGCGCGGGCGAAGGCTTCAGCCGCGTGGGCCGGCAGGGAAATCTCGAAACCGTCTTCGCCGGTGTAGCCACTGCGCGTCACGTACAGATCAGCCCCATTCCACGTCTGGGCCATACCGGTCATGAACACGAGTTGCTCAACATCCGGCAGCAGGCGGGCCAGTGCACTCACGGCAAGCGGGCCTTGCAGGGCCAGCAGGGCGCGGTCGAACTGCGGCTCGACGGTACAGCGGCTGCCAATGCGTGCCTGAATGTGCGCCAGATCGCCGTGCTTGCAGGCGCCGTTGACGATGACAAAAAGGTCCCCACCGTTCATGACGTCGCGGTTCACGAACATCAGGTCGTCGATGATGCCGCCCTGGTCGTTGAGCAGCAGGCCATAGCGTTGCTTGTGCAGGCCCAGGCCGACCACGTCGACCGGCATCAGGCTCTCGAAGGCCGCTGCGGCGTTTGCACCCACCAGTCGCAGTTGGCCCATGTGCGACACGTCGAACAGGCCAGCGGCCGTGCGCGTGTGGTGGTGCTCGGCCATGAGGCCCGCCGGGTATTGCACAGGCATGCTGTAGCCGGCAAACGGCACCATGCGTGCACCGAGTTCGAGGTGCAGGGCGTTCAGCGGGGTGGTGAGCAGGGTTGGGTCAGCGGACATGGGCAGCTTTCAAGGGCAGTTGCGCCACGGCACATGCCCTGGCGAGCCCTCGCTGTCCGCTTTACCTGAGAGATTCACCGGGAGCGCCGGTGGCGCTCTGCGGTTTGCTCCTTCGGTGGATGCCGCAGCGCGATGGCCCGGCACCTCTCTCCAGTGAGGCAACGTCTGAAAGACGTTTTGTCAGTCCTTTTGCCTGAGCGTTCAGCTGCTGTGCAGCCTGCGCCTTCGGCGGTCCGGTCCACCGTGGGTGAACCGGACTCTCTCCTGACGAATGGCGATTATAGGGGGCTTACTTGAAGCCCATCGCATGCGGCAGCCAGTTGGACAGGGCCGGCACGAAGGTCAGCAGCAGCAGCACGATGCCATGCGCCCACAGGAAGGGCGTGAGTTCGCGCGTCAAATCGGCCAGGGGCACCTTGGACACGTTGGAGGTCACGAACAGCAGCCCGCCCACGGGGGGCGTGATCATGCCCAGCGTCAGGTTGAAGATCACCACCATGGCAAAGTGGATCGGGTCGACCCCCAGCTTGGCCGCCACCGGTGCCAGGATGGGCACCAACACCATCACGCCGGGCAGCGGCTCGATGAAGATGCCGAAGATCAGAAGGAAGATGTTGATGACGATCAGGAAGCCCCAGACGTTGAGGTTCATGCCTGAGATCCAGTTGGCCACGGTCTGCGGCATGCCCTCAATGGTGAGGATCCAGGCGAACGAGGCCGAGGTGCCGATGATCAGCAGCACCGAGGCGGTGAGCAGGGCCGAGCGCGAGAGGATGTCGGGCACGGCCTTCCACTCGAGCGTGCGGTAGACGTACTTGCCGCAGACCAGCGCGTAGAACACCGCCACGACCGAGGCTTCGGTGGGCGTGAACCAGCCGGCACGCATTCCGCCCAGGATCAGCACCGGCAGCAGCACGGCGGGCAGGGCTTTCCAGGTGGTTTGCAGCATCTCGGCGGTGCTCGGGAACTGGCCATCGCCCTTGTAGTTGCGCTTTTTAGAAATCCAGAAGTTCACCACACACATGGCCACCGCGATCAGGAGTCCGGGGACCAGGCCAGCCACGAACAGCGCTCCCACCGAGACGTTGTCGTCGGCCAGCGCGTAGATGATCATGATGATCGAGGGCGGGATGATCGGCCCCACGATGGCGGTGGAGGCGGTGAGTGCTGCCGCGTAGGAGCGGTCGTACCCGGCCTTGTCCATCATGCGGATCATCATGGAGCCAGGGCCGGCGGCGTCGGCCAGGGCCGAGCCCGAAATGCCCGAGAAGAAAGTCAGCGCCACCACGTTGGTGTAGCCCAGGCCGCCGCGCTTGTGGCCGACGAATTGGCCAGCGAACTTGAGCAGCACCTCGGTCAGCGAGCCGCCGCTCATCAGTTCTGCCGCCAGGATGAAGAAGGGCACGGCCATCAGCGGGAAGCTGTCGATGCCGGTGAAGGTTTCCTTGAGCAGCACCAACATGGGGTAGGCATCGGACAGCACGAGAGCCGTGACGGTGGACAAGCCCAGTGCAAAGGCCACGGGCACACCGATGGCCAGGTAGATGCAGGCGGAAATCAGAAGGATCAGGCTGGGACTCATAGGGAAGCGCTGGCTGCGGCGTCAAAATGGGCATCGCTGGCAAATTCGCGACGGGTGATGTAGCTGCGGAGGATCAGCAACCAGTGGATCAGGGTCATGGCCATGCCCAAGGGCAGTGCCATGTAGATCCAGGCGAAAGAGATTTGTGTGGCCGGTGTACTCTGGTACTGGGTCCGGTCCATGTACTGGAGGCCGAACCAGATCGAGAAGATGCAAAAACCGGTGATCAGCAGCGCGATCACGACACGCAGTGCCTGTTCGGCACGGGTGGGCAAGGCGTCCTGCAGGTTGTCGATGGCAATGTGGCCACCGTAGCGCAGCACGGGACCGCAGCCAATGAAGGTCAGCCAGATCATCATGTGACGGGCCACTTCTTCCGCCCATTCAATCGATTGGCTGGTGGTGTAGCGAAGGACCACGTTGGTGAAGATGATCACCGACATGGCGGCCAGCAGGGCTATCAGGGCCCAGCGGTTGAAGGCGAGGAAGTATTTTTCAAAGGTTTTCATGGCGCAGTCTGCAAAAACGGCCTGTGCGAAGCACGCACAGGCCGTCATGGGCATGCAAGGGAATTACTTGTACTGCTGGATCTTGCGGATGTTTTCGGCGCCGAACTCCTTGGAGTAGCTCGTGTAGGTGTCACGCAGGGCATCGCGGAAGGCTTGGCCATCCACCTTGCGCACCACGCTCATGCCGTCTTTTTCCAGCAAGGCGATGCCGTTGTCTTCGTCGTCGTTGACCTTCTTGCGCTGGGCCACAGCGGCTTTCTTGGCCGCTTCGTAGAACGCCTTCTTGTCGGCTTCACTGAGCTTGTTCATCAGGCGAGGCGAGGTCAGGATCAGTGCCGGCGAGTACACGTGACCCGTCAGCGAGAGGTGCTTTTGCACTTGCGAGAACTTGGATGCCAGGATCACAGGGATCGGATTTTCCTGCCCGTCCACGGTGCCTTGCTGCAGCGCGCCAAACACTTCGGGGAAGGCCATGGGCGTGGGCTGGATGCCGAAGGCGCGGTAGCCCTCCATGTGCACCTTGTTTTCCATGGTGCGCATCTTCAGGCCGGCGGCGTCGGCGGGCTTGACGATGGGGCGCTTGCTGTTGGTCATGTGGCGGAAACCGTTTTCCGTCCAGGACAGGGCCACCAGGCCCTTGGCGGGGAACTTGCTCAGCAATTCCTGACCGGCCACGCTGTCGAGGTAGCGGCGGGCGTGGTCGTAGTCGCGGAACAGAAAGGGGATGTCCACGATCTTGACTTCGGGCACGAAGTTGCCCACCGGACCGGTAGAGGTGTTCACCACATCGAGGGTGCCCAGTTGCACGGCCTCAATCATTTCACGCTCGCCACCCAACGCACTGTTGGGGAACTGCTGGCATTTGTAGCGACCCTGCGTGCCTTTTTCCACCTCGTCACAGAACACGGTGGAACCCACGCCGTAGTGAGAGCTGGCGGCCGTGGCGTACCCGATCTTGAGCACGGTTTGGGCGGACGCAGAGGCAGAAATGCCGGCCAGCAGGCCCAGGGCGAGGAGGACTTTGTTCAACTTCATCAGGATCTCCAGGGGAATACCGGTCAGGCCGGAAAATTTGTCATACAACTTTGATTATCTGGCTTTCTGCGCGGCCACCAATACGGGTTTTCGCCAACCCTGTCACCAAGGCGCACGAAAACCAAGGGACCCCGAAGGGCCCCTGGTGCTTCACATGCCGGTGTAGTTCGGCCCGCCACCGCCCTCGGGCGTGACCCAGACGATGTTCTGGGTGGGGTCCTTGATGTCGCAGGTTTTGCAGTGCACGCAGTTTTGCGCATTGATCTGCAGACGGTCGGCGCCGTCATCGCCCTTGACAAATTCGTACACGCCCGCTGGGCAGTAGCGGCTCTCTGGCCCGGCAAACTTGGCCAGGTTGATGCTGACCGGCACGCTGGCGTCCTTGAGCGTCAGGTGGGCCGGCTGGTTTTCCTCGTGGTTGGTGTTGCTGATGAACACGCTGGAGAGGCGATCGAACGTGAGTTTGCCGTCCGGCTTCGGGTAGTCGATCTTGGGGCAGTCGGCGGCCAGCTTCAGGTAGGTGTGGTCGGCCTTGTCACGGCGCAGCGTCCAGGGGATGTGGCCACGCAGCACAAACTGCTCGAAGCCGTTCATGAGGGTGGCAACGGTGAGGCCCTTTTTGAACCAGGTCTTGAAGTTGCGCGATTTGTTCAGCTCGGTGTACAGCCAGCTCGCTTCAAAAGCCTCAGGGTAGGCTTCGAGTTCGTCGTGTTGGCGGCCTGCCACCAGGGCGTCGTAGGCGGCCTCGGCGGCCAGCATGCCGGTTTTGATGGCCGCGTGGCTGCCCTTGATGCGGCTCACGTTCAAATAGCCTGCGTCGCAGCCCACCAGCGCGCCGCCTGGGAACACCGTCTTGGGCAGGCTCATGAGGCCGCCAGCGGTGATGGCGCGGGCGCCATAGCCCAGGCGCTTGGCGTTGACTTCGCCCGCATCGTTGGTGAAGTACCACTGGATGTTGGCGTGGGTCTTCCAGCGCTGGAACTCTTCGAACGGGCTGAGCCAGGGGTTGGCATAGTCGAGGCCGACCACATAGCCGACGGCGACCTTGTTGTCTTCCATGTGGTACATGAAAGCGCCGCCGTAGGTGTCGTTGTTCATGGGCCAGCCAGCGGTGTGCATGACAAAACCGGGGGTGTGGCGGCTGGGGTCGATTTCCCAGACTTCCTTGATGCCGATACCGTAGGTTTGCGGGTCGCGGCCTTCGTCGAGCTTGTACTTGGCAATCAGTTGCTTGCCCAGGTGGCCGCGCGCGCCTTCGGCGAACACGGTGTACTTGGCGTGCAGTTCCATGCCGAGCTGGAAGTTTTCGGTCGGCTCACCGTCCTTGCCGATGCCCATATTGCCGGTGGCCACGCCTTTGACGGAGCCGTCGTCGTTGTAGAGCACTTCGGCAGCGGTGAAGCCGGGGAAGATTTCCACGCCCAGGTTTTCGGCCTGCTGGCCCAGCCAGCGGGTGAAGTTGGAGAGGCTGATGATGTAGTTGCCGTGGTTTTGTGCACACTCAGGCAAGAAAATGCCCGGGGTGCGTGTGGCACCGGTCTCGCTCAGGAAGCTCCAGGCGTCGTCGGTCACGGGCTGGTTCAGTGGGGCGCCCAGTTCTTTCCAGTTGGGGAAGAGTTCGCTCAGGGCCTTGGGGTCCATGATGGCGCCACTCAAAATGTGGGCGCCTGGCTCACCGCCTTTTTCCAGCACCACCACCGACACGTCCTGGCCCTTTTCTGCGGCCAGCTGCTTCAGACGGATGGCCGTGGACAGGCCGGCAGGGCCGCCGCCGACCACGACCACGTCGTATTCCATGGATTCGCGGGGGCCGTAGGTCTCCAGGATTTCTTGAGGGCTCATGAATGTCTCTTCGGAAGTTTCAAAAAAGATGCCCTGTCGGGCTTGCGACTCATTTTATGCGGCGGATTCCGGCCTTATCGCAAAATGGCGACAGGCAAAAAGCGAGGAGATGTCATGGCGTACGAAATCGATCTGTCGGGCCGCGTGGCCCTGGTGACGGGGGCATCCAGTGGTCTGGGGGCGCAATTCGCCCGCACGCTGGCAGCCGCTGGGGCGGGCGTGGTGCTGGCCAGCCGGCGTGTGGACAAGCTCAAGGACCTGCGTGCCGAGATTGAGGCTGCAGGCGGCAACGCGCATGTGGTGGCCATGGATGTGACGGATCGCCACAGCATTCAGGCGGCGGTGGCCCATGCCGAAACCGAGATGGGCAGCATCGACATCCTGGTCAACAACTCGGGGGTGAGCACCACCCAGCGCATCCAGGACGTGACCGAAGAAGACTACGACTTCGTCATGGACACCAATGTGCGTGGTGCCTTCTTTGTCGCGCAAGAGGTGGGCAAGCGCATGCTGGCACGTGCCAAGGGCGCGGCGCCGGGCAGCTTCACCGGGGGGCGCATCGTCAACATCGCATCCATGGCCGGGCTCAAGGTGCTGCCCCAGATTGGCGTGTACTGCATGAGCAAAGCAGCCGTGGTCCACATGACCAAGGCTTTTGCGGTGGAGTGGGGCAAGTTCGGCATCAATGTGAACGCCATTTGCCCAGGCTACATCGACACCGAGATCAACCACCACCACTGGCAAACCGAGCAGGGGCAAAAGCTCATCAGCATGTTGCCGCGCAAGCGCGTGGGCGAGCCCAAGGACCTGGACGCGGTGCTGATGCTGCTGGCCAGCAACGAAGGCCACTTCATCAACGGTGCGGTGATCGCAGCCGACGACGGCTTTGCTGTCTGAGGAGCTGCCATGCGACTGGAATTGCCGGAGCGCAAGAAGCAGGTTCACCAGATGGTGATCCCCATCCGCTGGGGCGACATGGACGCGATGGGCCATGTCAACAACACCGTCTATTTCCGGTACCTGGAAACGATCCGGATTGACTGGTTTCGCAGCATTGGCTGCGACCTCAATCCGCAAGGCGAGGGGCCGGTGATTGTCAATGCTTTCTGCAATTTCTACAGACAGTTCGAATACCCGGGAGACGTTCTGGCCACGATGTATGTGAGCGATCCCGGGCGCACCACTTTTGAGAGCTGGTGCACGCTGGCGCGTACCGATCGGCCGCAAGACATTTGCTCAGCCGGAGGCGCCACCACCATCTGGGTCGATTTTCCAAAGCAAAAAGCGGTGGCCTTGCCCGAATGGGTGCGTTCGCTGGTCAGCGACTGAATTTAGATGGGGGCGGTAGTGCTGGCGTTGCCGCCAACGGTGCGCCATTGCGCAGCGTGCCTTTGGAGCCAGGCGCGGGCCCGCTGGGGGTCGCCGTGTCGTTCCGGGTGAAACTGGCTGCTGCAATAGGACAGAAGCGGTCCCAGGGTCAGCCAGACGATGCCGCGCCGCCCCAGCAAGAAGCGCAAGCCCTGCCACCAGGTGCGTGGGTGGTGCAGAGTGCGGTCGCGGTAGAGATTGCTCAGCAGCTGACGGGCCATGTCGAAGCTGAAGTCACGCATCACAAAGACGAACAGCAGCTTGCGCATGGCGGCTGTGCCGCCTAGGCGGGTGTAGAGATCATAGGCCACGCTCTTGTGTTCGATTTCTTCGGCAGCGTGCCAGCGCCAGAGGGTTTTGAGCGGCTCTTCGACCCCCGCCAGAAAGTCGCCGTCCTCGTCCACATGGGACAGGGCCAGATGGCCAAAAATCGCCGTCAAATGTTCGTAAGCGGCAGTCACCGCCAGTTCCCGCAAATGCCCTTTTTCGGGATCGCTGAAAAGGGTTTCCCGTTCCTTGGCCGCGCGTTTTTCAATCCTGCCAGCCCAGATGTTGACCAGGCCTTGCTGTTCCAGCTGCGCGTTGAACAAGCCATGCAATCGGCGGTGTGTGGCTTCCTGTCCGATGAAGCCGCGCACCACCTCGCGCAGCAAGGTGTTGTCCAGGGTGTCGGGTAGCCGCTCGACACCCCGACGCACGGAGTCGATGAAAAACTGTTCCCCGGCGGGAAAACTCATCGACAGCGCATTGAAGAAAGCGGTTTTGAAAGCGTCGCCGCCATGCCAATGCCGCGGAAAACCTGGTGACAGGTCCACGAGCAAACGGCGCACGGTCAGCGTGTGCAGTTCATGGGCGGATGGCGTGGCGGTCATGTTGTTGAAAATAAATCCAAAGAATTTATTTTTGGATTTTATGATTTTGGCGTGAAGGCGTTCAGCCTTTGGATTTTGGCATGCGCCCCATCAGGTAGAACTCCGGATTGGGCATCATGCCGCTGAAGCTGGCCATGCGGTTGGACAGGCCAAAGAAGGCCGTGATGGCGGCGATGTCCCAGATGTCTTCGTCATTCAAGCCGTGGGCGTGCAGGGCTTGAAAATCGGCGTCTTCGATCTGGTTGGAAGCGTTGCAGACCTTGAGTGCGAAATCCAGCATGGCGCGCTGGCGTGGGCTGATGTCGGCTTTGCGGTGGTTGACTGCGACCTGATCGGCCAGCAGCGGTTTCTTTTCGTAGATGCGCAGGATGGCGCCGTGTGCCACCACACAGTACAGGCAGCCGTTGGCGGCGCTGGTGGTGGTGACGATCATTTCACGCTCCCCCTTGGACAGACCGCTTTCGCGGCCCACCGACTCGGGCACCATGAGGGCGTCGTGGTAGGCGAAAAAGGCGCGCCATTCGGCCGGACGGCGCGCAAAGGCCAGAAAGACGTTCGGCACAAAACCGGCTTTGTCCTGCACATCCAGGATTTTGGTACGGATGTCCTCGGGCAAATTTTGAAGTTCGGGGAAGGGGTAGCGTGTTGTGCTCATGGCGTCTCCAAGCGTTAGGGGCATGGATTTGATTATGCTCAGCGGAATTTCAGGAGCCTGTCATGTCCAAAACACCTCAAGATTTGCCCCAGGATGCCGCTGTTCAGGCGGGATTGGCCACCCGCACCCAGGTCATGGGCGCCGAGTTTGTGGATCGCGCATTCGCCGGGGCGACCGACTACACGCTGCCGATGCAGGAGTTCATCACTCGCAATGCGTGGGGCAACGTCTGGCAGCGCCCGGGGCTGGACCTGAAGAGCCGCAGCCTGATCACGGTGGCCATGCTGACGGCGCTGGGCCGCCAGCATGAACTCAAAGGCCATGTGCGCGGGGCGCTGAACAACGGAGTCACGCCCGAAGAGCTGCGCGAAGTCATGCTGCATGCTTCGGTCTACTGTGGCTTGCCGACGGCGATCGATGCGTTCCGTACCGTCGCCGAAGTGGTTGAACCCAAGGCGTGATCAGCCCCGCATCAGTTTCTGGATCAGGTCGGCGGCGCCCGATGCCTGGTACTTGCGCATCAGCTTGACGCGGTAAATCTCCACGGTGCGGTGGCTGATGCCCAAGGCCCGGCCAATGGCCTTGCTGGTCAGGCCATCCATCAGGTGGGCGGCGACTTCCCGTTCGCGTGCTGTGAGTTCGGCCTTGACCGGCTTGCGCGCCGAGAGGTCTTCAAAGGTCCAGATGCCGGCTTCGTGCGGCGCATCGCGGTTGAGCGCGCGGCCCGTGACATGGCACCAGAAGGTTTCGCCTTTGAGGCGGCCGTCTACCCGCTTCATCACGCGGTCGTCGGCATAGACGCCGTTGGCGTTCAGGATGGGGGTGATGCGCTGGCCGGTGCGCTCGTATTCGTCCGCGCTGGGGTAGAGCAGCTGGAAGCTCTGGCCGATGAGCTGTGCGCGGTCCGTGCCGAACATCTCGCACACCCGCTGGTTGCAGTCCACGATGGTGC
>JACCDU010447602.1_pt1 | contig 14391 bp, 14 predicted proteins | sample 7446081 | NCBI WGS metagenome assembly JACCDU01 (sample SAMN15323447, study PRJNA562643) | freshwater metagenome | isolation source: river surface water | place: USA:Blue River Watershed | collected 2017-08-17
ACAAGGCCAGGTGTGAACAGGGAGTCAATGTGTGTGCTCATTGGAGAAGTTTAGAGTGTCTATGAGTAACTGCGAGAGGCAATTATCCGAAGAAGATCTCTGACTCCTTGTATAGCTCTAGAGGAACCGTCTTTAACTTCTCAGTTGCTGTTGCTAGCGGTACACGAGCGATATTTGTACCGTGAAGTGCAACCATCTTGCCCCAATCACCTTCGTGGGCGGCTGTGATTGCGTGGAGTCCAAAACGAGTTGCTAGTACTCGGTCAAATGCTGTTGGAGTTCCACCACGCTGGATGTGTCCCAATACAGAGGTACGTGCTTCCTTGCCTGTCTTGGCTTCGATCTGTCCTGCTAACCAATCACCGATACCTGAAAGCTTGACGTGACCAAAGGCATCAAGGGTCTGATCCTTTGTCACCATGTCACCATCTTGAGGGATTGCACCTTCGGCGATAACGATGATTGGTGCGTAGTGAGACTTGAAACGAGACTCAACCCATTCACATACCTTGTCGACAGAGAACTTCTGCTCTGGAATCAGGATGCAAGTTGCGCCTCCTGCTAGACCTGAGTGAAGTGCGATCCAACCTGCGTGACGGCCCATTACTTCTACGATCAATGCACGGTGGTGAGATTCTGCTGTTGTGTGGAGACGATCGATCGCCTCGACCGCGATATTTACAGATGTGTCAAAACCAAATGTGTAATCGGTGTTGTTGAGATCGTTATCAATTGTCTTTGGAACACCAATCACCTTGACGCCTAGCGCATCGAGTTTGGTAGCAACACCAAGAGTGTCTTCTCCACCAATTGCGATCAAAGCATCGATGCCAGCCTTCTCAAGGTTTTCCTTAATCTTTTCAACGCCGCCCTCGATCTTGAAAGGGTTGGTACGTGATGAACCGAGAATGGTTCCACCTCGAGGCAAGATTCCGCGGGTTACTTCGATGTTCAAAGGCATAGTCAGACCCTCAAGAGGTCCCTTCCAACCATCACGGAATCCAACAAACTCGTGACCGTACTCTTTTACACCTTTACGAACTACTGCGCGGATAACCGCGTTAAGACCAGGGCAATCTCCGCCGCCAGTGAGGACACCAATACGCATGATTTTCTCCAACAATTTTATTGTTTGATTATGTGGCTCAAATAATTTCCGCCACCTGTGGTCAACGCTGACTGGCACAGTCTAGCCTTGCCTCATGGCTAATCAACAACTCATCGCCGGCGTGGATTCCTCAACACAATCTGTGAAGGTAGTAATTCGCGATGCTCACACAGGTGAGTTGGTACGACAAGGTCGCGCCTCCCACCCCGATGGCACGGAGGTCGATCCCGCACATTGGCTCACCGGAATACATGCCGCATTTAAAGAGGCTGGCGGGTTAGATGATGTTGATGCTATTTCAATTGCAGGGCAACAGCATGGAATGGTTGCTTTAGATTCAGCTGGCGAAGTAATTCGCCCCGCACTTTTATGGAATGACACCCGTTCTGCGCAAGAAGCAGATGATCTCAACGGTGAAGTTGGTGGAGATGTAGAGATCGCACGAAAAGTAGGTTCAAAGTTAGTTGCATCTTTTACCGCCTCGAAGGTTCGCTGGATGGCAGATCATGAACCGCAGAACGCAGCCCGCGTTGCCTCTATCGCCTTACCTCACGATTGGTTATCGTGGCAGTTACAAGGTGGCAAAGATTTATCAAATTTGTTTACCGACCGAAGCGATGCATCGGGAACTGGATACTTTGATCCCAGCACATCTCATTACCGTGAAGATATCGTGCGTCTAGCCCTTCGCCATGATCAAGAGTTAACACTCCCAAAAATCATTGGGCCATCACAGTTTGGCGGAACAACACTTTCGGGAATTCCAATCGCTGCCGGTGCTGGAGATAACGCTGGTGCTGCTTTAGGTCTACAAGCTCAACCCGGAGATGTGATTGTTTCCTTAGGAACAAGCGGAACAGCTTTTGCAGTATCTGAAACTCCAACCCATGATCCATCTGGTGCGGTTGCAGGTTTTGCAGATGCCACGGGTCGTTACCTACCCTTGGTGTGCACATTAAACGCAGCAAGAATTTTGGATGCTGCTTGCAGAATTTTAGGTAAGAACCATGATGAGGTTGCACAACTTGCCCTTGCTGCAAAGCCTGGAGCTAATGGCTTAACACTTCTTCCTTACTTTGAAGGTGAGCGAACTCCAAATCGCCCAAAGGCAACTGGGGTCTTTGCAGGTATGAACTTAAACAACTCAAATCAAGCAGATATTGCTCGTGCAATGGTTGAAGGAATGCTGGCGGGATTGGCAGATGCCGTTGATGCACTAGTTGCACTTGGTGTTGGAGTAAATCGTATTTTGTTAATTGGTGGCGCAGCGAAGAATCCAGCGGTTCCAGTAATTGCTAGCGCTTTGTTTGGTCGTGAAGTACTGGTGCCACCTGCTGGAGAATATGTGGCCGATGGCGCTGCCAAGCAAGCTGCCTGGGCTTTACTGGGTGAAATGCCTAATTGGAATTTAGGAGAAGTAACTCATCACTCAAGTGCTGCAACACCAGATGTCATGGCCAGGTACAAAGAGTTAAAGGCAAATACAGAGAGCTGGGGTTAGACGGTAACCCGAACACCCTTGCCGACAATAACAATTCCACCATCGCTGACTGTGAACCGTTGGCGATCCCGCTCCAGATCAACACCAATCTGTGCGCCTGGATCTACAACCACACTCTTATCCAAAATTGCTTTGCGAATAATCGCTTTCTCGCCGATACGCACATTAGGCATTAAAACTGTGCCTTCAACTATTGCGGCTTTTCCTACTGAAACATCGTAGGAGACAACAGATCCATGAAGTATGCCGCCAGCGACAATTGATCCTGCTCCAACAATTGAATCATGTGCCGAACCACCCTCGCTGAACTTGGCAGGAGGAAGTGATGGTGGATTTGTGAGCAAAGGCCATTCACGGTTATACAGATTAAAGATTGGGTGAACAGATACCAAGTCCATGTGTGCGTCGTAATACGCATCGATTGAACCTACATCGCGCCAATAACCCTTATCGCGATCTGTTTCTCCGGGAACAACATTGTTAGCAAAGTCGTACACCTTGGCCTGACCTTGTGATGTCAGGAATGGAATGATGTTTCCGCCAAGATCGTGTCGCGATTCAATATCCTCAGAATCTAGGATTAATGCCTCTTCCATCACATCGCGTTTGAAAATGTAATTACCCATTGACACTAATGACAGCTCAGGATGACCTGGCATGGCGGGTGGATTAGCAGGCTTTTCATGGAAGGCTTTTATGGTGACCCCATCATCTGCTAATTCGATAACTCCAAAATCATGTGCCTCTGATCGTGGCATGCGAATTGCTGCAACTGTTACCCCAGCACCAGATTCAACATGCTGCTGGAACATCTGCATGGGATCCATTCGGTACACGTGATCTGCACCAAAAACTAAGACATGCTTTGGATCTTCATCATGAATCAAATTAAAGTTCTGCAAAATCGCATCGGCACTACCTGTATACCAACGTGGCCCTAAGCGCTGTTGCGCAGGAACAGGGGTGATGTAATTTCCAAGCAATGAGGACATACGCCAGGTTGTTGTGATGTGGCGGTCCAGTGAGTGAGATTTGTACTGCGTCAACACCGCGACTTTGAGCATGTTGGCATTTGCAAGATTGGATAAAACAAAATCAATTAAACGATATGAGCCACCAAATGGAACTGCAGGCTTGGCACGATCTGCTGTCAGCGGCATTAAGCGCTTTCCTTCGCCACCAGCAAGAACGATGCTGAGCGGAAGTTTCAGTTTGGCCATGTCTTAACGATAGCCTTTCACCCTTGCCCAAGGAAGAGGTTTACAAAGATATGACCGCGTTAAAGGTTGGAATCGTTACTAAAGAGTGGCCACCGGCCATTTATGGTGGCGCTGGGGTGCATGTCCTCCAGTTAACGCAAGCCCTTCGCGCCATCAAGGATGTTCATGTCGATGTTCACTGCTTTGGTGGAAAAAGAGATGATGCTTTTGGTTACTCACTACCCAATGGTTTTGCTGATGCAAATCCTGCGGTTCAAGCTTTAGCGATTGATCTTGAAATGGCTACACATCTTGGTCATGTAGATGTTGTTCACTCACATACTTGGTATGCAAATATGGCAGGTCATGTTGCATCGCTTCAACATGGAATCCCCCACATTGTCAGCGCTCACTCGTTAGAGCCATTGCGACCATGGAAAGCGGAACAATTAGGCGGCGGATATCGAATTTCATCATGGGCGGAAAAAACCGCTTACGAAGCAGCAAGTGCAATCATCGCAGTAAGTGATGGAATGCGCGCCGATGTTTTGAAGGCTTATCCCGCTGTCGATCCCGCAAAGGTTGTCACTATTCGCAATGGTGTTGATACAAACAAGTTTGCACCTAACCATGATGCATCTGTTCCAGAAAGCTTTGGCATCAATGGTCCTTATGCGATTTTTGTGGGACGCATTACCCGTCAAAAGGGTTTGGCACATTTACTGCGTGCTTGGAAGGATGTTCCTGAAGAGTATGGCTTGGTGTTGGCCGCCGGAAGTCCCGATGAAGAAGGTATTGGAAATGAGGTTGCTGCCTTAATTGCAGAGCTGCAATCAACTCGCAGCAATGTGTGGTGGATTAAAGAGATGCTCCCCCACGATCAGTTAACTGCGATGTTAACGGCAGCGGATTTATTTGTGTGTCCATCAATCTATGAGCCACTTGGAATTGTGAACCTCGAAGCTATGGGCTGTGAAACAGCCGTTCTTGGCTCACGAGTAGGTGGAATTCCCGAGGTTGTTGCCGATAAAGAAACCGGCGAGCTTGTTGATTACAACGGTGAGGCAGCACCATTTGAAAAAGCTTTGACCGAGTCGATTACTCGTTTAATGTCACAGCCTGAACTTCTCAAAAAGTATGGCGCTGCAGGTCGTGTTCGTGCTCAAAAACTATTTGGATGGGATGCCGTTGCAGCGTTGACTGTAGATCTCTACCGCCGTGTGATTGCATAAATGAGTCGTAAATCGCTGTTCCACTTTGTTTTGGTTGGAATTTTATGGGGAATCCCATATCTACTCATGAAGGTTGCCGTTGAAGATTTTCCACCTGCCGCTGTAGTTGCAGGTCGCACCCTAATCGGAGCTTCTATTTTGATCCCGATAGCGATCTACCGCAAGAAATTTAAGGGCGCTGTTCTTGGCATTAAATTTGTAGCCTTCTACGCCTTGTTGGAAATGATTGGTCCGTGGATTCTTATCACTACAGCGGAGCAAGAGATTAACTCTGGTCTTGCTGGATTATTGGTCTCTACCGTTCCAATCTTTGCAACAATCATCACGTCACTTCGTGGAGATCACTCAGTATGGGAGTTCAAGCGAATTGTGGGAATAGTTGTTGGATTCCTCGGTTTAATCCTGGTTGTTGGGCTCGAGAGTTTGACCGGAAGTAGCGATCCACTTTCAATCGCGATGGTGATCCTTGCATCTATGGGTTACGCCTACGCGGTAATTATGGTTACCTCAAACCTACCTTTGGTCGACGGCATTGCAATTAATGGTTTAGCGATGGCTTTGACTACTGTGTTTTGGGCACCGGTTGCAATTGTGCAGTGGCCATCAAGTATCTCGATGAACTCTGCCCTGTCTTTGATTGCACTAGGAATTTTCAGCACAGCGATTGCATTCATTCTCTTCTTCAAGTTAATGGAGGAGATCGGGCCCGCTCGTGGTTCTTTGGTTACTTACCTCAACACCGCTGTTGCAGTTGTCTTAGGTGTCATCATCTTGCGAGAGCCACTTACTTTAGGAATTATCGTTGGTCTACCGCTGGTGTTGATGGGCTCATACCTTGCAAGCAGAAAGAGCCAAGAGAAAATAGCGAGTTAGCCTTTCTCGCCAAACCCTAATTTCGCAAGCAACTTCGGATCCTTTTGCCACTCCTTTGAAACCTTAATGTGTAGTCCTAGGAAGATCTTTGCCGAAAGTGCACGCTCGATATCTGCACGTGCGCGAATTCCGATCTCCTTTAAGCGTGCGCCCTGGTGACCTAACAAGATCGCACGCTGGGTATCTCGTTCTACGTGAATAGTTGCATGAACATCAAAGAATGGGCGTGAACCCTTTTCTTCTCGCTCGCCAAACTCATCAATGGTTACGACTATCGAATGCGGAAGCTCTTCGCGGACATCTTGCAGAGCAGCCTCTCGAATATATTCACAGATTAACTGCTCAATAGCTTGATCGCTCATTGTTCCTTCTGGGTAGTACTGAGGTCCAGCAGGAAGGTTTTTTCCAATAAGTTCATTCAACAGATCTACCTGATCATGAATAGCAGCTGATACCGGAATGATTTCATCCCACACAAAACCTTCTGCAATCTTCATGATGCCCAGCAAACGAGCAGCTAGCTTTTCCTTTGAGATTAAATCTGTCTTTGTAATAACTGCAAACTTCTTCGCTTTAGGGTGCTTAGCAATTTCTTGTGCAATAAAGGTATCGCCAGCTCCTGATGTCTCGTCAGCTGGAATGCACATAATGACGATATCTACTGAATCCATACTTTGATCAACTACTTGATTAAGGCGCTCCCCCAACAAAGTCTTTGGCTTGTGAACACCAGGTGTATCTACGAGAACTGCCTGAAACTCGGGGCGATGAACGATGCCACGAATTGCAGTGCGAGTTGTGTTGGGGTGGTGTGAAGTAATTGCAATCTTGCTTCCAACGAGTGCGTTAATCAATGTTGATTTACCAACGTTTGGGCGGCCAACAATGGCTACAAAGCCCGAACGGAAATCACTCATAGGCTTATTCTCTCATTGATTAACGCCAACAAACTCCACCGCATCTGCTACAGATGTCACGATCTCTGCAGCTCTTTCGCCAATCAGGCGATGACATCCTTCACTGGTGGGTGAGTTGATTGGTCCAGGTATCGCCATTACTGGGCGAAATATCTCTGCAGCATCTCGCGCCGTACGTAAAGATCCACTTCGAAATGCTGCCTCTACGACCAGGGTTGCTTTGGATAAAGCAGCGATGATGCGGTTGCGAGTGAGAAAACGATTGGGAAGTGCTTTATGGCCTGGCATGAATTCGGTAACCATTGCACCTGATTCACAGATTTCGGCGAATAATCTGGTGTTGCCCGCCGGGTAATTGATATCAATTCCTGAAGCAACTACAGCGATAGTTACACCTTCAGCGATGAGTGCACCTTTGTGAGCATAAGAATCAATGCCGTATGCACCACCGCTAACAATCGCCCATTCGCGATCTGCAAAACCTGCAGCAAAATCGCCAGCAATCCTTGCACCATATGAGGTCGGGTTCCGTGTTCCAACAATTGCTAACGATGGCTGATGTAATGCGCTGATATTTCCTTTGAGGACTAAACCAATGGGAGGGGCAGCAAGGTCATTGAGCTGTTCCGGCCAATCATCATCTGACGGTGTAATCAAACGGGCGTAATGTTTATCGATCTCGCTAAGCACCTTATCGCCATTGGTTGCTCGCAAGGTGTTTATCAATTTTTCATACTTAATGGGGTCATATCCCCCGTTGAGCAACTTGTTGTAAACAAAAAGTGCACCGTTGGTGGATATCTCGGCACACCAAAATGTATGTCCGCCTTCAATGATGCTAAATAATGCCGCTCTCGCAAGATATTCATTCATGCCTCTACCTTGCCTCTCATTGCATGTGCATCCTGAACATCACTCATGGTTGGAACTGAATGTCCATGTAAATCAGCAAAGCTCCACGATGTCCTTATGATTTTATGTAATCCTCTTGCAGTGATGTGTTCTCGATCTAGCTCATCATGTAAGAAGTTCATGGCTGCTCGTTCCGGCTGAAAGGTTGATCGCAACGCTCGTGCAGGTATTTGGGAGTTCAAACTCCAACCCATGCCTGCAAAACGTTTTTCGGCAATTTTGCGGGCAGCGATGACTCGTTTACGAATTACCTCACTACTTTCACCTAACTCATTACGGGCCATATCTACTCGACCAACCGGCTCAACTTGTACGCGTAAATCAATGCGATCCATAAGTGGACCAGACAACCTTCCCAAGTAACGTCGCACCTGTTGTGATGTGCAGGTGCAGTTGCGGCCGCGACCTGTGAACTTTCCGCATGGGCAAGGATTAGCGGCCAGGACCAAGAGAAACTGCGCCGGAAAGGTTAAGTTGCCGATACTGCGAGCAATTGTCACAGTGCCTGATTCCAGAGGCTGACGTAGTGAATCCAAAACTCCAGGGCCACACTCAGGCGCTTCATCGACAAACAAAACTCCGTAGTGAGCTAAAGAGCATGCACCTGGCTTAATGGCATGTGAACCGCCACCCACCATCGCAATTCGTGTTGTTGTGTGGTGTGGCGAAACAATTGGAGCAAGTAATGAGAGCGGAGAACGTTGAGTCAGGGTTCCTGCTATTGAGTGAACCGCTGTTACCTCTAAGGCTTGTTCGATAGAGAGCGCCGGCATTATTGTGGGAATTCTCTCGGCAATCATTGTTTTTCCAGCACCAGGTGGGCCAATTAACAAGATGTGATGTCCACCAATAGCTGCAATCTCTGCTGCCAAACGTGCAGCTGATTGTCCGGCAACATCAGCAAAATCTAATCGTGTGTCGGTTTGTTCCCACTGAAGCTCGATCTCTTGCACAACTTCGCGTTCTCCTGTTCGAAGCCAGCGCAAAACTTGCTTGAGATGCTCCATAGGAACAATGGTCATTGATTGCATCAGCTGTGCTTCTTCATAATTTGCCGCAGGAACTACCGCTGTTCGAACACCTGCTTTGTATGCAGCCATTAATGCGGGTAGAACACCACGAACAGAACGAATCCGTCCATCAAGTGATAACTCCCCCAAAAAAAGAAGTTCAGCGATTCTGTCGTGTGGAACAGTGTCATGTGCAGAAAGCAATGCGATACAGATTGCTAGATCAAAGCTTGATCCACTTTTAGGAAGCCAAGCAGGTGAGAGAGAAACCGTGACCTTACGATTAGGCCATATCTCTCCGCAGTTAACAATCGCACTTCGCACACGATCTCGTGATTCAGATAATGCAGCATCTGGTAATCCCAAGAGCGAGTAACCAGGCAAACCATCTGCAATATCAACTTCAACTGTTACTAAGTGGCCTTCTAACCCCAACAACGCCACCGAATGTGTTAATGCCAAGGTCATAGCAACTTCTCGCGATACTCAATAGCAAGTTTTCCATCAGGCTGAACCAATACCGCAGCAACATCTATTTGGTAATCGCACCCCAGACAGCCATGGGTAGCAAGCCAAGCAAGCGCCAACCGCTGCATGCGATGGGCCTTATCTCTGTTGATTGCTTCGAAGGGATGGCCAAATGCAACTGAGCTACGAGTCTTTACCTCAACAAATGAAAAGATTCCTGATGGGTTTAGCGCAACTATGTCGATTTCACCTTCGCGGATACGCCAATTGCGTTCGATTATTTCGTGATCTCTATCGATTAGGAATTGAGCAACTGCTTCTTCGCCAAGTGCTCCAGTACTTTGATTATTCTTTGTCTTCATGATCAGGGAGGATAAATTCCCCGATCAACGACCCAAGAGGTATTGAACTTACTTGTGGATTAAGGCAGCAACATTTGCAAAGGATCGACGGTGTTGTGCACAAGGTCCATGCTCATTGAGCGCTTTTGTGTGTGCAGCGGTGATGTACCCCTTGTGACCTGCAAAACCATATTGAGGAAACTCATTATCCATCTCGCGCATAATGCGATCACGAGTCACCTTTGCAATGACTGAGGCTGCGCTGATGGAGACCACAACTTGATCCCCCTTCCACACTGCAAGGTTGGGAACCCCCAATCCTTCAATCGCATACCCATCGGTCAATACATAAGCTGGTTCAACAGTTAATCCCTGAACCGCACGTCGCATTCCATCGAGATTTGCAGCATGAACGCCACGGGAATCAACTTCGCTTGCAGGAACAATGACAACACTGACAGATACTGCTACTTGCTGAATTAAATCAAAGACCGCATCACGTTTACTTTCGGGGATTTCCTTTGAATCACGAACTACAGCAAGCTCGGCGGCAAATGGATCGTTAAGAACAACTGATGCGATTACTAATGGACCTGCACATGCGCCGCGACCTGCTTCATCAACACCTGCAATCGGTGAGATTCCTGCATTAGCAAGCAGTTGTTCAATAACCTTCATGAGGTTACTTGTTTAATACATCAACTCTTGGAATGTATGTAATGTTCTTGAATGGCCAAATCACACCGACAACACGGCCGCTGACCTTAGATTCAGGCACAAAACCCTTATTGATATCCTCTTGGTGATAGCGAGAATCCGCACTTGCTCCGCGGTGATCTCCCATTACCCATAACTTGCCCTTCGGAACTGTGACATCAAAGTTCATTTCTGAGGGTTTGTTACCTGCAAAGATGTAAGGCTCGGTGACTTCAACACCATTGATGGTTAATTTGCCATCTTTTGTGCAACACACGACCCGATCACCGCCGACACCAATCACGCGCTTCACCAAGTACTGCTTAGCTGGATTTGGTAGCACTCCTACAGTTACGAGTGCGCTCTTTGCCTTTGCAATAAATTGATTGGTTGAGTTTTCATATGGTTCTGGAAGCCAATTATTGGGATCGCGGAAAACAACTACATCGCCACGCTTAATGGTGTCGGAGATAAATGGAACCTTATTTACTGCAACGCGATCCTTGATTTGAAGAGTGTTCTCCATAGATCCAGATGGGATATAGAAAAACTGAACGAGAAAACTCTTGATAAATAGAGATACAACAAGAGCAACTACAACAAGGATTGGGAGCTCCTTAAGGAGCGATCCCTTCTTACCCATTGAAGAGATTATTCAGCTTTTGGAGCTTCAGCTGCTTCTTCAGCAGCTGGTGCATCAACAACAGCTTCTGCTGCAGGTGCTTCAACAACCGCTTCAACCGCTGGAGCTTCGACAACAGCTTCTGCTACTGGAGCTTCCACAACTGCTTCAACAACTGGAGCCGCAACCACAACAGCCTCTGGAGTTGAAAGAATTCCATCGCCGTAGCCTTCAACGCCATCGCGCTTTTCGCGAATCTTGGCAGCCTTACCGCGTAGATCGCGAAGGTAGTACAGCTTGGCGCGACGTACTTCGCCCTTCTTTACTAACTCAATCTTTTCAATAACTGGTGTGTGAACTGGGAAGGTACGCTCAACGCCAACGCCGTATGAAACCTTACGGATTGTGAAACTCTCGCGAACTCCATCACCTTGGCGACGGATAACTACACCCTGGAACACCTGAAGACGGCTCTTGCTACCTTCGATAACACGAACATGGATCTTGAGCTCATCACCAGCGCGGAACTGTGGGATGTCTTTGCGCAGCGAGGCTGCATCTACTGCATCAAGAATGTTCATATTCGGATCCTTTTGTCATTTCTATTAAGCACGCGCTTTGGCGGTGCAGACTGCGTATTGTGCCATAGCCACGCTCAGAACCGTAAATCGGCCTTTGCTGAGCAGGGCTTACTCAGGGATGTGAGCGTTGAGCGCCTCATAGAGGTGAGCTCCCGCGGCAACGGTGAGATTGAGCCCATGCCAGGCTCTGGTGGTCACAACCGCCCCCGCCTCACGGGCTACTAGCTCAGCGGCAGCTAAATCCCATTCATGTAACCCAGTTTCAAAGTAGCCATCAACAAGACCGGTGGCTACATGGCAAATATCGGCAGCGGCAGATCCAATACGCCGTAAATCCCTGATCTGCGGAAGTAAGGCGTTAACAATCTTTAACTGTTCAACACGATCTCGCACATCATATGCAAAACCAGATGAGATCAAGGCACGGTTAAGTTCGACTGGATTATTGCAGGCAATCTTTACATCATTGAGGAATGCTCCCCCACCTTTGCTTGCATGCCATGTTGAGTTAACAGTTGGTGAGTGAACAACTCCGACCAAAGTTCCATTCTCATCTTTTGCAGCGATGCTAATCGCCCAACCCGGTAATCCATAAAAGTAATTAACTGTGCCATCAACTGGGTCGATAACCCATGTCACCCCACTCTTACTTGGGCGAGATGTTCCTTCTTCTCCAATAATTCCATCATCGGGACGTGCCGCCAAAATACTTTTGACTATCAGTTTTTCACTTGCTAAATCCATCTGTGTGGCAATATCTATTGCAGTCGACTTAACTGTGAGATCCCAGGATGCGGGGCGATTAACCAATAAATCACCAGCCTCGCGTGCAATTTTTAGCGCAAGTTCAAGCAGCTGCTTGATATCTGTCATTACGCCAGTCTAATGGCGAGATAGACTCTTGCCTATGTTCTCAGGGTACTTAACACTTTTTAGAACCCCTGGAGCGCTGAGATTTTCAATTCCTGGCCTCATCGCACGCATGCCAATTTCAATGGATTCACTTGCTCTTATTTTCATAGTTGTCGCTGTCAGTGATTCATATGCAATTGCAGGAGCATTAAGTGCAACAGCATCGGTAGTTATGGCTTTGGCAACTCCTCATTGGTCTCGGGTTGCCGACCGAATCGGACAAAGTGCCATGTTGGTCAGGGTTATTCCAGTCAAGGTTATTGCCTTTTGTGCCTTTACAGTTTTAGTTCTCAATGAAACACCAGTGTGGACCTGGTTTCTCTCAATTATTGTTGCTGAAGCTTTTTCAGTTAATACTGGCGGCTTAGTTCGCCGTCGTTGGTTACATGTTTTAAGCCCAGATAAGACAACTACCGCTGAGGATGAGCAGGATCGTCACATCGTAAACACCGCTTACTCCTTTGAAGCATTGATGGATGAGGTTGTATTTATTCTGGGTCCAATCATTGTGACCGCTTGTGCCACAACAATCGCACCTGCTGCAGGAATTATCTCGGGCATAATCTTTGTAGCTATTGGCTTTCCGCTATTTATTTCTGCCAAAACAACGGAGCCACCTGCAACACCTAAACGACATGTCGATCCACACCCTGCCGTCATAAGAAACAAGCGAGTTCAGGCGGTTGTATTGCCAACAACATTGTTAGGTGGCTTCTTTGGCTCAATTGCGATCGTGACCGTTGCCTTTACAGAAACTCGAGGACAGGCGGATCAATCAGGAATTTTATTAGCTATCTGGGCAGCTGGCAGCGCAGTTGCGGCGATCGCTAATGGAGTTATCAAGTGGAAGATAACAAGCGCTGCTCGATTCTTGCTTTTTCTGTTCGCTCTCACCTTGCTTTCAATTCCGATGCTGTTTGTGCATTCAATTCCATGGCTTGCCGTAGCGCTTTTCTTTAATGGTTTTGCGATTGCTCCACTGGTAATCAACGCCTACGGAGTTGCAGAAGGTGCAGTTCCACCAGATCAAATTACTGAAACGTTGACCTGGGTCGTTGCAGGAATGCCTATGGGCGGTGCACTAGCTAGCGCTCTATCTGGCCAGATCATCGACAGATTTGGTGCAGACATCGCATATTGGGTTCCCCTGGGATTCATGATTGCGGCATGCGTAGCCACACTTCCGTATTTCCAGACTTATAAGGGGCTTATCGGCTACCCTCGTGCTCGTGACTGAGCTACGACTTAACGGCAAGACCGAAGATGGTCTCTACCTTTCTTTGCATGACAATGATGGAAAAGAATTTACTGTTCGAGTTTCTGACACATTGCGTGCAACAGTAAATCAGCAACGCCTCATGGCGGTTCCATCAAATGATGAACCAAGTATTTCAATCAAAGAGATTCAGCGACTTCTACGTGCAGGGCAGACCGCAGAACAAATTGCTCGCGAAAATGACACCACCATTGAAAAGGTTGAACGTTTCGCCGGACCTATTCTCTCTGAACGTATTTACATTATTGATCAAGCGCAGCAGATTGCGATTCGCAAAGAAGGCGGACGTGATGCGGTTACCTTGCTTGGAGTTGTCATCTCACGTTTAGCACCACGCAATATTGATTCATCAGAGTTGTCATGGGACACCTGGCGCTTAGAAGATGGCACCTGGACTATTGAACTTCACTACCCAAATACTTCAGGTGTTGGAATTGCACAGTGGAGCTTTGATGCAACCCTACGCACCGTGACTGCTATGGATGAGAATGCGCGTTGGATGATGGGTGATGAGCCTGCTCCGCGCCAACTTCCTACCGCTGCCCTTATCCCTACCGAGTCTTCTCACCCCTCCGAGCGACGCATCATCGATGTGTACAGCGAGTTCCGCAAGGAAGATGTTCAGGATGAGATTGAAGAAGAGATCGAACCAATTCGCGAGGTTCCACGTTTAGCTGTTATTCGCGAGGAGCCAGATGATGAGGCATCACGAGATGGAATCACCGCACGGGCAAAGGTCCCAA
>JACCDU011109868.1_pt1 | contig 14391 bp, 23 predicted proteins | sample 7446081 | NCBI WGS metagenome assembly JACCDU01 (sample SAMN15323447, study PRJNA562643) | freshwater metagenome | isolation source: river surface water | place: USA:Blue River Watershed | collected 2017-08-17
GCCAGTCAAACAACAAAAGCTAATGGAAATTGTGCCTCCTAAGTACCAACCAAAATTTAAGCCGTTATCGACGTTTTTACCTAAGTTATCGCCTAGAAATCAAACAATTGAAACCAGATCCTTCTACACCTGTACAAGCAGAATTGCCGAAAAGCACTAATTTTTACGGGATGAAAGTATGTCCCGGTTGCCGTAGGTCTAGGAGCAATATCCAGTTTAAAAATGCTAATGTTTGCAGGACTTGCCAGCTAAGAAACGTCAAGGTATGATCTACGGGAATGGCTAGGTTAGCTACCGAAAAGACGATTAGTCACCGTCCTGCCGTATCCCACCCTTTTGTGACTATGACCTATGACTAGAGGTTACTATGCACTACTATCCCCACCATATTGGTGACTTTCAGCGCGACACCGCTTCTTTGTCTGACTCAGATGCTTTAGCTTATTTAAAGCTAATCTGGATGTATTACGATACAGAAGCACCATTGCCAGCAGACGCTAAAAAACTGGCTTTCAAAATCGGATCAAACCCTGATTCAGTTCAACTAATCCTCGATACTTTCTTTATAAAAGAGCAAGAAGTTTATCGGCATAAACGTTGCGATAAAGTATTAAACGAGATTTACGATAAGTCTGAAAAGGCTAGATTGGCTGCTCAAGCACGTTGGTCTAAAAATGCAGAGGCTATGCAGAAGCAATGCGATAGCAATGCAGACGCATCAATAGATGATGCGAACGCATTAAAAATTGATGCTACCCATAACCCAATACCCATAACCCATAAAAAAGAATATGTAGAGCATTTTGATGAGTTCTGGAAAGCGTATCCAAGGAAGGTTGCTAAACCCAATGCTTTAAAGTCTTGGAACAAAATAAAACCTTCTAAAGACTTGTTATCAAAAATGATACAAGCCATTAAAGACCAGAAGTTATCTGAGACTGATCCAAAATTTATCCCGCACCCTGCAACTTGGCTAAATGCTGCTCGATGGGAAGATGAGCTGGAGACAACTAAGCCAGCCGCTGAAGACTGGTCTTGGAAGCTGAGGTTCAAATGAAAGGCCATCAAGAAATTATCAAGATGCGTCTTGATAGGGTTGCTCCTAAAGCTATCTTTGTACACTACGGTGAAGACAAAACTAAATCATGGGCTAGCTGGCATCGTCATACGATAGAGTTTGCTGATGTGGAAATATTGCCGATAGAAAATATCAATGCTCTGGATCTGAGGTTTGCTGTAGGCTTACCAGTACACATAACAACCCGTGAACCGTACCAGAAGGTCAAGGCACTGCATAACGCTTTTCTAGCAGCTAAGGCATTACGAGTACACACAGTGTGTAGACAAATATTGATAAATAACCAAGAGGAATATGACGATTATGTACCTGACTGACAATATTGACTTCTCTGCATACCTACACGCTACAGACCACAAGTACCTAGTCAAAGACGCTTCAGTCTGGATTGACGAGCTTGAAGACCAGATCGATAACCCGCTGGTGGATCGGTCTGTACCAATGATCTGGGAGGCCACAAAGTCGTTTGCTTTCAGGCCGGGTGAGGTAACGGTTTGGGCAGGTTCCAATGGTGGCGGTAAGTCTCTGCTGACAGGTCAGGTTGCCTTGGGTTTAATCAAGTCTGAGCAGAAATGCTGTATTGCCAGCTTTGAGATGAAACCTAGAGTATCGATTAAACGGCTTTTAAGGCAGTTTGCTGGCGAAAATATCGACTGGGAGGCATCCAGACAAGGGGAACCCTACAAACGCGCCTTATACGCCCGTTTTAAGGCTTTTTCTCAAGGTAATCTTTGGTTCTATGACCAGCAAGGAACTACGTCTGCGGAACAGATTATCTCAGTGGCAAGATATTGCGCTGTAGAACTAGGGGTGCAGCACTTCTTTGTGGACAGCTTGATGAAGGTTGTGGCTGGAGAAGATGACTACAACGGACAGAAGAAGTTTGTGGACGAGATGACTGCTCTGGCTAGGGATCACGACTGCCATATTCATCTGATTCACCATATCCGTAAACTCCAGTCGGATGAGCTAATGCCGAACAAGAATGACCTGCGAGGCTCGTCTTCAATTACGGATCAGGTAGACAACGTGTTTATTGTGTGGCGCAACAAAAAGAAAGAAAACGATATTCAGAAGGGTCAGGAGATTGATCCTCAGAGTCCGGATATGATCCTGATGAACGAGAAGCAGCGTAATGGGGAAAGTACGGATTGGTATCCGTTCTGGTTCCACAGGGATTCTAGCCAGTTCATTGAGAGATTTGAGGGTCAGCCAAGTGACTATGACAACAGAGGAAGATTCAAAGCTGCATGAATTTTCAATGAATTTTCATTCATCTGAGGAATACAGACACCAGTGTGAGGTCAGGCAGGTACTTAGGTGGAGAGCAGAAAATCGCGACAAAGCAATAAGTTATCTGCAATTAGTACGACAAAAACGTGGTGACGTTGTAGCTACAAAGTTAGAACGCGACTGCAAAGAACAGTGGGCTAGAGGTTCAAGAGGCATTAAAGGAGATTGGCGTTGAGAGCTTACAGGGTAGATGGGAACCAGAAAGCTATTGTGGCTGCATTGAGAGCTGAGGGTTTTGTAGTCCAGCACTTGCATAAGGTAGGGGAAGGCTGTCCAGACTTGCTGATAGGTCACAGCGTTAATGGAAAACGCTATAACGTCCTGCTGGAACTCAAAGACGGAGACGGTAAGCTAACGCCTCAGCAGGTGATCTGGCATGCCGGATGGAGAGGTCAAGTAGCTGTTGTAAATAATGCAAAAGATGCAATTGAAGCGGTTAAAAATGCCTGCAAATAAAAAACCAAGAAAGCCAAGAAAGTACATACCAAAGACATTACCACTGACGATTAGGCATGGAGAGGAAGCAGAAACAGCAATGCAGCTAGCGCCTCATGCTGAACTAATGAAGCTGAGGGAGGGCTATGGGGACGAGGGTAGCTGGAACACGATAGTGGCTAGGCTAAATATTGGGTTAGTGGCTGCTAACGCTGCTGGCAAGGAAGATCAAGCTAAAGAGATACGGACAGGGCTAGATGCCATGCTGAAGGTAGATGAAAGGCACAAGAAGTCTGGCAAGTGGGGCTTATCTGGTAGCGATCTAAAGCAGGTAGGCGATGGTCTGGTGCTTACTGATAACTTACAGCTATCGTTGACAAGAAGGCAATTTGCTCAGGCTATCGACTATGTTTGGCAACACGCTGCTAAATAAAACCTATCAATAAATATTAGCCGATAGAAATATTTATGTTGCATCGTCGGAATACTATGCTATAGTTCACTCACAGCAGCACAATATCAATTTACTAGGAGCTGACTATGAAAGCAAAGCCAACTTTTGAACACGAAACCTGCTCACGTTGCTGCGGTAGTGGCGAATATAGTTTTAATCTTATGCATGGAAGCCGTTGCTACGGCTGTGCAGGTACTGGCTATAAGCTGACAAAGCGAGGACAAGCGGCTCAACAATTTTTGAATGAAATGCGGAAAATTCCGGTGGAAAATTTCCAGATTGATGACTTAATCCGTTTTGATGGATCATCATCTAAATTTGAAAAAATTCTGTCGATTGAGTTTTTAAATGGTGAACAGGCTGGTTATGTTGGTAGACCTGACTTGAAATGCGTTCGTATTAAAACTGACGGCCCCGGAATGATTAGTTTTGTTGGAACAAAATATACCAAAGGATTTACCGCAGAACAAAAGCAGCAACAGGTGACCGATGCCTTAGAGTATCAGGAAACATTGACCAAAACTGGCAAGCCTCGTAAACAAAAACTAGCTGCTTAATTAACTAAATCCCGGCGAAAGCCGGGTTACCAATATGAACTCAATAGATCCTCACGAAGCAATCAACTACATGATCCGGCACTCTGCTGAGTACGCACAGGCCAAGGCTCAGGTTACTTACCTTGAAGAATTCCGCAAAAGCAAAAAAGCAATGTTGTTCTCTGTAGCAATGGGGAACACTATTGCCGATAAGGATAACTATGCTTACAGCCATCCAGAGTATTTAGCGGTGCTGGACGGGCTTAAAGAAGCCGTAGAGAAGGCAGAAACACTTAGGTGGATGTTGGTAGCAGCACAGGCTAGGATCGATGTCTGGCGTTCACAGGAAGCCTCCAACAGAGGTATGGATAGAGCAACCCAATAAGAGGATAATATGATTAACAATAACGTAGTTGATGATAGCAATTTGGCACAATGTTGCAAATGTGGATTTGTGGATTACTGGGATGAAATACCTAAAGGTTATTGCTCATTTACAGAAGAATCTCTTACCGAGTGCCCTGAGTGCTTTGATGTAGACGGTTTCTCTGACTATGATCCAGCAAAGGCCGTTACTAGAGAACTTGCCAATAAAGCTAAAGAAGCTCACGGATCAGGACATTGAGGAGATCGGGCTACAGTCTTTTGGAAATCTCTGGTACTACTATCCAGACCAGATAAAAGACTTAGTGAAGCTGGTTCACAAGCGGTTAGAGGGTAAAAATCGTGCGTAAAAGAGAAGCACAATACTTGTCAAAAGTTGCTGACATTGGTTGTATAATCTGCTATAGGGCAGGTTATCCCGGTACTCCTGCTGAGATTCACCATATCCGAGGCTTAGGTCTTGGGATGGGAGTCAGGAACTCGCACGATAACGTAATACCGCTTTGCCCAGAACACCACAGAGGAAACTCAGGCTATCACGGTTTAGGCCGTAAAGCCTTTGAAAGGGCTTACGGTGTTACTGAGCAGGAACTTCAACTACAGCTAGGGGAATTGCTCCATGAAGAAGAAAACCAAGATGCAGAAGAAAGTGTCTAAGGTAATGGGCGAGTTTAAGGAAGGCACACTGCATAGCGGTAAGGGTGGGCCAGTGGTTAAGTCTAAGCAACAAGCAGTTGCTATTGCACTTTCTGAAGGTCGTAAGGCTGCCAAAGGGAAAAAGAAATGAAACCCGGTCTCTATGCCAATATTCATGCCAAGCGTAAGCGCATAGCTGAGGGTTCAGGCGAGAAGATGAAGAAACCGGGAACCAAGGGCGCTCCGACTAAAGCCGACTTCAAACAAGCGGCTAAGACTGCAAAGAAGAAGAAATGAAACCTTGTCCAAAAGTCTGCTCAGACATCAAGCTCAACCTGAAGAATAGGGATTGGGCATTTAAGAACGTAGGTTACGGCCCTGCAAACCCAGAGGAACCTGAGGATTTTTGGGATAAACGTGCAGAGGAATGGGCTACGACTCCAGAGAATGCACAGACAATGCGCTGTGGTAACTGCTCTGCATTTATCCAGACTCCTGAGATGATGGAGTGCATTATCAAGGGTATTCAGGGTGAGGAATCGGATGACGAGACTTACGCCAATGAGGTGGTAGCAGAGGCAGAACTAGGCTACTGCGAGTTGTTTGAGTTCAAGTGTGCTGCGGATCGTACCTGCTCTGCTTGGCTGGTAGGTGGCCCAATAACTGAGCCTATGACCAATAAGCAGAAGACAATGCTCAAGATGGCTAAGATGGAGAGTGAGGAAGAATATGGCAGCAGCATGGACGAAGAAGACGGGGAAGAATCCTAAGGGTGGATTAAACGAGAAGGGGCGTAAGTCTTACGAGGCTGAGAACCCCGGCTCTAACCTGAAGGCTCCTGTTAAGTCTGGAGACAATCCTAGAAGGGCTAGTTTCCTTGCCAGAATGGGGAATATGCCCGGCCCAGAGAAAAAGCCAAATGGTGAGCCTACTCGTTTGTTACTGTCTTTACGGGCATGGGGGGCCAGCAGCAAGGCCGATGCCAAGAAGAAAGCCGCAGCAATTTCCGCTAGAAACAAGAAAAAGTGATACTAAATCTAGGTTCCGGCAAAGACTGGAGAGAAGACTGTCTCAATTCCGACATTCAGGAAAGGGTAAAACCTGACTGGTGTTGCGACATTTCAAAGGTTCAATGGGGTCAGATTGTTGAGACTCGATTCGGGCAGATCAAGATAAGGCCAGAGATATTCGACACTATCCTAGCTAACGATGTACTGGAGCATATACCGGACTTGGTTAGCGCCATGAGGAACTGTCGAGACCTGCTAATCCCGAACGGGAAATTTATTATTTCTGTCCCGTATGAATTAAGCCTTGGTGCTTGGCAAGATCCGACTCATGTACGGGCATTTAATGAGAACAGTTGGCTGTATTACACTGACTGGCACTGGTATTTGGGGTGGGATTCAGGGTTTAACTTAACAGAGCTGCGTTTTAACTTATCAGTGCTAGGCACAGAGATGTCAGAAGCTGGCCTTCCCGATCAGGAAATTCTTAGAACGCCAAGAGCAGTAGATTCCATGAAAGTAACATTGTGCAAGCAATAGTTATCTGTACGGTCAACAATCCCGGTGTCACTGTATTGCTGGAGAGCATCAGGATCTATGCGCCTACGATGCCTGTATACCTATCTGGGAATAGTCTAGAGCTTTTGCATAGGGCTAAGAGTATCCTGCCGAATCTGGTGTGGAGGCCGAATCAGGCTGATAACTTCGGTGATGCCTACAATGTAGCTACAAACTACGCTTTTGAGCATGGCAAGTACGAGTCGGTAATCCTGAGTAATGACGATGTGGTATTGAATCCTGACACCATTAAGAAGCTAACGCACGATACGCAAATTCTGGAATCAAATGACGTAAATTACGGATTCATAGGTGCAAGGTCAGACTATGTTCTGCATGACCAAAACATTAGATTCCCAGTTTATGATGATAAGCAAGCAGGGTTAAAGTGGGAAAGCGAACAATACATAAAGCCGACAGGTGTAATCGCCCCGATATTTGCGTTGATTAACAAAAAGGCATGGGATACGGCTAAGTTTCCTAGTACGAATTGGTATTCCGATAATATAATATGCCATGACCTGCAAAAAGCGGGTTTTGAGCATTTCGTATCAAGGGCTTATGTGCATCACGCAGGAAGCCAGACAGTAGGATATGACTACAAGAAATGCCATGAGGAACCGCGAGAGTGGATAGAGGCTAACAGGCCGGATATGTACGAGGTATTTTATGGCTAATGGATTGCTTTCACCAGTAGAGCAACAAACACAAGCTACATTTGGCATGGTTCCTATGGAGGAACGGCTAAGTATTTTGCCTCGTTATAGTAAAACACAAGGTCTAATTGCCCCACAATTTGTATACGATTTAGCAAAGGCTTTTGTAACCCCGTACACTGCTTTGCAAGGTTATCAGGTTTCTCCAGAGGAATCTTTAAATGTCGCTATGAGTGCTATGGGAGGGTCTTCTGTTGGATCTGCTCCAAAAGGCGCATTGCGTAGTGGAATAACAAGGGAAGTTGAGTTTGATCCAAGATTTGATAAAAGGGTAAAAGAGCAACAAAAATTAAAAGAATTAAGAACGGTTGTTGAGCCAACTGCTCAAATAGATATTCCGACTGTTAATTTGGCTCAATTTGAGGGAAGACCATTTATAACATCAATGTCTGATAGAACCGCTGCTGGTGGAAAACTAACAAAAATTAACGATGTTGTTTTGCAGAGACCAGTTGGATTGCTTGGCGGTCAGGATTATATGTTTTATACGCCCGGTCAAGTGTGGGCATCTAATCCCGGCCCAGTTAAGCAGATAATGGAAAACGCTCAAGTAATAAAACAAGTTACTGGGCAAAACCCGATATATATGCCTTGGAGAATGGCTCCAACTGGCAGTGATTTTGCGACTATGACTGGCGAAACAATGTTGTCTTACGCAAATAGTTCATTGAGCAAAAAAGAAATATCTAAAGTAGATAAGGAAATAAAGGCATTTATTCCAGATTGGAAGGGTTTGGCTTCTAGTGAAAGTGTTGCCCAGTTTGAGAAAAAGCCAGACAGAATACGAAAAGCAATAAAAAGAGAATTAGATAAGAAATTTAGGGAATCTGGTGGATTAGGTATTGGCGAAGCAAGGCTTGCTATTGCAGATCCTAAACAATTGGCTGCTCAAGAATCTGGTGTTATGAATGTTGGTGAAATATTTGCTAACAGTCCAGTAATAATGCAGTCAGGACATCCATCGTATTCAAGGGGAATCCCCGGTCAGGGGTTAGGTCGATTACAAGAAAATAGAACAATTTTTGAATTATTGCCACAGGTTGTTCGTGAAAGAAATATTATTGATCCAAGAAATCCTAGCCAATCAGATATTAGAGCTTTACAAATGAAGCCTTATGCTGGAGTAATTGACGCAAAACTACTTAAAGCGCTTGGTTATTAAATAGGTAAGATTCGTTGAATTTATCTGCAATAGGCTGCCCAAAACGGTTAAATAGCCATTCTTTTACTGCTTCTGGTGTGGTGGATTCAATCCCAGAAACAATGCAATATGTCTCATGAAGAACAAGAGCATCAAATATATCTTTAGGCATCTTTATTTCAGTATTTACGATAGGTGACATATTTCCTCCAAGTGAACTATCATTATACATAGATATTAACTTGACGCAACAAGTTTAGACAGCATGACATCCAAAGGATAATGCAATTATGGAAACATCAGAAGTTAAACAAACCCAAAGTAACTGGAAAGTAGGGGATGGTACTGCTGGGCCGGGAAGACCTAAAGGCTCTGCTAATAAGTCCACTACTATTGTAAGAGAGGCTATTGCTAATCTACTAGAGCGCAATGCTCCTAACATGGATAGATGGCTTAATGAGGTGGCTGACAAGGATCCTCATAAGGCATTGGACATTATCCAGAAGCTCTCTGAGTACCATATACCTAAGCTGGCTAGGACTGAGGTTACTGGCCTTGATGGTGCGCCTCAGCAGCATGTGGTTACATGGCAGAAGTAATCGAGATTGCTTACAAGCCAAGGGAGCAGCAGCTAGCTATCCATGAGGCAGTAGATAACCACAGGTTTACTGTCGTAGTGGCTCATCGTCGTATGGGCAAGACTGTAAGCGCCATCAATCACCTGATAAAGGCTGCCATTGAGTGCAAGAAACCTAATCCTCGTTTTGCGTACATTGCCCCTACATACGCTCAGTCTAAGCGTGTTGCTTGGGATTACCTGTTGGAGTTCACTCGTCCTTTGGGAGCTACTGCAAACATCTCTGAGCTACGGGTTGACTTCTGGGGAAGACGGATTAGTCTTTATGGCTCTGATAACGCTGACTCTCTCCGCGGTCAGTACTTTGATGGTGTGGTCTTGGATGAGATCGGAGATCAAAACCCTAAGATCTGGAACGAGGTCATTAGACCAGCGCTAGCAGACAGGAATACAGACGATGCTCCTACGTGGTGTCTCTTTATTGGTACGCCTAAGGGTAAGAACCACTTTGCTGACTTTAGGGATCGCGCACAGACAGCGGAAGGCTGGAAGCTACTTGAGTTCAGAGCCAGCGAGACAGGAATCCTCAACGAGAAAGAACTCTGGGGCGCTCGTAAGGAAATGGGCGAGGACAAGTATGCTCAGGAGTTTGAGTGTTCCTTTAACGCAGCGGTTGAGGGTAGTTATTATGGTCAGATTATTAACGATCTCGAAGCCAAGTCTAGGATCACGACTATTGACCGGGATGACCTTTGCAAGTCTTTTGTTGCTTGGGATCTTGGTATGGGTGACTCTACTTGTCTATGGGTGGCTCAGTTGGCTGGCAAGGAAGTGCGGCTTATTGACTGCATCGAAAACCACGGAGTCGGTCTGGACTGGTATGTATCATGGCTCAGAGAAAACCGCTACGAAGGCTTTGCACAGATACTCCCGCACGATGTGGAGGTAAGGGAACTAGGCACAGGCAAGAGCCGTAAAGAGGTTCTAAACGAGGCAGGACTAGACATTACGGTAGCACCTCGACTGTCGGTTGCTGACGGGATTCAGGCTGTCAGACGCTTGCTCCCACGTTGCTGGTTTGACCACAAGACTAAGGCTGGCCTAGACGCTATCCGCAACTATCGCAGGGAATATAACGAGAAGCAACAGGTGTTCTACGATAAGCCTCTCCACGATTGGTCAAGTCACTTTTCGGATGCCTTCCGTTACCTTGCTATTGGGCTTGACGAGAGCGACGATTCATGGTCATCAGACTTGCCTATCAATGCTAAATGGGTTGTATAATAAGCAAAATTCCTGTAAGGGCTTGCTATGAAGATGGATGAAGGCCAGATCAAGGGCATACTTGAAGCCGAGATAGATAACTCAATCGGCTACATTGAGACAGAAACTACAGAAGATCGCCGCAGAGCTTTGGATTACTACCTGTGTAATTTGTATGGCAATGAGGTAGAAGGCCGTAGCCAGATCGTTACTGGTGAGGTTGCCGAGGCTATCGATGGTGCGTTGCCACAACTTATCCGAGTATTCACGACTACTGAGGATATTGTCTATTTTGAACCTACGTCAGCCAATGACGAGGAATCGGCTAAACAGGCCACAGATTACTGTAACTGGGTGTTTTACCGTGAGAACGAGGGTCTGCTGATCCTGCACAACTGGTTCAAGGATGCCCTGCTACAAAAGGTTGGTGTTGTTAAGTCTTACTGGGATGCCAAGGAAGACGTTACCAAAGAGAAATACGAGAATCTGACAGAGGATGAGCTAGCCTTGCTCCTGTCGGATGAATCGCTGGAAGTAGTCAAGCAGAGCGTAGAGATGGTTCCTGCTGGCATGGATATGATGGGTATGCCTATTGAGGCTCCGTCCTATTCAGTGACTGTTAAGCGGGTAAAGAAGTACGGTTGCGTAAAGATTGAGAATGTTCCTCCTGAGGAGTTTCTTATTTCCAAGGCAGCACGTGAGATTGAGAATGCTCCTTTTGTAGCTCACCGAAAGCTCATGCAGCGGTCAGAATTGATTGCGATGGGCTACGACAAAGACATCGTAGATGAGCTACCTTCTTATGATGATCTGACGTTTAGCCCTGAGCGCGTAGCTCGATTTGACCAAGGGGAACAGCCAGACGAGCAGCAAAGCCTTGATCCTGCCATGCAGACGGTTGAGGTATACGAGTGCTATATCCGCATCGATGAAGATGGCGATGGCATTGCTGAGTTGCATCGTATTGTTTACTGTGGTTCGGAGATCCTTGAAGATGAAGAATGCGATTACATTCCGTTCCATAGCATCTGCCCTATACCTATTCCGCATAAGTTCTTCGGACAGTCGCTGGCAGATCGGACTATGGACATCCAGCTTATCAAGTCCACTATTACCCGTCAGTCTCTCGATAATCTCTATCTAACGAATAATAACCGTGTTGGCGCTGTTGATGGTCAGGTGAATCTGGATGACCTACTGAACGCTACGCCCGGCGGTATTGTCCGGATGAAGAACCCTAACGCTTTGGTTCCGCTTCAGGTTCAGTCTACCTTTGGTCAGGCTCAACCAATGTTGCAGTACATGGATGAGATTCAGGCTCGTCGTACTGGTGTCAGTGACGCTCAGAACGGTCTTGATCCCGATGTCTTGTCGAACGTTACGGCTGCGGCTGTGGCTGCGATGATGAAGTCTAACTCTGGCAAACTGGAGTTGATTGCTCGTATCTTTGCTGAGACAGGTGTTAAGAGCCTCTTTAAGGGGATTCTGCGGCTGTTAGGCAAGTATCAGGATAAGCCCAAGATTGTCCGTATGCGAGGCAAATACGTCCAGTTTGATCCTCGTACATGGTCAAATGAGTACGATGTATCGATTAACGTGGGTCTGGGTGCTGGTGATAGGGATCAGAAGCTAGCTATGCTCCAGATGATCCTTGCCAAACAAGAGCAGATTATTCAGGCTTACGGCCCATCGAATCCTCTGGTTTCCATTGGTCAATACCGTAACACATTGGCAAGATTCATTGAGGCCGCAGGGTTTAAGGATGCTGATGCCTTCATGAACGAGATTACGCCTGAGATGGATGCTCAGTTGTCTCAGCCCAAGCCACCAGCGCCAGATGCACAGGCAGAAGTGGCGCAGATGTTGGCGCAGGTAGAGCGTGAAAAGACACAAGCCAAGGCGCAGATTGATGCTGCCAAGCTGGATCTGGAACGTCAGTCGCTAGAGGCTGAGTTTACTCGCAAGGGCATTGAGATGCAGATGAAGAACCAGAAGGATCAGGCTGACATTCGGATTAAAGAAGCTCAGTTAGCAGTCCAGCAACTGCAAGCGGTTTTGGCTATGGACTTGGCTGATGAGCAAACCCGTAACAAACAGGCTGAGATTGTCCTGAAGACGATTAAGGAACTGGGGAGCCTGACTGGTGGATAAAGCACAGTGGGCGATTAACCTGCTAAGGGAGCCGATGTTTCAGGAAATGATGGAAGAACTCCGAGGCAACGAACTTAACAAATTTGTTAATAGCAATTATGGCGAGACTGAGATTAGGGAACAAGCGTATATGCGCCTCCGAGTCTTAGAATCCGTTGAATCCTATCTCGAAAGCGTTGCTGCTCAGAAGATGATTGACGAGAAAAGGATGAAGATTTTGTAACCCGCATCGGGCGGTTCCCGATATAATTTAGGAAACTTATGAGCGATACTCAAAACACGACACCTGAGGGTAGTGGTGAGTTAACAGTGGATGGTGCAGCTAACGCTATCTTGGGTCTAATGGGTGGGGAAGAAGGCTCCGAACAGGAACAACCTGAACTCCAAGCAGAGGCCAACGATAGCGAGGCCGAATCTGAGGAGTCTGAGTATTCAGAGGAATCAGAGGTAGAACAAGAAGATGGCGAGGATGAGCAAGAGGAACCTCAGAAATTCCGTGTCAAAGCCGCTGGCGAAGAACGGGAGGTAACCCTTGATGAGCTTATCAAGTCTTATCAACTTGGCACAGATTACACTAAGAAATCGCAAGCTGTAGCTGAGGAACGCAAGGCGGTTGAGGCCGAGCGCCAAGCGGTTCAAGAAGCTAAGGCTATGCGCGATCAATACGCGCAAAGGTTGGAGATCATCGAGTCGATGTTGAACCAGCCGCAGGAAGTGGAGAATCTGGATTACCTGAAAGAGACTGATCCTATCGGTTATGCCGTGAAGGTCGCTGAGATGTCTCAGAAGGAGAAACAGTTAGCGCAGGTTCGTGCTGAGCGTGAGCGCATCATGCAACAGCAGGAATATGACAGGCAACAACAGATGAGGCAGACGATTGCTGCTGAGTCTGAGAAGCTAGTTGCTGCGATACCTGAGTATGCTGATCCGAACAAGGGCGAGACAATCCGTAAGGAGATCCGCAGTTTCGGTAAGCAGATGGGGTTCTCTGACGAGGAATTGGCTAATGTGTTCGATTCCCGAGCAGTTCTGACGCTGTACAAGGCTATGCAATATGACAAACTACAGTCTAGCAAGCCCGCTGTGAACAAGAAGGTTTCTGAGGCTCCTAAGGCGATTAAGCCCGGTGTTTCTAAACCAAGAGACAGTAATAGCGAGGAACTGAGGAAACTTAAAGCGCGAGCTAAGTCGTCCGGAAGGGTGGCTGATGCCGCAAGTGTATTTGAACGATTCTTATAAGGAATGTAATCATGGCAACTTATACCGCCCATACCGCTATTGGTCAGCGTGAAGACCTTACCGATGTTATCTATGACATCAGCCCAACCGAAACTCCTTTCATGTCTTCGATTGGCAAGACGAAAGCTACGGCTGTCTACCACGAGTGGCAGACCGACACCCTTGCAGCCGCTACTACCGCTAACGCTGCTGTTGAAGGTGCTGACGCTTCGGACGCTACCCTGTCCCCAACCGTTCGTCTTGGTAACTACACCCAGATTCTGCAAAAGACCATCAAGGTTTCCGGCACTCTGGACACAGTGAACAAGGCTGGTCGTAAGTCTGAAAAGGCTTATCAGTTGGCTAAGGCTTCGCAAGAGATCAAGCGCGATCTGGAAACCATCCTGCTGTCGAACCAAGGTCGTTCGGCTGGTGACGGTTCTAACGCTCGTAAGATGGGTTCGCTGCTGTCTTGGATCAAGACCAACTCGTCTGCTCAGACTAACGGTGGCGATCCTACGACTATCGGTGTTTCGACTCGTACTGACGGTAACACACGTACATTCACTGAAGCTCTGCTGAAAAGCGTTGTGGCAGAGGTGTTTGTTTCCGGTGGTTCGCCTAAAGTGCTGATGGTTGGCGCAACCGGTAAGCAGAAGGTTAGCTCGTTCACTGGTATCGCTGAGACTCGTTTCAACGTGACTGGTGCTGCTCCTTCGACAATTATCGGCGCTGCTGACATCTACGTCAGTGACTTCGGCAATATGTCGGTGGTTCCTAACCGCTTCATGCGTACCCGTGAGGCTCTGATCCTTGATCCTGAGTACGCAGCTATTGCTTACCTCCGTCCGTTCCAGACTAACGAACTGGCTAAGGCTGGCGATGCTGACAAGACTCAGATCTTGGTTGAATGCACACTTGAGGTTAAGAACGAAGCCGCACAC
>JACCDU010495125.1_pt1 | contig 14363 bp, 25 predicted proteins | sample 7446081 | NCBI WGS metagenome assembly JACCDU01 (sample SAMN15323447, study PRJNA562643) | freshwater metagenome | isolation source: river surface water | place: USA:Blue River Watershed | collected 2017-08-17
AAGTGTGTGGGAATTTTTGAAAGGTAAAAAGTCTTTTGATGAAATTCTTGAAATCACTCCAGATGAATTCAATTCATGGCTAAAAGAAACTAAAGAATCTTTAGAAAATGATTTTGAAATTGTGAAAGCCAAGGCTCTCATGGCGTTCGATGAAGTGAAAGATTTGGAAACCAGAAAGGATCAAGCTATCAATCTTATGACAAATCATAAAGATGTGTCTCACATTGTGTTCAAGATGCTGAATGGTCAACCATTCTACGATGAAATTTGGGATTGCGTAAAACCAACAAAGTTTATTCAACCATTTTCATCTAAAGGTGAGGAATAATCGGGCAAATTGCCCGATTAGCCCCAGCCTACTTTACATCCTTTATCAATACAAAAATCACACAATTTTTGTAATCTAAGTAATTGATTTTCTAATCGTGGTTGACTAAGTCCCAAATCAATCATTTTTGCTCCCTCTCCTTGACTTTCTGAATATGGCCTTGTGAATTCTGTTAATCTGTCATTCAATTTGATTTCAATCTTTTTAGAAAAAACAATTGGGTCAATTGAACCCACATAATCAAAATCAATGCCAAGCAACATAAATAAATTCATTACACTATCATTTGACAAATTCACCTCTACATCCATGGCATTCGGAAAAATTCCATCAAGAATAAATGAACATTCCCCATCCACATACTTTTTGTAAAAAGGTGCACTGTCTTTTAATTTCAAAGATGATCCCATAAGTCCAGACCTCCAAAATTCATATGGTTGATAACCAAAATCAAAAAAAGCATAATCCAAATCTTCTTCTTTAATGTTAAATTTTTCACTTAGAAATCTTTTCAATTCAGGTTTGCTTTCGTAGCAATCAAAGTTTCCCATCCAAACTAATTTTTGTGGATCTGGCATGATCTCTGCTTGGTGAAAATCAGGCTGAAAAGTAATACTCATGGTATCTTTTTTCTAAAAAATTAACTTAAAACCTTTCACACAAAACTTACCTATTTTTCATAAAAATGCGATATAATGTATGTAATGGATTTTAACATGAATACCTCTACCCCCACTTCAGTACATGCTTTCGAACTTTCTGGCCTTGGTCAAGCACCATATCGTTTTATTGGTGAGATAGATCTTGGTAGAGCTAGGAGTCATTGTCAGTTTTGTGGGCATTTGATTCGTTATCAAGAAATAATTCTTGACAAAAACAACAATCGTTTCGTTGTCGGTAACGAGTGTATTTACAAACATGGTGATGCTGGCATGGTTTCTCTAGTGAAGAAAGCTAAATCTGAACGTGCTGCTAAACAAAAGCTTGCTAGAGAAGAAGAAAAGCGTAAAAAACGCGAGGAAGAATTACAAAGACAACGTGAAGCTAATGGTGGCCTCACTGATGCTGAATTAAGTGCTAGAACAACACAACAAGGTTTTATTGATGCCTTTTTTGATACCAATGAAAATATCCAAGATGCTTTCAATTGGGCTATCAACGACCAATCTGCATGGTATGTTGCAAAAGACATTGCCACAAAGGTATTGTTAGGTAAAACACTTTCTGAAAAGCAAGTGAATACGATCAGAAATGCTTATGCTCGCACTTTGAAACCTGCTATTGAAAAATCTCCATGTCCTTCAGGTAAACACAAGATTGCTGGTGAAGTGATTTCCATTTCTACGAGAGAATCATTTTCTGCCTATGGTTATGCAAAAACAAGATATTGCATGCTTGTCGAAGATGCCAATGGTTTCAGAGTATGGGGTACAGTTCCATCATCAGTGGATGTGGCTAAAGGTGACATCATTCAATTTACAGCTAACATTGAGCCTTCTCCCAAAGACGAATTCTTTGGATTTTACAAGAATCCATCTGGAGCATTGGTTTTATCTAAAGCAAAATGAAACAGTCTTCTCAATTTGTTCGTAATTAATCATAATGAAAGAAATAACCAATAATTCAAACCTTATCGAATCAGCTGGTAGCTTTTTGCAACCATGGGAAATAGTTTTTTACGGTATTCTTCTATTGATTTCTTTAGTTTGCTTAAGCATAATGTTCAACGTAATACACCATGAGAAAAAAGCGATAAAACTTAAGAACTCAAAGGTCAAGCCTACTCGTTCTACGGCTACCCTAGAGCCTCCAACTATAGTTGAGATGGAGGATTCGTAAGATCCTTCTTCCAACAACAACAAATCCCCTGGAAACAGGGGAACCTTTTGTTCGTAATTAATCATAATGAAAGAAATAACCAATAATTTAAACCTTGTGAAATTGAAGGAGAAAGAGAAGAAATGAGCGAAGGTATTGCAATTAGTCTTTTTTTGCTGAGTTACTTGCTTTTTGTAATTGCATTGGGTTGTTGGGCTGAAGGCCATAAAAAAAAGTTTATTCCAAATAATGATTTAGAAGAGGAAAATAAAAAAATGAGCGAAAAACAATTTGAATCATGCAATTTAAAAGAAGCCACCTATGTTGAGATTAATGGCAAGATGTATAAGATAGGAAGCTATGAGGTTCGTGCGTTTTGGGATTCTACTTATTCCGAAATAGTTGGCATAAATATAGTCCTTGACCAGCATGACGAAAGAACCATTCGTCATGATTTGTCCCCCATCCTTGGGATCAAAACGTTCAAAGAAAAGAAGCGCGAGCCGATTGTCTTCGAAGGAGAAGCAATTTATCAATATGGTTACTTAGTTATCAATGTTCCGTATGGAGCAGCTGGAAGGACGTATAGATGTATTGAAATTATAAAGGAAAGCTAAAATGACATAAGTTTTGGGCGTGAGGTATGGATTTAATTTTGTATAAATGATTTATGACAGAAAAAACTTCTATCTCGAATACAACAGAAACTCCATCCACAGCCCAAAACATTGACACAATATTAGCTTATGGCCCTTGGGACAACAATGATATGCAAAAACTTTTTGTTGGAAGTGCTGAAGGGTGTGTTGGCTATTGGGTTTTGCATGATAAATTGGGATTTTATACTAAACGTAGACCAAATTGGATACAAAAACTTTCTGGAAAATTCTTCTTTGGTTTGAAGTGGGTTGATGATTCAGAAACACCAAAAAAACTTATGGATAAATTCAAAGCACAAAACGCATGATTGTTTTTACCTATTTTGTTTTAGCTGTATTTTTTTTAACCATTTTTTTTCTTATAATTGAGTTTGAGCCAGAAATAATACAACAAATGGATTAGTGGTTTCGTATATTCTTTTTGTGAAAACAGAAAAACTCATGAAAAATACATTATTAATTATAGCAATATTAGCTTTTGCTTTGGTTGGATGTGAAGATACAATGCAATCAAGCTCAAAAACCATTACCTTATCCACTGGAATTAAACTTAAACTTGATAAGATACCCAACAAGTGTAATTCCAGTGGATATGTTATAGTTGCTACGTATTACATTCCTTCAGACCAAAAATTTGTTAATTTCAAACAATTTGAGCTTTCTTGGAGGGGTCAAAAATATTATGAGGATTATGAGGGTCAAATCACAACCAGAAAACGAACAGAGGGTGATGGCTATGATACCTATACAATTGATACAGGAGCTCAATTTGAAGCTGCATGCAGTCCTGCGATAACGATAATAGAAGAAAAGCCTTTTGGAGAAAAATGACACAATCTGAATTATTTATTACCCAAAGACCGTATATGGAAAGAGGAATGAGAACAAATCATGAAAAAATTTATCGGATTGTATTGGAAAATTGAAAAAAGCAAAGATGGACTTTGGGCTAACTATGACAAAAGTGGGCATAAAATAAATCATGTCGTAGCTTGTCAAGTAGCCAAAGAAAGTGACATTAAAGCTTTCGTATTCATTTTAGGAAAGTATATGCTCATAGTGGCTAAGTTAATTGATGTCACAACTGGTAAACAAAATGACAAATAAAGAAATAGACACATGGTGGAAAGAAAGAGCAACAAATTGCTCTAAGGAATTGGAGATTATGGATTATTCAGTGTGGCAATATGATGGTGACACTTACAACTGGATTATCAAACACAAGAATGCTAATGGGGCAATGTCAGAAACAACTTTGTCTCATAAAGATTTAGTCAAATTCACTGAAAGGCTCAAGGCTGAAAGATTCAATTCTAAATTTGTTGAAAGACACAAGGCATTTGGCCCCAAAGATAGACCAGTTACAGAAGCAATCAAAAGCAAGCCTGAAAGAGTCAAGGAAGTAGGAGTGATGCATCTTAATATTCCAGAGGTTAAGCCTCCTATGCCGACAGCACCAGCACAACCTCCCCAGAAAAAAGACAAATTAGAAGAAGCATTGAAACGAATTGAGTCTTTAGACGCTGAAATCAAACGACTTAGATTACAAGAAGCCAATAACATTTTGCTTGCTTGGGGCGGGGTATGCCCTTCTGATTGGGCAATTTCTGGTGACCCAACACAAATGGCTGAAATTATTAGGCGAAGAGGTGACGAATTGCAAACAGAGAATTCACGCCTTAAATCAGAGTTGATTGAGGTCACCAAAATTCTTAAGATTTTGGAGGATGAGAAATGAATACAAACATAATTGATTTAAATAAACACTCACTTAATCTTAATTGGGTGGTTTATGAAGATTTAGGATATTGGTATGACTTATCTAATGGCACTCGCACTGATTTGAGAACGGGAGAGAAAACAAAAGATTGGGATAGAAGTGAGCTTTTTAAGGAAGAGAAATGAGTAAAACTTATGATGAAATAAAAGAAGAAGAAAAAAATATGTTTAAGAAAGTGACTGAGCTTCTTGAATTAGACGGATGGGTAAAAGTTGACGAAAACTTTGCTGGCAAGGTGGCGCTCATTTTTACTGTTCATGGAGACATCGTGCATCGGTATGTAGAGTGGGACTCAGAGTATTCCGAATGGCATCAATGTAGCTCTTATTATCCAACATTTTATATGAGTGATAGGGCAAGTTTGGATGATATTGATGATTACAGCGTGGCACTTATGGGGGCTTTGACGATTCCAAAGTTAACCGAAAAAACTAAAGAAGCATTGCAAATTATGAATGATTTTTATCAGGCAGAAGAAATGGAGATGAAAAATGAAAGAACAAAAGATGAATGAAACTACTCCAACAAGCCATTCCTACAAACACATCAAAGGATTTGATGACGAGATACATTATCCTGTTGGTCACTGGATAATTACCTCGTCATACTTTGTCGGGGTTAAAACAAAACCAAACTGGTTAAACCGTCAGATGACTCGTCTGTTGCTTGGCTGGAAGTGGGAGGACTATAAATAAAAAAATATAGACTTGTTATTGATTTAGAAGTGGATGAACACTACATTGGTGATAGTGAAGATAAAGAGTGGCTTGAGAATGTTGTGCTTAGCTCACAAGGCGAGCTTTTTTTACATAGTAATTTTGTTGGAGACAATGTGGGGCAGGTAAAAGTTCTCAAAATTTGGCCCGATTAAAAACTTTTTACATATTCTGACCGTATAATAACTGATGAAAAAATATATTCTTGGTGTTTTGTCGGTTTTTCTTTTTGCTCCCGCATTTATTCTTGCCTACATGGTTTTATTTGGCTTTGGAGCATCAGTTAATCAGTGTTTTGCCGCGTTTGTATTGTGTTTTGCTGGAGCATTTGTTTTGTTTTGGCGGGATATGAGTAATTAGTGAATTCAAAACCAAAACAATACTTTGTGTCGCGTTTTCTGGCACTGGCAAATACTCAAAAAAAATAACAATATACACAATCTGATCGTATAATCAATCATGCAATATCAATTAAAGAATGTTGACACAAATGTTCTTCTCTGCACAATGAGAACCAGCATCGTACCTCAGATTGGGTCTTATGTAAGAATAAGTGGATCAGGCAATTATCTTGAAGTTATTTACGTTACTTATTGTTTGTATCCATTTTCAGATGATATAGATTCTTCAGATGATACAGATTGTGTTGTTTGGGTTAAAAACACAAATTTCAAGATTTAACAAGATTGCGTAAATAAACAACATTTTTTAAAAAATTCCGTATAATAAATTGTAAGATAAAAATCTTGCTGGTGGATCGGTAGCAGAGAAATCTGACAACCCCATACGATCTCATTTTCGTGTTAAAATAATTAAATGAGTGGAGCCTTTGAAGCATTGGCAATGTACCCCTCGACATTCAAAACAAAGAGGGACAGGATTATTATGCACTGTTGTATCTTTTTTGTCGGTTTTGTGTTTTTAGTGTTTTTACATTTAGTGGCAGAAAATGCTAACAGGGAGAATGGAAATTAACTATGACTTTCAAGGAAAAATCTCTTAATTTTATTGAGCATTATCAAAAAGAAATTTCTCACAGAAAACCAGCTAATTGTAAATGTATATATTCTCCATCTTGTTCTGAATACACAAAACAAGCAATAGAAAAATATGGTGCATTCAAAGGCTGGACTTTGGGCATCTGGAGAATATTCAGATGTAATCCATTTTCTAAAGGCGGTAACGATCCATTAAAGTAAGGAGGTATAAAAAATGCATTGTCTAACATGTTGTCTTGTTGTAGGATTAATTTTGATTTTTTGCCCTGAAATTAAAAAATAATGAAATTTTGTTCTGTTGTTTCACGTATATATAATTGAGGTGTACGTTTGTATGTTTCATTTGTATCCGCCCCCTGATAAAACAGGGGGTTTCCTTTTATATTATGGATAATTTCAAAAATCTCGATGTCCCCCACAATACTGAGGATAGATATTGGTGGTATTCCCATGGAGAAAAGCTTGAAAAAGTTTTTTCTCAGTTTTGTGTGGAGGAGCTTAAGCTGGATTTGTTTATTAATCCAGAGAAAGAAACCAATCCCACTGTGCCAGATCTTCTTTTTGAAAATGAATTAGCTGATCTAAAAACACAAAACGTACCATTTTTTATGTCTACTAAATATGGCATGGAGCCAAAATACACTGTCACATTCAATCGTAAAGATTACAAACGTTACTCTACCTTATACCCAAATATAACAATTTTCTTTTGGGTAAACTGGACACAAACCACTTGGAATGATAAAAGTGTTGAATTTCTATATGGAGTTTACAAAGTGAAGTTTCAAGACTTAGCCAAAATGATTGAAGATGGTGTCCCAGAGCATTATTACAAAAACCGTGTAGACGATAACAACAGAAATGCAAAATCATCATTTCTGTTGGATGTAAGAAAATTTGAAAAAGTTTTTGAAAAATGAAACTTTAAAATATTCACAATCGTATATCACATTATGAGATCAAAACAATCTCTTGAAACCAACGAAAAATGTTTTTCCAAATGGTTTATTTCAAACAATTCTGTTACAGAGTTGCTCACCTACGTAAAAGGTGAACACAATGGCAAAATTGTTCATTTCGACAACAAAGTAGATGCAGTAAACTACAGAAACGAAAAATTTCCACATCTTAAAGTTGTGGAAATCAAAGTAGGCAAAGGCATCAATCTCAACTCAATCTGTGGATGATTTACATCCACACAAAACTTACCTATTTTTCAGAATTTAGGGATATAACAACTGTATGAAGAAAATTGAATCACTTACTCAACAACAAATCGACGCTATGCCAGAATATGTGGAGCGATGGACTGCCATCGGACGAAGCACTGAACCAGCAAATCCTCAAGAAGCAAAGAAGTACATTGACCAGGCGTATACCAACGTAGGTCTCAAGGCTCCTACTTATCATTTCCACCTTAAGAGTCCAATTTCAGCTGTGCATGCAATCTTCCAAGTGGAAGTTTTGGCAAGCTTCTCTGATAGCGACACTTCTACAGACGTAGAAGGTGACACTTCTGTGTGGCTTCCTGTGTTCAAATCTGTATATGAGCAATATCAAGCTCAATACAATCAAATCGAATGGTCAAAAGAAGTATACGACAGAATGGTCTCAAAGATTTCCAAGGCTTATGTTCAAGAAGCATCAAAGGGCAATGAAAAGCTCACTTCTTTGACTCAACACATGCTGTATGGTAACCAAGAATCTTTCTGGCTTTCTTACTACGACTTCTTCTTGCGAGAGTTCGGTGAACAAGCTTCGTTCTGTGACCCAATCAAGCCATTTATTGAATTGGCTAACCACATTGGCTGGTGGTCTGCTTATCCAGACGTTATCTTTACACAAGAGCGTCCAAACAAGATCTCTGTTAACGACAACAACCAATTGCATTGTGTTGATGGCCCTGCTGTAGAATATCCAGATGGTCACAAAATTTATGCACTTTGCAACTATCTTGTTGATGCAGTTATCATTGAAAACCCTGAGCTTATCACTGTCGAAATGATCAATGCACAACAGAACACTGAAGTGCGAAGAATGATGATGGAAATCTTCGGCATGGATCGGTACTTCGATGAAGCGGTGGAAGAAGTAATCGACAGAGACTTTACCATTGTTGATCCAAACACCAAGACAATGATGCCTAGAATGCTCGTTCGAACTAAGAACAAGGATGTGTTCCTTGTTGGTAGTGATGGATCTACAGAACGTGTTTACTACATGCCAATTGCATTGGATGCGCTTGAACGAAGACTTAAGCGAAAGATTCGCACCTGTAAGGAAGCTCACGAGCTTATCTCAGGAATCCCTGAGTCAAAGATCCTAGCGCAAAGCTAATCGTCACTCTGGTAACTCATGCTTTGGTATGAGTTACCATATTCCAAAAGCAAAAAGAGAACTTTTTGCTCTAAATAACGTATAAGTATATAAGGTAATAAATATGAACCAAACAATTGAAAACAACATCGAAGAAATCAGTCTCAATGAGATTAAGAAGTTTGCGGAAAACACAGAGAGCAACACTCGTGTTCTTCCTGATGACTGTCCAGTAGGCTCTGGAGGACGACAAGGTGATGTCTATCTGATTAGACTTGCATCGTTCAACTCTGGTAAGAGCAAGCTCACACACGATCGACAATTGGCACCAGGCAACACACAAGGTTCTCGACATACTGTTGACGAAAATGTGCAAGTTTGGATTCCAAAGGACGGTCTCAAGGATCAGGTAATCACCACGGAGTTCGGTCTTTGTGTGATGGGCCCAGTGGTTACTGCCAAAGAGCGATGGACGCTTTCTCACCCAGACCATGCTAACTTCTCTGCTCCTGCAGGTGATTGGCAAATCTCTTATCAAGTAGACCCTATTCGACAAGCAAGAGTTCTCGACTAATAGGTGATTCAATAGGGGGCGAAAGCCCCCACTACACCTCTCCATAGCTCAGTGGAATTAGAGCAACTGCCTTCTAAGCAGTAGGTCGGAGGTTCGAGTCCTCTTGGGGAGGCCACACTATGAAAGATAAAAAAGCATTACAAAAAAAAATTAATACATGCATCGAAGAGCGAGACAGATTACTTTCTCTTTGTGAATATGACAACGCCGAAAGAGTAAGAATTACTCAAGCCATACATCAAAACATGTTAGAAAATCTAGAATTAAACACCACTGAAACAAATGAATAAAAAGCCGCAAATTTTTCTGAATGAACGAGTTTTGAAACTCCGCGAAGTTCATCTTATTGATTCCTCTGGCAAATCTCTTGGTGTGTTAAACACCAGAGAAGCTCTTAAGATTGCTAAAGAAGAAGAGTTAGATTTGTATGTAGTTTCATTAAATACTAATCCTCCTGTAGCAAAAATCCTTGATTATGGACATATGAAATATGAAGAGGACAAAAGGGCTAAAGCTAACCATAAACATAAGCAAGAGACAAAAGAAGTAAAAATTAGCCCTAGAATTGCTCAACATGATCTTAATACTTTTATCAAAAGAGCGATAAAGTTTCTAGATCATGGTGATAAAGTGAAACTTACATGTGTATTTAAATCTAGAGAAATTGAACATCCCGAATTAGGAAAAGAAAAAATTCAGCTATTTCTCGATTCAATTGCTGACCATGGGCAATCTGAAGGTGAACCAATTTTACTTGGTAAACTTATGTCAATCATGGTAAACCCCAAAAAATAAACTATGTCAAAATTAAATCAAAAATCAACTAACGACCCATTCCTCGTCTCAGAAGCGCCACGGTATCACCGTAGTAGACCAGACAATTATGACTCAAAGTGTATTCAATGGTCATCTTGTGATGGTTCAAGATTCATGCCCACATTTACCACTACTGATGCTCTAACACCAGGATATTATGAAGTGCGTGACGGTGAAGATGGTGTTTATTTTTTAAAACTACCTGTAAACACTGCTGGTATTATTGAATTGCCAGAGAGTCTTTCAAAAACTGTAATGAAAGAAATACAAACTTTTTGGGAAAGAGAAGATATTTTCAAAAAGTTTGATCTTACATTCAAACGAGGAATCATGCTTTATGGCCCTCCTGGTGTTGGTAAATCAACTATTCTACAAAGTGTTTGCCAAGATGTTATTGACAGACAGGGAATCGTTATTAGCTTTAAACATCCATATACTTTCAGTGAAGGTATCAGATTGTTCAGAGAAATTCAACCTGACACACCTGTAGTTGTTTTGATGGAGGATATCGATTCATTGTTGCACTGCTTTAGCGAAACTGAAATAATCAACATTTTGGATGGTGTGGACAAACAAAATAAAATTGTCTTCATGGCTACTACTAATTATCCAGAAAATCTAGGTGATAGAATCATGAATCGTCCTAGCAGATTTGATAAAAGGTTTGAAGTACCAAGTCTTAGTGAAGAATCTCGCAAAGCGTTTCTTGAACACATGGTCAAAGACTCAGACATTGAAATTGATATTGATAAATGGGTAGCAGACACTGATGATTTTACTGTAGCACATTTGAAGGAATTGTTCACTGCTGTGATTATCATTGGAGATAAATACGAAGATGCGCTCAAAACGCTGAAGAATATGAAAAAGCGTGTGGTTGGTAGCAAAGAATCTACGGTGGGATTCAGATGAACCTACTAGGTATAGATACAGAGACAGGGGGGCTTTCAGATGGAGCCTCTCTCCTCACTCTTCAACTTTCTGTGTATTCTAGCGATGCCAAAGAGTTGTTAGATTCTTTCAACATAAAACTGAAACCAGATCCAATTCATGGTAGAACTGTTTATCAAATTGAAGCCGAAGCTCTTGAAATTAATAAAATTGATTTGATTGAGCATGACAAGGTAGCAATTACGTATAAAGAGTCAAAAAAGTTAATTTATGATTTTCTTTTTCAATCTTCACAAAAATATGGCAAACTTATTCCTTTTGGACAAAATGTTGCTGAAGACATAAAACTAATCACGGATTCAACAATTAGTATCGACACTTGGAATAGCTTTTGTTCCAGAAAAGTGATTGACACTGTTGCTTTAGGGGTTTTTGCACAACTAAAAGGTAAAATTCCTTTCGAACAATCGTTGGGGCTCGGTTCTGTGTGTAACCATTTAGGAATCAGTGTTGATCTTTCTAAATTGCACAGTGAAGAGTACGATGTGCAGTTAAATGCAGAATTGATTAAATGGCATTTAGAAAACAACTAATTAGTTTGAATTAAAATCCAAAGATTAAACGTATATAAAAATCATGAAGAAACTTACCAAAAAACCTATCAGTTTTGTCAATTATGACGAAGCTGGTGGGTGCAAAACGCAAAAAGAGTATGACACATTTAGAAAATCAATTTTATTTCTCAATGGAGCTAAGGAAGTTTGGTGTCCACTGAAATTAAAAGAAACATATTCTGTTTTTGATGAAGTTTTAAAAATTGATTTTACTATTAGTGAAATACATGTAAATACAATTTTTAAACATACAATCAAAGTGAATGACGAAGGATTAGCAGTTTTGGATCTTTTTGGTGTAGAATTAATTTTGGATCAAAGTCCTAGTGAAATTAAAGAAATTCAAGATATTGGTATTGAATATTATAAAAAACATTTTGAATATGATAATCAAAAAAAATATCTAACCTACATGTTTGTTCCTAACAATTTAAAAAAATTTAATGGTCTTCAAAAGGAAAAAGCAAGAAACAAAAATAGATATAGAAGCTGGTGCTCAAATACACATTTGTCAAACAAAAAATTAATTATGTGTGAAGAATTCTTTAATCAAGCGTATATATAATTGATGAAGAAACTAATCTGTCTCACAATTCTAGTCCTTACGGCACTTTCGATGGTAGCTTGCAATGCTACCACTGCCACTGAAACCAACGCTGCACCTGTTGCCGAAAGCAACACACCAGCAGAAGCCAAGTAATTATTTGCTTGTTTCACATTGATGGGCGAGAAATCGCCCATTTTTTTTCACACAAAACTTACCTATTTTTCAGATTTTTGCGTATATAAAAGTGACGATGAATAATTTCATAACTACTCCTTTCGAAATTACAGACGCATACAAGCTTTCTCACTGGAGACAATATCCAGAAGGAACCACTGGTGTTTACTCTAATTTCACTCCTCGTAAGTCCCGAAGATCAGGAATTGACAAGTTTGTATTTTTTGGATTGCAAGCTTTTTTGCAAGAACTCAATGAGCAGTTCGACAAAAATTTCTTTTCATTAACAACAGAAGAAGCTGTTCAAAGATTTGATACTTTTTACACTGGTTTCTTCGGAGTTTCCAATCCACACAGTAATGAACAAGTGGGCAAACTTCACCAATTAGGCTACCTTCCTATCAGAATTAAAGCTTTGCCTGAGGGTTCAGTGGTTAATCACAACATTCCGGTGGCGACCATGCAATCTACACATGAAGATTTTTTCTGGTTCACACAATGGATTGAAACATGGATGTCAGATTCTATTTGGAAACCATCCACTTCAGCAACCACTGCTTTTTATTATAGGCAAATTTTCAACAAGTACAACAAGCTCACCTCTGAAAATGATTGGTTTGTTGATTGGCAAGGCCATGATTTTTCCATGAGAGGTATGTCTAATGTGCTCGATGCTTGTGCTTCTGGTGCTGGACATTTGCTTAGCTTCAAGGGTACAGACACTTGCCCCTCGCTTTCATGGATAAATACTTATTATCCTGGCGAAAATGGTTTGCTTGGAAGTTCTGTGCCAGCAACTGAACATTCTGTACAAACTGCATTTTTGCCCGAAGTAAGCAATGATACAGATGCTTGTGATGAGCAGTACACAGCTCACACTCTTGAGCTTTATCCAGAAGGAATTGTATCTCAAGTAAGTGATGGATATGATTTTTGGCGATTTGTAACTGTCATTTTACCTAAGTTCAAGGAACAAATCATGTCTAGAAATGGCAAATTTGTCATCAGACCTGATTCTTCTCCTAAAACTCCTGTCGAGGTTATTATTGGTGACTCAGAGGCTCCAGAAGGCACACCTGAAAACAAAGGACTGATTGAATGTCTGTATGAAATTTTTGGTGGCACTATCAATTCAAAAGGCTATAAAGTATTGGATTCGCATATCGGTGCAATTTATGGTGATTCAATCACGCTTGAATATGCTGAAGCTATTCTTTCTGGTCTCGAAAAGAAGGGATATTCTTCTGATAACATCGTTCTTGGTATAGGATCATTCACTTATCAATATGTCACCAGAGACACTCATGGAATAGCAATTAAAGCCACTGCTGTGTCTTCTGGTCGTGGAGAGGATCAAAAGTGGAGAGCTACTTACAAAGACCCTAAAACAGACAATTCAGGAAAGAAATCAGCTAAAGGTTTCTTAAGAGTGGACATGTTTGATGGAGATTATGCTCTATCGCAAAATGTCACACAAGAAGAAGAAGGTGGCGCATTGGAACTAGTCTACGAAAATGGCAAGATTCTCAGATGGGAATCCTTCGCAGATGTTCGACAAACACTCTCTGGGTTTTTACCCAACTAATTGACATCGGGCGAGAAATCGCCCGATTCTCCCAATACTTTATTATGAAAGCAAACGATCCAAACATTTTATCACTAATACAAATCAAAGACCCATCTGGAAATATTATTCCTTGGGAATACAATCTCTTTCCAGATGGTCAAGTGCAATTCAAAATCAAAAAGTGTTATTTAGTACAAAATAATATGTTGAATTTTGATGTAAAAGCGTCTTTGTGCAACCCAACCATTTTAGATTTATTTAATCAATTAAGATACACTGTACCTAATTGCTCGTTCTACATAAATTACTATTATGGAGCAAGATGCGACAAATACACTACAGATGAATATGTCGTATGTAATGTTGCACAAAAACAATCCTCCAATAACACAAAGTATCTAGCACCACATTGTAACAATTTATTAGAAGATAGTATGTACGAATTCTATATTCCAGATTGCATCAATCTGAATGATTATCACTTAATTGTCTGCCCCGACGAATCAGCTTTTAAGAGATACGAAAATTTAATTAAAAACCACAATTGTATGATCTGTGAGAAGGA
>JACCDU011012819.1_pt1 | contig 14355 bp, 14 predicted proteins | sample 7446081 | NCBI WGS metagenome assembly JACCDU01 (sample SAMN15323447, study PRJNA562643) | freshwater metagenome | isolation source: river surface water | place: USA:Blue River Watershed | collected 2017-08-17
GGGAGGCAGCTCAAAATTAAAACGAAGTAAATAAGAGCCATACCAAGCAACACCAGCCGCGACAACATCGTGAGCAAGCGCCAATGCACTTCGTGAATTAAGTAAAGCTTTCTTCATTTGGCTATATAAAATTGATAGAATTTCTATTATAGGCACTTATCAAACCGACGAGTATCGATTTTAAGTAAGAAATCTTAGTGAGATACGCCATCGCGCTTAATCACTTTAAGCGCAGTCATCCATATAATTTTTATATCAAACCATAAAGACTGACGTTGCATATACTCAACATCCAATGCTACTTTTTGAGGGATAGGTAACTCATCACGACCATTCACTTGCGCCCATCCTGTTAAGCCAGGCAGCAATTTATCCACTCCCGCCTCAATTCTTAAAGCAATCAAATCATCCTGATTAAAGAGTGCTGGTCTAGGACCAACAAAGCTCATATCACCTTTTAAAATACTCCATATCTGAGGCAACTCATCCAAGCTACTTTTACGCAAAAAGGAACCAATTGGCGTTAAATAAACCTTGGGATCATTCAGCAAGTGGGTCGCAACTGCCGGGGTGCCGACACGCATGCTCCGAAACTTTGGCATCCTAAAGATGCCATTGCTTTGACCCACTCTATCAGACCAATAAAGTGCAGGACCAGGTGAGGTAAGTCGTATTGCAATCCAAACCATCGTAAAAGGAATGATAAGAATTACAACAGAGATAGCTGCAATAATTAAGTCAAAAAAACGTTTCACCATTTTAGAGCCATTAAAAAATATAAAAAATAATAGCTAAGGCCAACACAATACGATCTATAAGTTTTCTTCTAGCTTGCCCTACGTAGGACAAAAGACTTATTCTTGATTTAAAACTGCTAGATTTGAGTAGTTCCAAAAGCTTAATTAATTTAGGCTCAGCATTAATACCTACAGCAACTTCGCATATCTTTGAAACCTCACCAAGATACCAACCGTCATTAATCTTACTGAGCCTATTAACGACAGCTTTGATGCCGGAATTCGCACCAATCACATTATTAGAATGTTGGCGATACATTAGTGATGGGACGGAGTCTATCACCCACTTACGTTTATGAGCACGGCATATCGCATAGGTAAGCCAATCATGCATGACAACATCTGTAGCTGGGCTAATAGGTGATTGAATCTCTTCACGAAGCTTAGCGACAAGCCAAGGTGTAATTAAAAATGAACATCCAGGCCCTGCCGCTTCAAAAACAAAATCAAAGGTTTTTTGAGGCTGAGATTTGCGAATTAATTTCTGTGATCCATCAAGCCAAAATGCCATTACATTAGATGAAACACATTCTGCATTCTCAGCTTTAATTAATTCCACATGACGAGATAATTTATCGAGACTCCAAATATCATCCTGATCAGCAAACGCCACATAATCAAAACCGCTAGTATCGACATCAGAAACAAGTCGGTAAAAGTTTTTGCCTGCAGAGCCCATTCTTTTTACTTCTGGCAAAAAAACTACTCGGCTATCTGATTCTGCTATCTGGTTAAGATATTCAAGCGTACCATCAGTTGAACCATCATCAGAAACGAATAAGGTTAAATCAACGTTAACTTGCTGAAGAATTGATTCAACTTGCTCAGAAAGCCACTGATTACCGTTATAGGTGGCCATCAGCACAGCAATGCTAGGATTTTTTTTAGCCATCATTAAGCCTCGTACTTAGCAACATAATGAGAGCTCTTTCTTAAAAACGGCTTTTCAATAAAATGCCACAATAAAATCGAGAAAAGTAATACCAAAATAGCGGCAACTGTAATAAATAGAACCGGCGAATCAACGAATAAATGACGGGCAATCAATAGCTGCAATATTGGGAAATGCAGAATATAAATTCCGTATGAAAAATCACCATACTTACCAAAATTACCTAGATAAGGAAAAACCGTCGCGAAATAAATGACCAAAATGCCAAGGGCAATAGGCTCTAAAATAATCCAAGGCAGATGTGCTTTTAACAAAAAAGCCAAAACTGAAATTGGCACCAAATAAAGTGCATATTTTTTAAATATCTCGAAATAATAATAGCCGGCAGCGCCAACAATAAAAAATGTTAACTGGCCAGGCAACTGTCTTTGTAATTCATTAAAAGTCCCACCACCATTTGATTGTGCCAAAGCAAATAAGACATAGCTATAAATTACCGAACTGATAAACAGTAACGCCATGACAGATAAACGACCGAAGCGATTAAAACAAGCAACCATTAAAGGAACCGAGATGTAGAACATCACTTCAATCTTAAGCGTCCAAAGTGCCCCATTCACTGCATGATTAAGGTTATTAGTAAACAACCCAGGCAATTCTGGTTGCAAAAAATTTAGGAATGTTAAGTTAACAAAAAAGTACTTGAGCGTACTAACAGACCAATACTCATTTGAAGTAAGTATAGTAAAAATCGAACCAAGCATAACTGAAGCGAAAATTACAAATAAGTATGCTGGGTAAATACGTCGGATTCTTTTTAAAAAATAAGATGAGATACTTTGAGATTTTTCATTGCTCATAAAAATCAAAAAGCCACTCACCACAAAAAAAGATTTAACAGCAACCTCTGAAGATAAGATGCCAGTAAAAGAGAGTAAAAAATCATTTGCTGACAGAACAGCCGCATGAACACAAAAAACCGTTGAGGCAAAAGCGAATCTTAATAAATCAAAGTTATTAATGTTTGTAGCAAATTTATCCGTATTCAAACTTCTAGCCACTTTATTGTTTACCGATAATCTTGAGCTTATTTACAGCAAAAGAAATACCTCTTATTAAATCTCCATTAAGCACACGACCTAAAAATGTTGTGATTACACCCCACGAAATGGCAATCCATCGAGGCGCCTTCAAAATTGGATAAAGCCAAAAATAAAAAGCTAATCGATTGCCATAGCGTTTATAAAATCGGGCAAAGGCTTCATCAAGATTACCTAGCTTATAAAAACGTTGCTTCATTAAATAAAATGGGAAATAAGAAATGATAAATTTTAATTCAATTTTTCGAACATCTTTTTTGGTCAACCCGTGCCCTACATAAAAATCTAAAATATTTCCAATATTTTCTACAAAAACCTTTGCAAAATCATACCCACCAGAATTATTACGCTTACATCCGACCATGTAATGATTCATGAATAAATTTTGCTTCGCCTTCACTGCTGCCTGAATAATCAGGTGCACTTGGACCAAATTTTCACCGCAATAGTTATTTGCATCAACGCCACTCAAAATACTTTTATTGATAACACACCCTGAAATAAGTGTCATCAAAGGGCCAATACCAGCTAAAAAATTGCCGGGATTGTCATAGAACTTATTATTTCCGATGCCACCTGGATATTCGCTACGAAAATCTCGATCAAAACCGTATGGCTTAATGCATACAACACCAAACTTACTCAGTCTTAATTGCTCAAGCAGTTGAGCGATAGCGCCATCAATAAATAAATCATCATCCCCAAGGATTAAAACAAACTGTCCTTGGGCAAGATTAAAACATTGAGCAATATTCGCATCAGAACCAATGTTTTCATGATTCTTAATGTAGTTGACAGCCAACCCTCTAGCAATTGCATTGGTAACTACATCTTGAGTTTGGTCAGGACTGGCATTATCTGAAACAATAACCTCTAAATCACTAATCGAAAACTTTAGAATCTCTTCTCGTAATTGTCGTAATGTATGTTCAAGAAAACTGGCGCGATTAAAAGTTGGAATAGCGATAGACAAAAGAAGCTTTGCATTCATTGATCCAGTCTCCATTCACGATTAAATTTGGACCAGTAAAAAATAGTAACAGGTAAAGCAAATATAAGCTGAACTAACAATATGGCAGCAACTACACCATTAACAGAAAATTTAGATGCACCATAAAGCGCGATAGGGATAGTCACGATAGTAGATATGAGCGTAACAAAAACTAATGGCTCTTTTTTATATGATCGCAGGTGAGATGCAAAGGCACCATTAATATGGTTGATTAACACAACGGCTAATAACCCCAAAAAGGGCAAAACAGGCAAAATTCTATCACCATGGCTACTAAACTCATTAATTAAAATGACAAGAACAAATAACAATAAAGAACCTAATAGATACATTAACAAAGACAATTTAAAATTGTACTTAAAAATTTGGTCTAATTTATCCCAATCTTTATTAGCAACAGATTTGCCCATATCAGGCACCCTCAGTGCAATCCAAGATTGAGCAAGCAGTCCAAGCATATTAGCAATTGTCAAACTCAACCCCATCTGACCCGCTATCTTTGGGCTATCATAATAAAATAATATCGGGGTATAAATTTGCGTTAAGAGATATCCAGCAAGCCAACTCAATCCAACTCGCCACTGTAAAGGCCAAACCTCTTCTTTCCAATGAAAATCTTGCCCACTTTTAGAGATGGCTGTTTTCAAAAATACTGGTTTTGAATAAAGCAACCACACCAACACAACTAAAAAACTCATAAGAGGCAACATAGAAAGTGCCCAAAGTTGATATCCCAAAATCAAAGCAATCCATAAACAGACAGAACCTGCAAGAATCTGGATAATCCTTACGAAATAAACTTCGTTGATCTTCCCACTACCCTCAACCAGAGCAGTAAAGGGTAGCGTTAAAGCATTAAGTCCAGTTAAACAAACAAGTAAGAGCCATGGTAAAGTCCATTCAAGTTCTAAATTTAAATGGCCTTCTTTATTCAAAAAGAACGCAAGTCCGAACGAACCAACAATAAGGATGTAAGCAAAAGCTAACTTTTGATAGAATCTTGTGGAATGACGTATTAATCTAGCAAATTCTTTTGCTAGCCCCCCCTCAAAACCACCTCTTTCAATCCATTTTAAACGACTAAAAAAATGCGCTGACAATTGAACCAAAACAACGGATAGGCCCAAATCGAATAGCGTATAAATCGAGGCAATTGATGAAAAAGTAAAATACCATCCTTGTTGATCTTGAGATAATTTATGAACAACAAGGAAAATTGTAACAATTCCTAACAACCCCTGAGTAAGCCTTTGCACAAGAATTGAGTTCTTAAAAATTTTGACCATAAATTATTTTCTGTTGCAACAAAAATTCAGAATTTTCTCAATTAATTTTATCTGGAAGAGCCGATATCTTAAGTATAGATGCTTGATCGGTTAAAGCAAAAATCTTACCCCTATGCTCTTTAATATCTCTGATTCTATATCCAATTTTTATGGGTTCGACATATATAACATGCCCTCTATCATATTTTATGCGAAATAAGCTTTGAGCCTTTAAAGAACCCATTAAAAGATTTCCATGCCATCGAGTATTAAAATTTTCAATTTCGATGATCGATGTTGGTGCTACCGAAGGAACAAACGAGAAAATCGGCTCAATATATTTCATCTCTGCCGAAGGTCGCGGTAAAGAATCTCTATATTTGTTAAATGAACCATAAACGGTTCCATAACTTTCAAGGGGCCATCCATAATTTGCACCTTCACTGAGAAGATTAATCTCATCACCACCCTGGGGGCCATTTTCTGTTTGTAAAATTTCGCCTGATTTTTTTAGAACGATAAGCCCCAAAGAATTCCTATGACCTAATGTATAAGAGTGAAATCTTCCATTTAGTAAATCTATATAATTTACTTTACCCCAAGGAAGCGTTGGAACTTGCGGCGCAACATCACTTGGCAACTTATTTATTCTGTCCAAACTATAATCGCCAACAGTAAAAAACAATTTATTTTCTTTAATGGCTAATTTACCACCACACCCAAGAGCGTAATAAGGAACGTCCAAAGCGGTAGACTTGTAAAATATTTTCCATTTTTTATCTAGTTCAGATTTTCTAGATATTACGAAATAAATTCTGTCGTCTAGGAAGTTATAAAAGTCATAGGACACATAATACATATCATTAAAAAAAATGATATCGTGAACTCTTGGTAACGTTTCTTGATAGGTAATATTTTTTGAGGAAGTGATCTTATCATCACCCAGGTAAAGCGGAGGCAGAAAGTCTTTTTTGTAGCGCATATTTCTGGTATCAAGACGATGAAATCTGCCTTCAGCAGTAGCAATAATAAGATCCCCATCTCGCTCTGCAATAGCTCCTCCACCTCCTCTAGGCGATTGCGGCATTTTCAACTCACTAATCTGTAAGTTAATGTGCGCAGTTTTTATAGAAGTTTCATATACTGTTTCTAATTTTTCACCGAAGCTATCTGCACAAAAAATTAAACATAAAAATGTGAGGGAAATTTTAGTTTTTTTATGCATAAACAATCGCAATCATATTTAGTGTAAATTTCTTTTCGTTATTTCAAATAGATACTCAAATATCAAACCGAGTAAAATACCCAGAAAGAGGAGTTTTGTTATAGCTAGCAAATCAGATCTTTCTATAATTTTAATGTCACCAATCTGTTCAGCTTTATTTTGATTAAAAATGGCAACAGTACTTTGTAGATCTTTTGTATTATTTTCAATCATACTCAATTGATTAAAAACTACGAGGCTATTGTAATTGTTCTCAAGGTCACTCGAATTAATGTTATTTTTTTGAATCCAAGATAAGATTTTTTTATAAGCTTCTTTAGATTCTTCCAATCTCTCTTTTATCGATAACATTTCACTTTCAACAAACTTATTTTCATAATCAACTATATAATCCTTAGAAATCATTCCCAGCGCTTTTGTTAAATAATCTTTATTCCTTGTTGGCAAAGTTAAATGCACTTCAATTAGCCTTAACGAACGAGCATTATCAAAAACGTTAAGTCCACCATATCTTCCAAACTCTCGATCCCCAAGAATTTTGGTAATATCCGAAATACCTAAGTTCATTTCCAGCTCTTTTAATACCTTGTTAGTAAGTAACCTTTCTTGAATTGTTGCAGAATCTTCTATTAATGATGAATCTTTATTAATCGCTAATTTAATATAAACATAAGCCTCTGTAGTATTGGTTTTAAGTATAAAAAAACTTAACAAAATACCCACGAATACAAATGCAACTCTTTTCATTTTATAAACAACATTTAGTTTCATTTTATTTCGATTCAATAACAGATAGGTTAAATTGCTTTTTTCTTAAGTAAATAATTTCCCGTATTACTATTATAAGTAGCAAAAAATTCACAAAAGGCTTCAGAAAAGACCCTAACCCTAACTCCCAAAAAACATCAACTTTCATACCAGACAAAAACACATCCTGAGCTCCAATCCAGCTACTTGTAAGTTTAATAAAATCAAAAGGCAAGAACAGAAGAAAAATACTTGCAATAAATAAATTTTTAAATCTCATTTCCAGCATAATTGGTATGGTTGCAAGATAATATACTAATGAGTAGCCGCCCAAGGATACTCCCAAATTTACAATACATACCAATATAAAAGTATAAATCTTATCTTCAGTAAGGATTGAACGATTAAAGTAAATTAAACTTAAAACTAATCCAAGAATTAATAATTTAAATAAATCTATCAAATGGGATAGAAGTATGAAATCCAATCCCAGTTTCCAGTAATGTCTAATAAAAGCATCTGATTGAAATAAATATGAGAATACTGAAATGCTAGAGGGCATTGAGAAAACCTCTCTGAGACTAAATAGAGTTGAGGATTTCGAAAAATTTAGTAAATTATCAAAAAACTTTAAGTAATTATCATTTATCAACAATCCAGAAGCGTTAAAAAAAAATACAGAATATAAAATAGTGCGTCCAGCACTAGTCCATTTATCTTTAACAAAAGGGCAAATTAATAACAGCAAAAAATATGGCTTAATGTTAATTAAGATAGCTGTGGCAATATCTTTCTGGTTAGCATTAGATCCGAATAACAATGGGATAAAAAATAAACAAGCTAAAACTAAATTACCTCGTTCCAGTAAAAAAAGCATCGGAGTTGAAAGAGCAATGGTGAAGTAAATTAATATTTTTTGTGAGGAATTAAAGATGTTTCGCCATTTATCACTTAAAAGCAAAATTATCGGGGCTACCAAGTATGCAAAAAAATAAGCATAAATTAAGTTGCCTGCGTGTTCCCTAAATTCAAATGGATTAGAAAATGTCGTTTTTGTTAAAAATAAAAAGTTTGCAAGTTTCAAAAAAATAAAATTTATAGGGGGATATACAGTATGCCAAAATGTAAACATCCCACCTCGTTCAGCCCAATAGGCAGTATTTATTAAGTCCATAAATGTATTATTCTTATCGTTAATAAATGGACTTGGCAGATACTTGTAAACAAGAAAATAATTTGTGTAGTATAAGAGACCTATAATCTGCGCTAGTAAAAGACTTACTAACACTCTATCAATCATGACCTTCAAATCAGATCTATGAATATCATTTGGTTCAAATTTCATCATTCTTCGAAATTTAATCTCTCTTTCTCTATAACGATAGGCCTATTCTGTACATAAGTATGTATCGATCCTATATACTCACCCAAAATACCAATAAAGATTAATTGGATTCCTAATAGAAAAAACACTCCAATCACAACTGGTGCAATTCCGATTGGGAAAGAGTCCCAATAAATAAGTTTGAGAATGGTAAAAATAATACCGACCAAACTGCTTACAAAACCTAAAATTACCCCAATTATTGCGGCCATTCGAATAGGAATCTTAGAATGACTAACTATTCCAAGCATTGCAATATCATAAAGTGTATAAATGTTATTCTTGGTAATGCCTCTATGCCGTTTTGGTTGTACAAATGGAATAGTTTTAATTTCATAACCAAGTTCGCAGATCAAACCTCTAAGAAAAGGATAAGGTTCATTTAGTGCTCGCAAGTGATTGAGCACAACCTCATCATACAATCCGAAACCAGTAGAGTCTTTTACAACATTAATATCAGAGATACCATCGAGAATACGATAGTATGACTTACGCAGATAGTGAACAAATGCTGAGCACTCACTATGTGGTTTAGTTGCCATCACCAATTTATAGCCAGACTCCCAATATGCAATAAATTCAGGAATCATTTCTGGGGGATCTTGTAAATCTGAGGCAAGATAAATCGTTGCGGCTCCCCGTGACTGGAGAAGCCCATAATAAGGGGATCTAATGTGACCAAAATTTCGAGTGTTTACGATAATCTTAACTGCTTTATCTTTACTAGCTAGCACTTTGAGTTTGCTTACTGTACTGTCCTGTGAGTGATTATCTATAAAAATAAATTCAAAGCTATATTTAGTTACTTTAGATATTGCAGCTTTGACTCTTGTATAAAGCTCATCGACATTCTCTTCCTCATTATAACAAGGGGTAACAATACTAATTAAAGGCTTCTTATCATTCATTTCTATCCTTACTTGGCGTCGCTATGGTTAGAATATTTCCCAACTTTAATCCAACTGTTATTCCAAAAAAGCTAGGCACCCACTTAACATTCAAACCAATTGCCCAAAGCGCGTGTTTTAAAAGAAAACTAATTTTGAAGTAATTAACCGTTTTATTCTGAGCAACAACATCATATCCAGCTAACGTTAAAAGTTCTTTTGTTGTATTAGTATTATAAATTTGAGGATGTTGCAAACAGAAAGCCGGCCAGCGCCATCCAAAAATCTTTCTAAGTATTGAAGATTCATCATGTGTCACAATCAAAAAATGTGCATCTTTTTTAAGTTTTTTTCTTAGATTTTTAAGAGTCGATAAAGGATCCAGTAAATGATCCATTACATGAATCATAACAGCAGCACTAATAGATTGATTTGGTATAGAGTCAAATTTAGTCATCTCATGAACAACATGAGATATTTTATTACTAACAACAGATTCCAGATTGGCCCTTACATCTCGATTAGGTTCAAATAACCAGTACTCCGAGAATAAACCTTCTCTCACACAATTTTCAGTAAATAAACCGATATCTGGTCCTATCTCAAGATATGCACCTTCAAGGGAAGAAATCTGTTTTAAATGTTTGAAATATCCATACTGGGTATTTATTAAAGCTTCTTTAGGCACCTCATCCATATTGGGAGGCATTTGACTGTACAACATCTCCAATTGTGCTTGAGTAAAAAACTCAGGGCAGTAAAGAAGCCCGCAGCGATTGCACCGAGCGTAAGAGAAGATTAGCTTCTCTTTAAAAAATCCGTTCCAAGAGTTTATCAAATCCTCAAAAATCTGATTCTCAGCTTGCTTAGGTGTTTTAATCAAGTTGCCAACCGGCCTCTTCTGATCGCAGATTGGACAATTTCTATTCAAAAATATATTTTTATTCATAAAGGATAATAATCTAGTCGGCCGAAAAAGTAATTCGGCTATGCCAAAAATAACTGCTCGCTATAACCGCAGCAGCAAAAATACTTTGAGCCATAACCGGGTTGACGTCAAAGCTAGCAACCATAAGTGGCAGTGCAAGTAAATTAGCAACAAAATAGGATAGATGAAAAGTTACAAACTTTGAGAATTCCACTAAATAGTTTCCTTTTGTTCGGAACACCAAAAGCTTGTTGGTAAGATAGGCAAAACTAATACATATCACTTGGCTAATACATAGTATTACCATGTAATGCAAATGGTTGTCTGCCAGCATTAAATAAAGGAAAGGGAAGACACCCAATCCAACTAACGTATTGAGCCCTCCAGCTAAAAAAAATCTTACTTTCACATGATGCTTATCCAAAAGGGTTCGCAAGTACATTTTATTTTGGGAGCTTAATCTTCATCAAGGAGCTCAATAATCATATTCTCCTTAAGCTCTTCCCTTGACAGAAATGGCGACAAGTCCTCCAAAGCTGGGGATGTTATACGTCCATCAGGATGCTGTTTTGCACCAAGTTTTGGCTCAAAAGATTGATTTTCATCAATCATCAACTCACAGATTATTGGCCCATCGGTATTTAAAGTTTGGGATATTGCATCAGCCATGCTTTCATGATTAATAGATTTAAAGTATGGAATCCCGAAACCAGCACTTAGTTTTTCAAAATTTGGGAAAGTTACCCCGCTTTTAGGACCTCCACCTACTTCAACACCATTAAAGAAATTCCTGTGTGTCTGAAAAATAGAAACATACCCACTGTTATTTAAAATAAAAATTTTGATTGGAAGATTATCTCCAGCTATTGTTTGTAGTTCCTGAAGATTCATCATGATGCTTCCATCACCAGCCAAGCATACAATTGGATCACCGCCCGATGCTTTGCATGCCCCTATTGATGCTGGCAAGTCATAACCCATGGTGGCACATCCTGAGTTTGTCCATAATCTTTGCTCTGGCTTCAAGTTCGCAGCCTGAAAACCAATCACACATGCACTTCCATTAGCAGCAACAACTTTTTGCCCATCTTCAAGCTGATCAAAAAGAGTACTTATAAAGCAATATGGATTAATTCGCTCATTTTTCCAATATCTGGGAACTACTATTGGAAATCTTTGCTGCCTTTCTTTGCACCAAGCAAGCCATGTTTTTTGTTGTTCAGTAGCGCCTGAATAAGGGGAAGAAAGAAGTGCTGGTATCATATCCGTTAAACTAGCCAAAATGGGCATATCAGCTTTAACAGTAGGTTTTTTTAATTCATTCTCATCAATATCAATCCAAATTTTATATGCTTCCCGAGCAAATGAGTTCCAGTTATAGCTTACTTGACGAATATTTAGACGACTACCTAAAATCAACAACAAATCGGCATTTTGTACACAGAAATTGCCGGGTCGATCACCAACTGTTCCAGGTCTTCCTGCATATAACGGGTGTTCATTCCAAATAACATCATGCGCGTTCCAACCTGTAACAACAGGGATCCCCAACTTGTCTACCAACTTGATAAACTCTTTATGTTTACCACTTAGTCTAACTCCACCCCCAGCAAAAACAACAGGCCTCTTTGCAGAAGAAATTTTCTCTAAGATGATCTTGCTTGACTCAACAAGATCAGTTTTTCTCCAGGACTCATCCAACTCCGAGGGTTCAAAACCTTTTAAATCTGCAGGGTCAATTTGAGCTGCTTGAACATTGAGTGGTATATCTAACCACACGGGCCCTGGCCGACCAGAAGTAGCAATATAAAAAGCTTTTTCTAAGTGATACCTAATTGATTCTGGATCCGTCACCATGGCACAGTACTTTGTAATAGGACGAACCAACTCCTCAATATCTAGCTCCTGGTCACCATATTGCCTTAAAGGCAAACCAGTACTTCTCACCGTGGTTTCATATTTTACTTGCCCTGAAATCACAAACATAGCGATAGAGTCTACAAACGCTCCATAAACACCAGTAATCGCATTGGTACCACCGGGACCTGAAGTAACATTAACAAGTGCTAATCTATTAGATAACCGGTAATAAGACTCAGCGCCAATCGCACAGGCTTGCTCATGGTGATTAAACACACATTCCAAATCTTTATTCGTTCCTAACGAATGGTTAAGGTGCATAGCGCCACCACCAGTCACCATAAAGACATGCTTAACACCATGCTCAACTACCTTTTGCGCAACGTAATCTGAAAGCTTCATTTTAATTACTCTCTTTCCAACCATTCCAAATAGCAGTTCTTCGAATTGATTCATCTAAAGATACCGTTCTATAAAGTCCAAGCTCTCTATGTGCCAGATTTGTATCAGGAACGTACCTACCTAAGTTCCAACCCAAGTCATTCTTATCCATAATTTTAAATCCAGGCCCACCTAACAATTTAGATGTTTTTTCAGCCAATTCCTTAATCGACACAGACTCATCAGAGCCTACATTGTAGGCCTTATTGGGTTGCCCACGCAAAAGCAAGTGCAACAACCAAACTGTTAAATCTGATGCATATAAGTATGACCTACATGGTAATCCGTTGCCGTTCACAACAATTTCCTTACCGCTCATTGAGTCCCGGATGAAATTACCAGCAGCAAAGTGAATATCCAATGATAGATAAGGTCCGAGAAGAGCGAATATACGTGCTATCGATACATCTAACCCATGTTGTTTCCAATATAATGCACATAGCATCTCCGCCGCTCTCTTTCCTTCAGCGTAGGCTGATCTTGGATCAAGACAATTAGGCGCCCCAAACCAACCTTCTGCAACTCGTTCCATTTCCCAGGGTTGCTGGCCATAAACCGCACCAGAACTTAAATATAAAACTTTTCTTGTTTTTTTCTTTAATGCGAAATCAAGCACTCGCCTTGTGCCTTCAACTACTGTATCGAACATTGCTATTGGGTTTTTCTCATTTAATTCAGCACTTGCATCAGTTGCAGCATGAATTAAACATGTAAATTCCCCACTAGGCTCTCTAAAATTAGTAACATCACCCTCAATAAATTTAAATGCTTTGTAAGTTGCAAGATGGGGCGCTTTTTTTAAAAAAGACTCGTAACTCCTTGTAAGAACTGTAACTTCAATGTTCAAATTCAATCTTAAATCTGCGTATTTTATACTCTCAAGTAACCAGCATCCTATAAACCCAGTCCCCCCGGTCATGAAAATCTTTGAATTCCTTAGAGCCGAAAAAACCTCTCCAGATAACCCAAATACACTGCTTAAATCATTTTCCAAGGACCAGCTAGATGATTTAGATGTCATATATATTTTTATAAATTAAATAAATTTTAAAAGTTCAGAGTGATTATGAATAACTGCTTTTGCAGATTTAATATCTACTCCGTCATCATATCCGGAGGCATAAAAAAAGAATTCAACGCCTGAATTATTTGCTAGATTTTGATCTACTGTACTGTCTCCGACCAAATAAATTTGATCAAATTGAACACCGAAAAAATCAATACAAGCCTTTAAGTTTTCGCTGCTAGGTTTTTTTGTCATCAAGTCACCACCGGCGTTTACAAAACTAAAATAATCACCTAACCCAGTCTCATTCAAAACTTTATTAGCTAAATTGCGAGGCTTGTTGGTACATATTGCGAGTTTCACATCCCTAAAAAATAGCTCACCCAGTGTTTCAGTCACGCCCTCGTATACAGAATTTTGAGGTGTAGGAATCTCAAGGTATAAATTCCTAAACTTCTGCAAATAATGATGTACATTTTTCCCAGTCACGCGTAGGGCATGGCGAATTAAATCTTCTCCACCGAGACTGATAGATGAAAGAACCATTTCAGTAGATAATGCACCCAAACCGAGCTCAGCTCTTAAAGAGTTTAAAACTGTTACGACAGTTTTAGCACTATCAACCAGAGTCCCATCTAAATCATAAACAATAAGAGTTTTATTTTTTTTCAATTAATGATTAAGGGTCAGATTTGGTTAGATTAAGGGTGAGATTTGGTTAGATTAACCGCGAATCTCATTCCATCTTTTTTCTAACATTTCAATTCGTTTATTATCCTCATGTTTAATAGCATGATAGTAATCACGCTTA
>JACCDU011107778.1_pt1 | contig 14347 bp, 9 predicted proteins | sample 7446081 | NCBI WGS metagenome assembly JACCDU01 (sample SAMN15323447, study PRJNA562643) | freshwater metagenome | isolation source: river surface water | place: USA:Blue River Watershed | collected 2017-08-17
AATGGCTTGGCCTTTGACATCGGCCAAATCGAGGCCACCAGAGCGAGAGGTTTTGTTTTGGGTCTCACTCAGCTGAGGTGTTTCGACGCGACACCAACCATTGGTGGTGTGCACATCGTGTGTTGTGCCTTCCTCACGCTGAGCCACCAAGCCTTTGATCTCTGGCTTGGCAAAGTGCGCCACCACATCACTCAAGTATTGGGCGCGGTACACCTCGGCCGTGGGCACGAGTGCAGCCTCTTCCGCGCTGATGGGCGGCAACACCAAACGTGTGCGTACACCCGCACCGCGCAGCGCTAGCCCCATGGCCAATGCACCACGCACGGGCCGCAGCTCGCCCGACAACGACAACTCGCCAGCAAATTCATGTTGCGCCAAGGCCTCAATGTCTAGCAGGCCGTGCGCGGCCAAGATGCCCAAGGCGATGGGCAAATCAAACCGGCCCGAATCTTTGGGCAAGTCGGCAGGTGCCAAGTTGACGGTTACCCAGTATGTAGCCTAAAAAATGTAGTAAGTAGAACTCTCCCAATGAGATTAATAAATTCTCTACCGTGTACGAGAAAGGTAAATATGAAAATTATTTTTTTACATGAACTTAGTAGATACGCACGAACCTATCGTTCAAGTACCACTTTTGAAGCACTAGAACTTGGCCTTGTAAAGCAAGGATGGCTGTGGGAGATGTTGCAAGAACGCGGCGAACAGACCCACTTGCAACGCGGACCATCAAGAGACATAACAACTATTTATCGCTGCTTAAAGTTGCTTTCCAAAAGTGCTGAGTGGACAGAGTTTGCAAATCTAAAGTTTGGCAAATTCACTATAGAAGAGCTGGTTGGAAAATTTCATTTGTGCGATGAAGTTTTGATTGCTGAAGAAATCACTCAGCATCAGATAAAGCGTTGGACTAGCTGCTTGCGAAATTGGTCGCTTGATTACCTTCGAAAACGTGGAATGCCACGATACGACAGATTTCGCGTTCTCTTCCAAAGTCGTCTTCAATATCCTCGGAAACATTCGCGAAAACTAATTAGCGATTACACAGATGAAAGTGAAGAAATGTTTCCACCTCTAGGGGCAAGTCCAGGGGCAGATATTCAAAAAATGCGGCAAGCAATGGCCAAACGTTTAGATCACGATATCAATAATTTGATGCAGGCTTGTGATTACGAATTGAATGAATTTATAAAGCTATCAGACTATGTCGCATCCGCAATTGCAAGCGTAGATGAAGGAATAGTTCAAAAGGCTATCGCCGTGTGGAAAGGGGAGTCGTTGTCATGGCGGGGAATTGCAAAATTAAACCCGCTAACTTTTGAGGCTGCCTATCTCGCAGTGCTCGTGCGCTCGTATTCCGGGACGCTAACAGTTGGGGAATATCGAGAGTTACCCCGTGCATCCGTAGTCTCAACTGAATTGACTGCACGCTTAGGACTGAAAAATTGTAAGCGTCTCGCCACTACAACTTTGCATAGCCAGTTTGGAAGTCAACTCGCAGTCCTTGCATGTGCTTTTGCAATTCAGTTAAGAACCGCTTGGAACATTAGCTCAATATTTAGTTTGTCTGCAGCGAATGTGGTGTGGCTTGAGAATGAGGTCGAGATTCAAGGGGTAAAAACAAAAACTGATGATCTCACTCCTATTGAACGAATCGAAAAAAATTCGTTAGCTTATCGAGCGTTACTTTTCTTGCATGAGCGATTGGATAAGTTTAAAAAATTTAATTGGGTGTCTGCAGATGAACAACATCTTTGGCTATCTCCTACCGTTGCAAGAAAAGGACGCTTGCTTGCGTATTCGGCATGGAGCAGATCGCTGATAGATTTTCAAAAAAAACACAGTCTGCCGCGTTTCTCTCTTGAGCAAGTTCGCAATCAAGTTTTAGCGCGAGAGGCAGTGTCTTCTGGCGGCTCCATCGAAAGTGCTAGAAGACGTGCAGGTCATAGAAACATTTCTGTAACTGGACATTATCTAGATCAATTGCTTCTACATAGATTGAATTCATCTATCAATTTAGAGTTTCAAAGACGATTAGAGCAATCGGTTCAGATGCGTCTAAAAGAACAGAGTGCAGTAGATGAAAAAGAGCGAGAGCAAGATCTTTTGTATCCAGTCGGTGATGGTGCGTTATGTGCGAATCCAACGAATCCGCCGTCAATTGCCTATTTGGGTTCAGATATGTGTTCAGGAAAAAATTGCCATGTGGGTGAAGGATGTGTGAATCGACGTATCGTGATTGATCATGCTCGATTAGAAGAGGTGATTCGTATGGGCGTCTTTTATGAACGTAATTGGCGCGACTTATTGGCCAAGAATGAAGAGTCGTTTCAGAAGCATCACCTGCCTGCTTTTCTTTTCAACATTTCACTTTTAGGGATTCTAAAAAGAGGCCCATACAAGCACGTGGTACGGACTACAGAAGCTCGGATCTTGGAGGGCGTAGCAAATGCTGCCTAAAACCAAGTGGACTTCACGTCGAGTCGCGAGTCCAACTCATGTAGATGGCGTAGTTAACGATCTTGTTCATTTCAAAAATGATGCCTTGTACATAAGAAATTTTTATCGTGTAGCGCATCAACCAGAACACTATGTGATCTCGCTCGAAAAATTTTGGTTGCCTGCTACGCCATTTACAGTTCGACCTATGTCCATCACGCAGCGAGAAGACTTGATGGGTACTCTTGCTAGATGCGTAGAAATTTACGCTCGAAGAAATTCGATAACCAAAAGTTCGACCCGAAGAATAGCTGCTGCTGTTTATTCAATTGTGAAATTCTTTGAGTATGGGTGGCTGCACGGTGCATACGCACTTTCAGATTGGACGCCTCAGCTGTGTTCACAGTTATTTGAAGATCTAAAAATCGGTGGCTGGCCTTACGCTCTGAAGATCGCTGATCGTGCAGCTGAACTTATAAAAACCAACAGACAGCTTGTAACTTCGTCTTTGCGCATCAATGATCCAAAGAGGGGGCCTTCTCTCAATGAGTCCTTCATCAGAAGTCTTCTTGGCACAAATTTATTTGGCTCTGGTCTTAAAGATGTCCGACGTATGTTTTTGATAGAGAACGGAAACATTGTCGAAGCTCAGAAAATTAAAGATAACGCACAAAGAACGCCATCAGTCCAAGATGCTGGCATGTCTGCTGGAATGCTGATTTTTGAAACGATATTTATGAACTTAATTGGCGAACTGGCGCCACCATACGGACTTCGGTTTTCACCGTTTCCTATGGCAACCATGAGAGCGACGAAGGAGGCGCGAGGAAAAGGAAGAACACAAACACTTCGACCTGAAGAAGTTTCGAAAATATTGATTGATGCGAATCGTTGGATATATGAAGCGGCTCCAATGGTCATTTTGCTTCTTAAGCAAATAGTTACAGCTATCGAAAATATAGATACGAAGCAGAACAAAGACGTGTGGAAAATTTGTTCAGAGGTGATTGATAAGTCTGAGCACAAGTTAAAAATTGAACGATTGCTTCAGATTGAAATAAGAGGTCTTGTTACGTCTAAATCCAAAACAAATGCAGTTGGCTTCAGAACGCTGGTAGACAAGGTACAAGCCGCATGTTTCAGTTGCATTGGTCTATTGAATGCGAGACGACGAGACGAAATTCAGCACCCAGTGATCGGAATACAAAGAGATTCGATGACGTGTGTGGATGCACGGTTAGAGCTTTACCAGTGCAATTTTTATATTGAAAAAACATACAAAGATAGGGTACCCTTTTTTGTTGGTAAGTTCACAGCAGATGCCATAAAAATACTTTGCAGCATCAGCGACTTAGCACGGCGATTACGTGGTGTTCCGGAAGACACTCAACCAGAAAGGGACGGAGAAGCCTCACTTTTTGAGGCGCCACTGTATCGATTGATTGAATCAAGAAGGCCACTTTTTTATTCTTATGCACGCTCAATGAGTCGTCAAATTTGGAGACCATTTCCAAGTTCGATGCACGATACGAGGTTGTTGCGCCCTCACATGTTTCGGCGTGCATATGCGTTGATTCATCACTATCGCTACGAGGACGGTGACTTACTCAGCTTAGCGGATCAACTGGGACACCTGGATTTGGAAAGCGTGCGCATTTATGTGACAGATGGAAAAATCACTAAAAGTGGTGATGCTGATATTGAGTCATATGCAAGATTAACTCCGGAGCAAAGATCAGTAGTTAAAGCTGATATCGAGGATCTCTTGTCGAACATCGATGAATTAGGACGTGAGCGTGTTGCAGAGCTGGTAGAGAATGTTCTCGCTGGAAGAGCACGTTACTCAGGAGGTTTTGGGGCATTAGTTACTAGATTGCATCAACGACTTGGGCGTAGGTTGGAGTATCAGATGGCAAGTCCTGATATGCAGCATAGACATTTAGGTAAATTTCTAGTTGATCGCGGACATATTTTTAAGCCTTTTGCACATGGAAACTGTGCGTCTTCACCTAATCGTCGCAATCGTGGTGCTGGTTGCTACTCGGAAAGTTCAGGTGGTTTAGATCAAGCTGCGGCCGCACCTATCGTATGTGCAAAGTGTCCCTATCACGTTGTGTCCACAGGACATTTAGACTCACTTCGGCGTGAGCAAAGGCGAATCAGTGCCAACTTATCAGTAGTCAATGTAGATTCGATTCAGGGGCGTCAGTGCTTGATCGAGTTCGAAAATCTAACGCGTGCGATATTGCTGCATGAGGATAGATTAGGTTTGAGAGGCTGATATGGGACGTAAGCCATCAATCGCATTTGCTAATCAAGCTCTAGCAGTGAAAAACATTGAGATTAAGAGAGATGCACTAAAAGCCTGTATTGATTGGTGTTTGCATCAACCAATTGAATCTGTAGATCTAGGGAGTGTTGAAGCTTTAAAAAAAGTGCTTCCAAAATCAGTACGCCAGTTCAATGCTTGGACGGGCGGTGGATTAAGCGGTGCAATTAATAAGGGGCAAATAAGTTTTGTCAAAAATGCTAATCAAACCCTCATTAAACATCCGAAGCTGTTTGCCGAGGTACGTTTTATGCTGGATAGGGTTCGTGAAATTAAAAACACCCAGAATCCTGCAGAGCGACGCACGGAAGTGCTTGCAGCTGTGGCTAGGCGTGCAGCGCACGCTGAAGCTCTTCGTTTAATAGCCGAGCGCGAGCTCATCACACTGAAACGCGCGAATAACGAGCTTCGATTAAAAGTGGAGGCAATGACTTATGAACTACGCGCATTAAAACGTGAAGCGACATCCACAATTGAAAATTTACGCAAGCAGCTTCTATCTAAAACCAAAATTCAATCAGTTAAGTCTTTACGAACAGCTGACTTGCAAAGGGTTAAGTAATTGGTATGGGCAGATTTAAATCGGTGCTAAAAGATGTTGGTGGATTTATCGTTTACTCAGGCAATAGCGTTGATCATGATGCAACCGACTTTGCACTAGCTTTGACAGATGATCTTGGGTGGTCAATGCTGACCGTTGGTCAGGAGATGGAGCACCTCATGGCCTTTCTAAGATACTTAGATTCTGAAGGGGTTACAGTTTTTAGTGTGACTGATCATGTGTTGCGAGATTTTCGTGATGCCGAACTTTTAAATGTTCAGAGTAACCCGCGCAGCTCTGGCGCACCAAGAAAAGCCAAGAGCACTGTTAATCAAAAGCTGCGAACTGCATATAGATGGCTGTTGTGGTTGCGTAAGAGCGAGCGAGTTGAGGAATGCTTGATTGGGTCGAGTGGCTGTCAAGTCACATGTGAAGGTAGTTGGCCCCCCCGTAGAAGTAACCTTAAGAGTACATCTGCTTACCCATTGTTATTTCGAAGGTTGGGAGTAAACAATCAACATAGGACTGGGTTTGTTCCTGACACGAGCATGCTTGATCAGATTAGTGAGGCGTTAATGCGGACCAATGATTACATCGGACGACGAAACGCTCTTTTAGTTGACATAGCTGCGACTGTTGGTCTTCGTAGAGCATCAATCAACTCACTCACGATAGATCAGTTTGATGCAGAGATGATTGCTGGAACCCAGAAAGACACAATCCGTATTAAGCCATTGGCACAAAAGTTTGGCTATGAGAATGACTTTAACTTTCCTGTGTGGTTAGCTTTGAACATTCGCGATTTTGTTGAGGGGCCAAGGGCGAAGTTGGTTGCTGATCTTCGGGTCGCTGATTCGCTCACCAAGCGCCGAATATTTCTTTCTGCTCGTAATGGCAAACCGATGACTGAACGGGCCCTAACGCAGCAGGTTAGTCGGGCAGCAAAAGCTATAGGCGCACCTAAGGGTGCATCCATTCACACTCTTCGGGCTTACTTTCTGAATGCATGGATTGATGAAGAGATCGATCGACGTCTCGGTTTAGGCTTAGATACAAGTTCTGCCAGCATCGCAGCATCAGCAGCGATAGTAATGGGACATAAAAATCCTATTTCAATTTTTCCATATGTTGCTAGAGCGCAGTCTTTAAGAGGAGTCGCAACAGTTTCTAAACAAAAACTGGAAAATGTTCAATTGCGTAAAAGGATAGCTGAGCTAGAACGCATGCTGTATGACAAAGCTATTGAACAAACTTCGGACCATTAACTCGCGGAATTATGCAAAGCAATTTCTCATCGATACTGAGGTTATGTGTCGGCTAAGCAGCGGGAGCTGTCGTTCAACATCCAACGCCCAGGGGCAGCAATCTGGCTAATTCTGTTGAAAAACTCTTAGCATCCGCCTTGAGCAAGGTTTTCAGGGGTTCCTTACCCCTTCCCGCAAGCGAGATCGTTGATCCTGGGGCGAACTAAGAGGTTGATTTTTTCATCAACGTAAGGCGCTCGAGAACTTCCGAGTTTTTCAACAGAATTTGGCTAGAAGCAGACGGTGGTGACCGGCTGCTTCCTAGCAACTCGTCTCATTGGCGTCGTGCCGCTCCAACCTTATCCTTGCGCCAAGGTCGACGACGCGCGCGAGTCGCGCGTGTTGGGGCACACGGTGTGCCAAAATGTCTGCGATTGCAGTTCCAATGCGCCGGGGAGATTGAGATGGCCAGGGTGTACCCCCTTCGTTTTGGGGAGCAGGGCAAGTACGAGCTAACCGAGGCGGCGCTCAATCACATACTCGTCGGGGAGACGGCTGTCCGTCCGGTCAATGCGCTCGGCGAGCGAACGCCCGAAGTGGTCCTGTCTGGTGGGCTTCACACATGGACCGGTTGGGAGCAACTGCTCAAGGAACACGCGGACGTCGTGCACCTGCTCGAGTACGACATCGACCGTCACGTCGATTGGTTCTATGCGCGGGAGCTTCAGAACGGTGTCATCACGCTGAAGATTCCCCGGAAGATGTTTACGGGCGACGCAGCTGCCATCACCAAGATGCCAGACGTCAACTACAAGTCAGGCTATCTGTGGAAGACCCTGTATCCGTTGGACTACTCTGAGGACGACGTGCTCAAGACTCTAGCCGAAGCTCTTGAGAACCTGGATCAGGAAGATTCCAAACATCCGACGGTGGCGCAACCGGCCGGCGTACTGTACGGATACGCACTGCTTGATGAGCCACTCAAGTCCATGAAGCTGCGCATCCAGGTGCGAGGCAATCAGATTCAATCAGCCTTCCCTGCATGGGAGCAGCCGGCGACCGGCAACAACGGCAAGCCCTATTCGCACTCGGACTCGATAAGTTTCGCAATCGCGCGATCTACCGTGCAACATGAACGCTATGCACGAGTCTGGGGTAGCGTATTCCCCTCGGATCGTTTCAGTGCTGATGAGCTGTTGAATCTCACTCCAGCGTTTATCTTGCGCAGGACCAGGCGCGATCCAACCGTTCGCATCGCCAACTGGCGCGAAGAGCGCGAGAAAGAACTGATGGCACTTGCGCCGTCGCTGCTACCCGCCGAGCTGGAGCGAGTAGTGACCTACTTGAGCAACTTCGTCTGCAGCAAGGATCCCTTCGGCGTGCAATCGAACCTGTATCTCCACTACGCCGATGAGATCCGACGCATTGATGCGTTCTTCAACGCGGCCCAGTTGACCGAGAACATCGCCGAGTGCATCCAGGTACTGACTCACTATGACATGGAGCACGGAACTCGGCTGGCAATGGATGCCATGGTGAGGTTCTTGCGGATGGCCATCGTGCACACCGGTGGACTCAACACGTTGATGTTCAAAAGGGTGCTTGGCGAGTTCGTGGAGGCCGTCGCTGGGCATCACGATAAGGGCTCGCTACGAGAGTTCTTTGCCGCGCTTGCAGCGTCGCCCTGCCGAGCCTCGCTGTACACGGAGTTCGATCTCAACCCATTCGTGAAGAAGAACGACAAGATGGGATGGTCGGTGATCGGTGTCTCGGAGGTCGACATGGAGCTGACGCCAGACCACCTCTTTGAGTTCATAGCATTCAATCTGGGCGAGAACTACCTGCGCTGCTCAAAGGATCAACGTTTGGCGATCGCCAAGGGGCTGCACTCGAGACACGACCAGATGGTGTTGGCGGCCGAAGCGATGTCTTTCCTGTCAGGCGTCGACTTTCAGTTCTTCATGCCCGTGCGGATGGAGCCAGCGCAAATGGCGGAGAAGTTACCCCCGGCCGAAGACGATTTGATCGCAGTCGCAACGGACTACGGTCGAATGTTGGTCATGTATAGGCAGCGCGTAGTGGGCGAGGATCCTTCAGCCTACGCGTTTGAAGTCGACTACGGGCAGGCCGGAACCCCGGAGTTCTTCAACATCATCCGCCAGAAGCACAAGCGCAGTTTTGTACTGACGATGCACGAGAACATGCTGAAGATACTGATCGACTACGCGGTTAGCGTAGGCTATGCGAAGCTGAAGGCGAAGTTGGAGACCACGCTCGAGCGGCTCCCGAAAGAAGCCATCCCGTTACCGAAGGCCATTCCCGCCTATCTCATGCAGGGGCGTGCTCAGCCCGTCCCGTTCACGGGCGACACTGCTGCGTTGGTTCAAGCCGTCGTGGGCGGTGGAGGAGACGACGCGTCGGCGATCGAATGACTGGAGCGGATACGCCCGCAAATGCGGGCCACACAGCTGGGGCAGTTCAACGGCTTCTGAAGCAGGAGTTTGAAGATCGCTCCGGGCGGCGATCCAGCGCCGCTTGGCAATAGATGTTGTTGCGGGCGGCAGCTTTGCGGCCGCAATATCGGCACTAAGCAGGTCGCCTTTGGGTCGACAGCCGACAGCACCGACACCTGCTGCTAAGACCGCTCCCAGCCTACAGCGCACAGTCACAGAAGAATCAACAGGAGTAACTAGTGACAACTGCGGCTTATCGATTACTAGAGTTTGCGCCAGCAAACTAGCAATCCCGAGATGCGTGTTATCGATAGTTAGCAGATCAAGGCCACCTTTAATGAGCATCTGCTATGCAGCGGCAGCTACCCTTCATACATTGGGCCAAACTTACCGATCTAAGCAAGGTACTGACTCTCAGAATTTTACTAGTCACGATCTGAATGACCGGTGTATCTCGGCACCTTCCGTAGCACCATTTCACACGCCTCGGCCGTTGTTGCCCTTGGTGGCGAACGTCAGAACTGGCAGCAATGAGCTAGTAAGCAGTCGCCGGAAATGGGCCCGCAGAATCCGATTGAATAGAGCCGCCAAAAGCCCCCTAGCTGTACCAATGCGTTGGGATCAACTTTGCTCCATCACGCCAAATTTCTACCTCATGCACCTCTTCAATAGCGCCGTAAATCTCATCTCTGGCATGGTCTAGGACGATGCATTGCCACTTTCCCTTCTGTTCGCGGACAGAATCGGCTAGCGTTTTAAAGATCCCAACGACTGCCCGCACATCCTCGTCGTCGTACTGAGACCTATCGTCGCTTTCGGATGAGCGACTTGTCTTCGGAAAGTAGACTTGGCTTGGCTGGTCAAATACTGCAAAGCTTGGGACGCACGACTCTGATTGCTCACCGAAAAACTCATGCAATGCGCAGACGAAAGCAATGTGGAAAGACAACCAGTTAGAAGCACTCCCCACCTCGGCCAAAAAATGCCAGTGGCCGTCATTACTCAGGACTTTAAGGCTGAGATCGCTTACAGAAAATTTAGGTGCAATTCTTTTGTATTTCTCTTCGGCATCAAGGGTATCTAAACGCTTGAGGGCCTTCTGGGCCACAACACCAAGCGCTGCCTCCAACCGACGCTTAACACCTTCCGGGTCAACCTGCTTCAGCAGATTCCGCTCTTCTTCTTCCAGCAACACCAAGTCCTTGGAAATTTCTCCGCCAGCTAACAAGCTTTGGAATGTGTCTACAGATGCCTTTAGATGCCCCAAGAAAAAGAACATACTTTGTCTACGGTCGAACTGCGCCCTAGCCTCTTTGTTCTCGGCCAGCACCTTGTCTATGCGATCTCCAAGAGCCTTGCGTCGGCCGAGCACAGATTCCAACTGTGTTTTCAGCGTAGTTTCCTCGCGAACAAACGAGGTAGGAATTTCTTTGGTGCGGCTAGCTTCTTCCTCTACGGTTTCAAACGCTTTGGCAATCTTGCGAATTTCATGACGACTTTTTTCATGCTTGGCCTCGCCGCATAGCGGACACTCTTGCGATTCTTGAGCGATGCCCTCTAGCCATTGAGAAATTTGCAATCTATCAGCACGACGCCGAGCCGCACCACCATATGCCGTCAAACCTAATTTAAGCCGGGCAATATCATCCAAGCGCTTACTCACAAGACTAATCTCGTCGCTTAATTCATCTTCTTCTTTTTCCAGTTCAATTAGTTTCTTGGCTGCTTGGTCCAGTTGTTGGCTAGACGGCGTAGGCCGCTCCAAACGAACTTCGAGAACTTCCTTCGCCGTTTGAATCAGGTCTTCTGGAGTAGCGTCTTTAGGTACCTCATAGGACTCATCGAGTAATCCATATCGCTTGGCAATTTGCAAGTGCCCATCCATATTGGATATCCACGCGCTTGAAACCACCTTGAGCTTTTGATATTCACGTCGAAGCTGCGCGAGTTTCGCCTGCACAACTCCCAAACGCTGTCGAGCATTAAGTACTTCGAGATTTTCAGCACCTAGGATGTAGGGCAGCCAATTCTTTAACCGCTCCCTATGCTCATGTGCATGCGTTTTATAAAAAAGAATATTCTGGTTAGCCACTACTTCCTGGCTTTGGAATACCAACGCCATCAAGTCACGGAAGCTCAATCGCTCTTGATATGGTCGAGGGTCATCTGCTGCACCGAGCCTGAAGTAGGGCGTCGCTGAAAGGGTGTTCAGCATGTGCTTCACACTTTCGGTTTTTTCATTTGCCTCTTCTATAAAAGGGGGGAGACTAACTAGTTTCCCCCGCATCAAATAAAACTGATCCGATGCATCCCGCCCTTCTGGCCCCTTGCGCGCCAGGAGTACTTGTTCTGCGTCGGTTTCGAGCAACAGCCCGTACCAAGCCGAATGATCGCGAATGGTGTCGATTGGAATCTGACACTCACCAGATGCCAAGCAATAGTCAATGATGGGAATAATGGCCGACTTCCCTGTGCGCGACCCTCCTGTAATGACGTTCACACATCCTTTTTTGAAAGGGATGATGCGCGGACCGTAGCTACGAACCTTCGGCCAAACGATAAGTTTAATAAGCTGAAGCTGCATTACAGGACCACTTTCAGATAAGCCGCGATTGCAGGAAGGTCATGGGCCGCGAACCATGAACCGAGAATTTTTGCTTTTTCACCTTCTCGCTTAAGACCACTGCGTAATGTGGAGCCCCGTTTAGCTTTTGGAACCGGACTCGGGTAAAGCTTCCCACTTTCCGTATCCCATACAAGTAATCCTGCACAGATTGCTGCATCGATTGCCTCCAGGGTTTGACGCCTGCGGTTGTGTATACGGCGTTGCAGGCCAAGAAGAAGATCCACGCACTTTTTGTCTTCGAATCCCAATGCATAGGACTGCAAACTCTTACGCCGATTACTGATAGTCTCGCTAAGTTGAGGACTGGATAACATTGGCCCAGCAATAAAATGAAGAAGGCCTATGGGCGCTTCTCCTTTGGGATGGGCATCGCAGTATCCTTGCGTAAATAGCCAGAGTTGAAACGCTCCAACCAACGGCGTATTCCAAGTTTTAACTTCCTCCACAAGAAGGGAAGAACGTTCATTCTCAGATTGGAGTGAATGTGCTTCAGTCATTTTTTGAACTCAGCCTCCCAATCATCGTGCCATCCAAGTACCGGCTCGTTTGCTAAAGCGTGGTACGTGCCCGCAATAGTAGACGGGGGGGGTCTAACGTTCCTGATAGTTTCAATATGAGTTATGCATTCAGCGAGAAGAAGTTGGCCTCGCTCTTCCTTTGTCATCGTGTTCTTATGAACCAAAGAGAACTGTTTCTTTTTATTTCGCCAATATTGCCGGAGATTTTTTTCGAATTCGATTGCGACGCTCTCATCAATCAGTTCATTTTCAATCCATTTCTCACGATTCGTCTTAGCCCTTAGAAAATCGGTAACCGCTTCAATCAGATCGTCATTTTCCCCATCAACAAACTCTATTTGACGTAGATAGGTCGGCCGACTTTTTACATGGCTATCAACCTCGTCCCTTGAAGGCATCGTCGTGAAATCTAACAATTCCGCGCATCGTGCTCGTTCAAACAAAACTGCACACTCATGCGCAAATTCATCGAACGTAATAACAGCTTGGTGTTTTTGGGCAATGCGGCTCATCACCAATCTGAGCAACCAGCCGCTTAAGTGCTTGGCTACAACCTCAATTTGGCCGCTTGGCACCAACTTTCCGCGCAGCTCCTGCTCCACAGATTCATACCCTGAGCCGTCTTCGGTTTCCAGTTGAAATTTGACGATAACGTCAATCAAGGTGTCGCGATTATCGAGAAGAGCGTGCTTAAAGTGAGGCCAGATTGCATGCTCTTCATCGATGTCAGAAAGTCTTTTCTGGGCATTTGATAATGCTTCTTCTGCTTGCTCACGGCTCGTGCATTGGTCGAAGGTTTCAGCGAGGCCCGCCCTTCCAGATCGGTTGCGAAATAGCACGAAGGTTGTTGAACTGACGTCAAACTCCCCCTTGTCAACACCTTCAACCCAATTGGAAAGGGTTTTCCAAAGATCGGTAGATTTGTCAGTAACTGGGTTACCGACAACGGAAGACTTATCTTCTTCTGCAATGATGGTCCCGTCGGGCATTAATGTTGCCACATCGCCATGAACTTCAATACAGACAGCGCACCCCTCTGTTGCCCTGAGTAGGTGATAAAGCGCTCGTGGAAACTGCAAGACATAGCCCAGCAACTGCCCAGCTGCGTTTTTACTCACATGCCCTCCCTATTTTTTCACTGACCGGGTGTATCAATTCCAGTCTTCAAATATAAGCTATAGGACTATGAATTGGGAATGCAACCAAGAGCAAATTGCTCGTGTGCACATCTTAATCGGTGCATCTGTTAGATGGCTGGCCATCTAGCCCAGAAAATGTCATGACCTGTGCCTATACAGAAACGGACAGATTGATTTGGGAGGCTCTCTGACCACTTTAGCCTGGCGGTTCGCACTCCACTGTCCACAATCAGCCTAATTCGGTCAAGGGTATGCATTACGCAGATATCCGCTTTCAGAACAACGCCATCATGTAACAGGCAGCTATAGCTGATTCACTTTAAAGGAGTGATGACGTTATTAAAGTCTTTGATCATGCTGTCCTATTGGCTTAGGTAATTGTTGTCTTGAACCATTCCTCTTTATCTAAAAGCTCATACTCCCTAGCCAGGTAATCAAGACGTTGCAGCCACGGATCAATGAGCAGCCGAAGTCTTGGCCGATCCGTCTCATCTAACAACGGCATATTTTCAACAAAACTTACTAGCTTTGAGGCGTGACTGCCCATTGGCCAGTCGTTGCAATCCCCAAAATTTGAGCCTTCAAAACTACCAAATTTATTGAGGTTATCCACTAGGGACTGGTAGTTTGGATCACCAGCTGAAATAGGCTGTGGATAAGACTGGATTTTTAGTCTGTAGTGTTCGCTACCAAGTTGCATTGTTCTTCGAAGCTCCAGCAATATTGCCCTGACTTGATCATTGGTAGTAACCTTGACCCAAGGAGCCATGATCCGTTTAATTTCTTTATCTTCCGACCCAAGCTCAATTAGGTTTGCTCGAACTCGTTTCACAACCTCATATGCGGATTGAGTGCTTGGGGCACTATCCCAACGGCCTGTTTTGGCATTGAGCGAAACAATAGATTCGCTCGAAAGTTCTGCTATTTTTCTTAATTGTTGTAGGGTTGCTGTTGCCTCACTGATAGCTTTATCCAATTGTTTTGTTCTAGCCTCAAGCCCCCACCCTTTTAAAACTTCAAATCGATCAACCGAAGATGCAAGCAACAAAAACAATCCCGCC
>JACCDU011084919.1_pt1 | contig 14345 bp, 29 predicted proteins | sample 7446081 | NCBI WGS metagenome assembly JACCDU01 (sample SAMN15323447, study PRJNA562643) | freshwater metagenome | isolation source: river surface water | place: USA:Blue River Watershed | collected 2017-08-17
GGTAGGTGACGAGCTCGGCGCCTGCGGCGTCCATCTCTTGGACGGAGAGGACACCGCGGTTGAAGCGGTCGCGGTCAGCGCGGTCAAGGCCGGGCATGGTGACTTCGGAGACGCACTCGGCGAAGGCAGCCATCCAGTAGGGGACGATGCCGTAGACGTGACGGTGCGCGACATCACCGGGGTTGGCGTACTCGAGCACGGGTGCTTTGACGCCCTTGTCATTGAGCCAAGCGATCAGGCTTTGGTTCTTAGTAACGATGATGTTGCTTTCGGACATTAGAGAAAGAGTGAGAGAATTGTGTGGATAAAAGGGGCTGAAGCCCCGAAATCACACAAGGGCAAGACAAGCTTGCCGCGCCAGATCGATGCGCTTAGCGCTTGTGCCTCCCCAGAGAGACTCCAGGCGGATGCGGGCGCGCTCGGTTTCGTCTTTGGCGCGGCCGACGTCGTGCGTTTCGGCCTGGGTGATGGCGTTGAACAGGCCATAGACGGTGCCGGCCACGCCGGGGATGTCGCGGATCCCTAGGCCGGTTTCGCCGGCGTAGTGGCTGCGGATCGTGGCGACCTCGGGTATGTCACCGAGGGTGCGGGGGCGGGTGGCGCCGGACTTGTCCTTGTAGGGAGTGGCGAGCTTGTCGGCGTAGGTGGTCTCGAGGACGCGACGGGCGATCTCGGTGGTGAGTTGCACGTTGGTGAGGTCGCGCAGCTCGTTGATCGATTGGCGGAAGCTCCGGCGCTCCAGGTCGATCAGCAGCGGGAGGCGCTCGGCGAACTGCGTCACGGATGCGGTGTGTTTGGCGCGGAGCCCGGCGCCCTTGGCGACGGCTTTGCCCACCGCTTTGCCGGTGAGATAGGCGAGCTGGTTGGCGCAGCGCAGGCGGACGTCGCTGAAGAACACGCCGAAGCCGGAGCTCCCGTCATGGGAGTTGAACAGATGCAAGTAGCGGCGCACCTTGTCGCCTGGGACGACCTCGTCTTCGGTGTCGATCGAGGCGGTGGCGAACACCTTGCGGCCGTCGCGGATCGAGAGAACGTTCTCGATGGTGACGTCCTCGTGGAGGTAGTCGAGCAGGTTGATCAGGGCGTCGTTTTGCACCGGGGTGTAGCCGGCGCCGTGGATGCCGAGCAGGGCGTCGGTGTCGCTGCGGACGATGGAGCAGTGCTCCGGGGACTGCAGCGGGCCGTCCGGGCCCATGAAGAAGGCGGGGCGCTTGTCGGCGGTCCAGTTGAGGCCGGCGATCTCGAAGGCGTCACGGGCGGTGACGTTCTCGGGGACCATGGTGCCGACGCGGCCGATCAGGGGGTTCACGGCGTAGCCCTTGTCGCGGTAGCGGCCGTAGACCAGCGGGCCGTTGCCGTCGGCGGCGTAGGCGGTGGTGACGCGGTTGGCGGTGAAAGTCACTTGAGTCGATTGGCTGCGTGGATGAGTGCGCGTTGTGCCGAGGCGCGCCCCTCGGGAGAAAGACTAGAGCGGTTGGGGCGGGAGCTCAACCCAGACGGGTTGGGTCAGACGCGGGGAACAGGATCTCGACGCCCCGCTCGAGCATGTAGGCCATGAGATTCGACTGGGAGCGGCCTTGCGCGTCGGCGATCGTGCAGATGCGCTCGTGGACGTGGAAGGGGAGGGTGATCGTGACCCTCTGGCTTGTGCGCTTGTAGTTGGGGGTGCTCATGTGGGTATGGAGGTGGCGTAGTGCGTAGCGGCCCAGGCGGGGAACTCGGGGTCTTCCGGGAGGGGGTAGCCCTCGTTTTCCCAGTCGGACTCGTGCATGCCGCAGGGGGAATACCAGCCGCCCTCGTCGCCGGTCCATCCGGCGCGCCAGCGGGCACCGTCGACGCGGTCTTGTTCAGCCATGGCGGCCTCGACGGCGCCGAGGTGCTGGTACCAGGAGTCGCCTACGCGAGCTGCCATGGCGAGGTTGAAGGAGGGGTCGTTCATTCGCCTAGGTGGATGAGGTGGGCTTCGAGGTAGTCGCGGGCATCACAGAGCTTTTGGAATGCAACACCGCGCTGGTGAACGGCTTTGCGATAAGCATCGTCATCTTGAACGTAGTAATCACGCGCATTGAACTCAATTGCTTGAAAAGCGCGCAGCGTTTCCTGCAACTTCGTGTAAGCCGCTTGATAACCCTCAGCGAGCATCTTGCGGCCGGTGCCGTTCAGGTGAATGGAGGGGAGAGTAAGGTCAGTCGACATAATTCAGTAGCTGATGTGAACGGTGGCGATGCCGTCAATCGGAACGCCCAGGCGGTAGGCGGCACCGGCGCTGAGGTCCAGAGACGCGCAATCGCAGCGGTCGGTCACAGGCACCGTGAGCACACGTCCTCGGTGACTGACCCGCACTCGGGTGCCGCAGGGGAGCCAGGGATGGGCGGCCGAGACGCCCCAGAATTGAAAGGTCTGGCCGCAATACGTCGTGCGGCCGTGATACCACTCGTGGTAGACGGTGGCGGTGACGTGGCGCGCTTGGACAGGGGCGCAGAGCGCAAGCGCGGCGAACAGGGCGAGGCGCTTCATCACAGAGCCTCGTTGCTGTAGTAGCGGGACCCAGGCCCGAAGTCCTCGATCAGGTGAGGGAACGCTCCCTCGATGCGGCGCTTATTGGCACCGTCGGCCTTGTACCAAGCATGGGCCAGGGCAGCGCAGAAGCCGCCGCCGTGGCGCTCCATGGCAGCGAAAGTGCGGAAGGTCTCGACGTAGGAAAGGGTGGAATTCATTTGGCTTCTGAAACAGAGACGTAGAAAGAGGGTTCGTTACTAGCGATGCCGCGGGATTGCTCCCACTTTTGGGTGATCTGTAGGCGCTCCATCTCGCGCTGCGTTTCGATGGAGTAGATCCAACGATTGCGCTGCTTGAGGACGCACTTCACCTCGCCCAGGGCGACGTTGGTGAGCGCCTTGGTTTGCATGTGGCTCAGGAGCCAGTCGCGTTCTGCGTCATACGCAGCGGTGAGGCGCTGGATCTCGAGCTGCAGTTCCCGCGCTCGGGAGAGGTGCTGGCCGACTTCGCCGGTGGGCACATAGGTGCGCGCTCGACGTTTTACGAAAGAGATGGTCATAGTTCTTTGAAAAAGGTTGGCTGATGACTGATTCGTTAATCGGTCACCAGCAGCTGGCGGAAGGTGAACGGTTCGCCACGTTTGGCGTACTCGCTGAGGAGTAGGTCGACCTCGGTGGGGTCTTCCAACCAGTGCTCGTGCTCATGGTCGTCTGACAGGAAATGCCAGACGGGATGAGGCTCGGTGGCTGGGGGATCGTCCGGGGGTGAGAGCGGACGCGGGTCAGGGCAGTAGGTCATGGGCCGGGGTACGCCATGGGCGTAGGCGGAAGGGTGTTGCTGGGGCGCTGGTAGCCGTAATCGACCGCCATGGCGGCGAGGGCTAGGCCGAGAAGGAAGCCGGCGACGTGCTCGGCAGCGATCCATGGGGGCATGGGCCTGCGGCGAGGTGCGCGCTTTGAGCGTAGAGAGGACATGGCAAAAGGTCAACTGATTCAGGAATAGGTCAAACGCCGACAAAGGAAGCGCCGACGCCGTGGGCCTCGACAAAGACGTCTTGCTTGGCGCCGTCGCATAGGCGGCAGGTGAGGCACTGCGCTTGCGAGCCCTCGGCCGTCGCCGGGCACAGCTTGCCGCTGTAGGGCGTGTCGCCCTGGGGGACAACGGCGAAGGTGCGCCAGCCAGCGTCAGAGGCGGCGAGGTAGTCGGCGAAGGAGTCGCAAGACGCCTGGAAGAAGCCGCGCGCCCATTGGGCGAACGGGCGGCGCCACTGGTGTGTGTAGCCCGTGTGGCCGTCTGCCACGGCGGTCAACGTGCGAACGACGGACTCGTGAAGAATCGCCGGATCGCCATAGGCACCCCAGCGGATGCGGCGGCCACGCAGGAAGCGGCTGTGCAGAGAGGGGTCGTACTCGGGATAGGAGCCACGCTGAAAGGCGCGGAACACAGCGCCGACAGACTTGCCCACGTCGACGTAGCAGGTACGAACCCAGCGCGTGCGCTTGCGCTTGGCGTCCCACACCAAACGGCGGCGGTGGGGACAGTCGCCGCAGATCGTGCGGTCATCCCCGGACGCAATGGCGTCGAGCGGAGCGATGTCGGGTCGCAGGATGAACACTTGCACCATGTCGCCGGTCTTGGCGTTGGTGCTTTTGAGCGTCGCGATGGCGACGTATGGCTGACCATCGATGGGCGAGATGCCACGGTCGATCACGAAGCCGATTGGCTTACGCATTGCTTGTACTCACAGCGAGAGGATGAGGCGCGAGGCGCCCAGAGAGCCGACCTCGGGGGGAACGGCTCTGGGGGCGAGTCAGGCGTGGGAGCGCAGGAGCGACTCGGCGGCTTTGCGCTGAGCTTCATTGAATGTCGCAGCGAGCTGTACTTCGCCTGCTGTTGAGACAAACTTCCAGCCTTGCTGTATGCGGTGTGGATCTACACCGACTATGTTTTCTAGGATCATTCCATGAACACTGTCGTCGTGGCGCACAAGTACCACTGAGAACTTGCGGGTGAATTGAATGTTGTCAATCAGCATGACTTGATCTCATCAATGGTGGCGTCAGCGGGTGCATCCACACCTCTAACGTGGTTGGCAAAGTGATCGAGCGCATCGTCTAGATCGACGCACTCGGTGATTTCAGTCCAGCCGAAGCGGCCGGCGGGAGTAGACCAGGAAATGCGGAAAGTCATTGTTGAATCTCCAAACGATTGTGCATTGTGTTGACAACATCCAGGCAATTTGAGATGCTGTGCTGGACGTATTCGTAGTCAGGATCATTGATGATGAGCTGCTCTACATCAAAGAGCAACCGCCACACTTCTAGGCACTTTGTGTAGCGCTCATCAGTAGAGGCGCAGGATGTCGTCGTCATCGAAGTAACTCTCCAGTTGAGGGAAGGTGTGGGCGAGCTCGGTTAGGCGCTCACCCCAAGGGGCCTGCCAGTCGCCATCCCAAAAGCCCGCGCCGTGGTGGTTGCGCGTGAGGATGAAGTCATGGGCGGCGTAATCCCACTCGTCGCCCTCGGTGGGGTTGATGGTCGTGGCGCGGTGCTCGACAGCATCGAAGCCGAGGTCTTCGGCCTGTTCGCGGAAGCGATACCAGTCCTGGCGGATGCGGTCCAGCAGGTCGTTGCTGAGGCGGGTGCCGGGGCCGTGACCTTCCACCCACAGGAAGGTGTGCCAAGCAGAGTTATGGGAGCTCATTGCACAGTTCATGAATAGGTCAGATACGGGCGCAGAGAGACTGCTCAATGAGCGGGAACAGCTGATCCTTAACGGACGCAACTGTGGTTGCTGCGACGGTTTTAAGGCCGTGCATGCCGTGGAATGAGCCATCGCTCATCTCAACAATGAGCCCAACGGTCTGACCGTCGCACTCAATAAACTCCAGATAGCCGGAACAATCGGCCCGGCGAGAATCGAAACGCATAATGCTGAAACTCACAGCGAGAGGATGAAGGTGCAAAGCACCTCAGCCAAACAACCCCCGGACGCAGTGCGCCTGGGGGAATGTCTGGGGGAGATGTTCGGCAATACGCAATACAGGGTTAGCTGTACTGCGTCTCCTGGGTATGAGTAACTCAGGAGAAAGGCTACAGTTAGAGCGTGATTACAGGGTGCTTAACTTAGTCTTGGCTATACCTTGCCGTCGTAGTAGGGCACACGAAGTCCCTACAGTTATCGAACGACAGAGCATAGCTAAGGCCTACTTAATTCGGCGAGCATGGCCCGTTAGATCACGTCTTACGCAATACGGATAGGGATACTGTCACACCCGGCAACCTTACCGGCAGGAATCCTATACGCGGAAGCTATACGCACTATGTGTGCGGAATAGGTGAGAAGCGCCATTGCAAATAGGCGAAACGTCAAACCGTTGCAGTGTAGACAGAGCATGTCTACAACAACCCCTCGCGGGATCTCGCACTGCCAGAGCAAGTTAGCTGGCATGAAGAGGGCGATTCTCACAACTATTCTATTGTCAAGGTTCGCGCAGTCCTATTGCAACTGCGCAACGACCAAAAGGACTAGGGAGCATCCACGCACGCAGCATCTCTGCCTTGTGCCATCCGCACGGTTCACTGACACGAATTGCCTACGTTTCAGCATGTAGAACATGCCTACCATCGGCCGTGTCGGCTGGCCGGGCTCTGCCCGCGCCGCTAGTCCTATTCGGTTTCCAAGGTTCTGGCCTGACGGCCTGCCAGCCCTTCCGGCTGACCCCTGAACACTAGCACCCTTGCCGCGGGATCGGTCAACCCTTAAGGGTTGCCGGGTTTGAGATTGTCGCTAGCGGGAGCCGTTACCACCCACGCCACAGCCATAAAGGCCCAGCTACTCAAACGCCACTACGTACGGGAAGCACGGAAGGATCCTCGCCTGCGCGGATCGTGAAACCGCGCGAAGCTCCCCTCCACGGTTACCCGCGGCTAAGTGCCAAGTTGTCCAGGTGCGAGGCACAGCCCTGGCGTCGTCCGCGAGAGCATCGCTCTCCGGGACCCCTTCGGCTGTGCCAGAACACTAGCACCGGTTTCGTCAGTTCTGACGGATCCCGCCACCAGGGTTGCCGTGTCTCTTGAGTCTTGGGGTGAGACGCTGTGCGCTCGCGTATAAGAGATAGTATCGGTCTAGTCTCATGCGACTCAGGATGGGACTGAGTGCCGCTACGTGTAAAACACATTCACAGGGCTAGAAAAAATGTATGTATATGTCCGCTCTATCTATTGCATTCTAGCCTTATTTATAAGCCCGTTGATGATATCCGCGCTCGTAACACCGCGCTCGGTGCATTGAGTTTCGAGCCAGGCTTTGTTGTCGGGGCTCAGCGTAATGTTCACCGCACGGGCTTCTTTCGCACGCTTACGCTCCTGGGCGCGTTTCGCCGTCAGCGTGCGGCGGGAGGAGGCGGATTCCCAGCGTTCGTAGGTCGCTTCGTCGAGCTCGCCGGTCTCGATCGCCTTCTTGAAGCGGAGCTGCACGCTTTGGCGGGAGATGCCGTGGACTCTGCCGACGTCAGCCCAGCGCACGAATCCGTCGCGTTGGTAAAGGGTTTCGCAGGTTCCGAAGAGCTGCTGCAGCGGAACTTTCGGTGCTGGGCCTGGCATTGGGTCTGAGGGGCTAACTCATCAACCTTGGCACAAATGCACGCAAAACGTCAACCCTGCTCTTCTTCGTCAGCGCTCGGCCCGTGGTAGATCCATTCCAGCTGTTGACGGAGATCGGCCTCGTGGCGCTCGTCATCGACGTCGTCTTCTTCCTCTGCTTCGTCCACGGGGATCTCGACCATGATCCGGCTGATCCGGGGGCTCTTCACCAGGAGCTCGAGCAGCCACTGCTCATACCAGCGGAGGCCCGTGTTGAAGTCGTCAGTCGTCATGGCCTTGGCGGGCGAGCTGCGTGCGGAGTTTGCGGAGGGCGGTCTGCTGAACTTGGCCGGCGCGGGAGCGGGTGAAGCCAAGCTCCTCGGAGATCTCGCGCAGAGTGCGGCCCTCGAAGTACCGGCCTCGGACGATGGCTTCTTCTGTGGAGTTCAGCTGGGCCAACGCGGCATTGACATCTTCGCGGGCGGCTGTGGCGAGGATGAACTCGTCGGGCTCAGCGCCGTTGGTACCTTCCGGGTTGGCAAGGATGTCGATCAAGGGGCTGGTGCTGTCGGCGCAGACGGCGTCGAGGGAGCAGCAGACCGTGCTGGTGTGGGTTTGTAGGAGTTGAGCGATGCGCTCGGGGGTGACGTCGACGGCCTCGGCGACTTCTTGGTGCGTAGGAGGGCGGCCGGCGTGTGAGGTGAATTCGTAGCTGAAACGCTGCACCCGAGTGATCAGCTCGTGAGTATTGATGGGGAGGCGGATCGTGCGGGCGTGGGTGTGGATGGCGCGGGTGATGGCTTGGCGGATCCACCAGTAGGCATAAGTGCTTACGGCGTAGCCGCGGGTGGGGTCGAAGAGCTCGAGGCCGCGGATCAGGCCGAGGTTGCCTTCCTGGATGAGGTCGGCCATGTCGAGGCCGCGGTTCTGATAGCGCTTGGCAATGGAGATGACGAGGCGGAGGTTCGTGACCGTCATCACCTCCATGGAGCGTTTGCCGGCGCGGCGGATGCTGAGAGGTGCGGCGTCGCGGCCGTCCTCGTGGTGGAGCCAGGCGTGGATGCGGCGGCAGTGGCGTAGTTGCGCCTCCTTGGAGAGGACGGGGTGCCGACCAACCTGGGTCAGATAGTCGTGTATTTCGGATTGGGACATTGGGGCATTGTCAACCTAATTAGGGCGGGAGAAGGTAAATGAAATGGAGGCTTAATGCGGATGGCGCGGGGGTGGGATGTCCTGCTGAGCGGGGAGCGAAGCGCCCGGGGGCGTATGGATCTGGGCGGGGGACGCCAGGTGAAGGCCGCCATACGCATCCACCAAGGGCACGGAGTCGGCTTCTCCTGTGAGGTTCTCTGCGAGGACCCACTGGGCTCTGAGGATGTCCTCGAAGACGCGCTCGAGCAGAGGCGCCGTGCCGGCGAACTCGAAGGCGCCGTCAGGGCCGTCGCGTAGTTCCCAGTGGTAGTAGCCGTCCTCGGTGGAGCGGATAGTGATGTGGAGGGAAGAGTTGAAGGTCATTGGTCTGCGAGTACGTGTAAAGCGCTCGAAGCGCGCGTAATGCCGACATAGGCGAGCTGGTTATGTAGCTGAGTGGGTTTTTCTCTCCATCCGTCGATCTCCCAGTGCAAGAAAACGTGCTGGAAAGTACTGCCTTGACTCTTATGAATCGTTAACGCGGAAGCTGGTTGAAGCCGCCCGACACTGTCCTTACGTTCAAAGAAAAGACGCCAGAGCTGACGTCGTTCCTTGTCAGCTGCTTTTGCTAGCTCCCGGATCATTGTTAATGCCTTACGCCAGCGTGCTGCTGACTCCTCAGCGATCACGCGAAACGTGACCTGAGGTGCATCACCCCCAGGCACCACGACGGTGAGGCGCCATGTAGCCCAAGGCTCGACCTCAACGAGGGATTTGCTTTCACTATTGCGCTTTAGCAGCTCCAGTAGATCCGGGTCTGTGTCAAACTCGTGCATTTCCGGTATGGCGCGCACGATTAAGACATCTGTTGTGCTGTAGAGCAGAGGGCGGCTTCCACCACGATCGGGGATGGCGTCTACGGTTAAGCAGGTCATCCCTTCTACGTACTCGGGGGCATTCAACCCGTAGACCGCATGATGCATGCGTTTATTCAAGTTCTCTACTGTTCTGTTGGTCCAAGCGAGCGCTCGGCAGAAATCAGGATCTTCTTGTGAAGCTCGTGACTTCTTTGTCCGCAAGAGTGCGTCCATCCACTGCTCACGATCAGCGTAGGTAACAACATGCGTACCTCCGCCGGAGGCTGCAACGAAGGGTGCGCGCCCGACAGTTAGTTCTCGAGTCCTGGTGGCTAGGTTTAGAATCGCTCCATCGTGCCGAAGCACAGAGGTCAAGGCGTAGCCGGAGGTATAGCTTACGAATGCACGACAGGGAGAGTCTTCTCCTACAGGAAGGAGCTGGCGGTTGTCCCCGACAAAGATTACTGGGCGGTAACCTGCTTCTTCCAGTAGAAGTCTATAGAGCTCACTATGCAGCATGGAGCACTCATCTACAATGACGATGTCTATGGGAGACGTTGGAACATAGCAATTATGCTCCGTACTCCATTCCTCCGTGCTACGCAACCTGTTGTAACCTCTGAGATCTGCCTCGAAAGTCTCCGTGCCTGTATCTAGATTGCGAACTTTCTTCAAGCCTAAGAGGCTGTGAATAGTTGCAGTTTCAAACCGACTGGCGCCATAGCTTCTCAGCGCTCTTTGAACCTGAGCCCTGGCTTTGTGCGTAGGGGTCGCAACTACTACACGCATATTCCGTTCGACTAGTCGCGACACTAACGCAGCCGTGGTTACAGTCTTACCAGTTCCGGCGTATCCACGAAGCAGGATTCTGACTTCTTTGTATTTGTCATAGTAATGCTTTAATATCCCTGCATTGGAGATGTCTTCTAGGATCTGATCAATAATCATTTGCTGCATTTGCGTCAGTACCAGTTTCTCGGTTCTGCGTCCAGTGCTTGCCATCGGTTCAGGGTGCAAGGCGTGCTTTGTGTAGCCGCGAGGCGCCGTACCAGGAGGCGATCTCGGGGGCCCACGCTTCGAGGTGGGGCCACATCAGATCGCATAGCGCTTGAATCTCGAGTTGGGCGTCGCGCTTCGCGCGGAGATCCATGAAATGCAGCAGGCTGCGCAGGTTGAAAGACACCACGAAGTCCTGGCGAATTGCGTAGGGGATGATGTCCCTGGCGTGCTCTTCGCTGAAGCCGTCCTCGAGGGCGAGCTTGTAGCGGCCGGCGGAGTCGATGCAGATGATGCGGTGGATCATCCGCTGGTCTTCGGTGTACTCGTACTTCTTGCCTTGGCGGTCTCGGTAGGTGCCGACGGGGCGGAGGTAGAAGACTTCTTCGACGTCGCGCTCACCAGTGCAGACATCGAGGATGCGCTTGCCGGTGTAGCGGCCGGATTGCACATCGAATGAAACGCCCACCCGGTGGGTGCGGGCTTGTTGCATCACCGAGTGGGGGAAGCCACCGACGTTGAAGGTGATGGACGGGTGCTCGAGGGGTCCGTAGTGACCGCGCTCGCCAGCGAGGAGGTGTTTGACGATGAGGGTGCCGGCCTCGGATTCGCTCGGGGGCTCCTCGTCAAAGACGAAGTTCTCGCTGTAGTCCTGGTGCATTGCCCACCAGCAAAGCGTCTGGGGGTGTTCGGTTCTATTTAGAACCTCAACGCGGAAGTAAGGATCTTTCACTTCTGCTCTCCTCGGCGCCAGTGGATATTGAGATTCACCAGGCAGCCAAGTGCGAGGAGCTTCCACGCGCCTTGAGCAAAGATCGCCACCACGCAATACGCGATGAGCGTGAGGATATTCTCGATGAACTGATGGCGGTTGATGTTGCTCATGGAATCAGCCCTTACGGAAAGTAATTGGCTTTGACGAGCAGTGCAGTTGCGGGATGCGCCACGTCTTGCCGTCGCGGTCGTAGAGATGCAGATGGGGGAAGCCCAGCCACAGTTCGCCTCCGATCACCGTGAAGGTGTCATCGGTCGGGTGGCCCTTCACGTAGACCAAAGAACCGATGCGGAAGCGCCAGGGGTAGACCTGATGGGTATCGGCTGGCTTTGGTGCAAGCGTCATCGGTACTGACGGAATGATGGGCATGGTTCAGGACGCGAGGGAAAGAGGAGTGACGATTTCGCGTACCCGGCTGTGAAGCGTGAGTAGCGAGCCGTCGTTGACCAGGCGGCGGTCGAAGAGCGGGTATTCGTCGAGGCCGCCCTCGGAGGCGTGATCGGTTTGGCGTTCGTTGCCCGGGCGTTCGATGCGCCAGAGCTCACCGCCGAGGCGGCGGATCAGGGCGGCTTCGTTGGGGAATCTGCAGTCGTCCACGACGACAGGGATGCCGGCCTCGAGCTTTTGCTGCGTTGCGCGTTCCCAGCACATCAGCCAGACCTGAGGGTGCACGCACTGGCGGCCCCACTCGGTGCCGAGGAGCTGCATCAGTTGCCGAGGTGTGGTGCGGATGCCTTCGATGACGTCGTTTTTGCCAGCCTCGAGGAAGTGGTCGATCTCGCTTGGGCCGTAACCCAGCTGGATCAGGAAGGTGCGGACCATCAATTTGATGGGGCGCGCAAAGGGCACGGTGTAGAAGCCGTGCTCGGTGAGGTAGGCGGCGACGGTGGATTTACCGCTGCGGGGAGCTGGGCTGTAGAGGCCGATCAGGCGAGGTGATGTCATGAGCGTGCGCGCTTTTCGACGATGGAGGGATCAAGGATTCCGAGTAGGGCGAGGTGCATGGCCACGCCGGCGCGGCGGTAGATCTCGGGTGGGCGGCCTCCGTTCTTGGGGTCGCCGAGAATTGACCAGAGCAGTGCGGTGAACTGACCGGTGATCAGGTCGGCGTTGCTCGGCTGGGCGAAGAGCGCGACCAGCGAGTGCAAGCAGTGCGAGGCAAGGATCTCGGGGTCGAATCCGAGGTTCGCGAGCTCATTAGCGAGGGAACGCAGCTGGGTGCTGCCCGGGCCGAGATCTGCGTAGGTCAGGCCGCGCTCGGCAGCGAGTTGCCCGACCAAGGAGCCGGCGAGCACGGTGGCGAGGTATTCCTCGAGCTTGTTGGGGTCATCTGCCACGGTCACCTCGCGTAAACGAAGCGTTGGAGCCGGGCCAAGAAGTGCTGGTAGTACTGCGTTAAGCCGCTCTCGTCGATGATTTCGATCTGAGGTGCTTCGTCAGGCAGAGCGACAACGAGCATCGCTTGTTTGATGTGCAGGCCCATGTGGCCGTACACATAGTTGGCGGCGTTGACGTAAGCCGCGCACTGCAGGGAGTACTCGTAGATCTTGTTGGGCTTACGAGGGGTGTCGGCTGTCTTCCAATCGAGAAGTGTCGGCTGGACATCGTCCGAATCGAGATAGGCGATGCAATCCAGGGCGCCGGCGTAACCGTCGGGGTGCCAGACACCGCCCTCGAGGAGGAGGGTGCGATTGATGCGATCGAGGAAACGGCGGCTGCTCTTCCAGTACGGGGTAAGCAAAGCGTCGAAGCGGGGCTCGGTTCCGTCCGTCAGGAAGCGCTCGATGTTGGTGTGGTGCGCGGTGCCGCGAAAGCAGGCGATCTTGAGGATCTGATCGGCGCGCTCGACACCGATGGATTCGCGCCACTCTTCGAGGCCGGAGTTGTCGCGGGAGCCGGAGAGCACCGTGGTGACAGAGGGCATGCGCCCGCTGGGGGTGTCGTAGGTGCGGGTCTCGCCGTCGTGCCGCACCAATTCGTAGCGGGGCAAGGCGCGGAGACGTTCGGTGAGGACTGACATGGCGAAGTGCAAAAGAAAAGGGCGGGTTGGAAGCCGCCCTGTTTATGAACCAGTCAGCTCAGGCCGTGGGAGCGGCCCAGGGGTCCTTGCCCTCGTACAGGGCGTCGAGGTTGACCTCGGGCATCGTCTCGTACTGCTTGGCGATCTCGGCTTTGACCGGTTTCGGCGGAGCGGCGAGCAGGGTGTAGGTGATCTTTTCGCCTTTCTGCTCGCGGGCGATCTTGATGTCGTACTGCGACCAGTCGCCGTAGTCCTCGTCAGCCAGGTACTTGGCGAGCTGCTTGAGCACGGAGATCTGAGTGAGCTCGAGGATCTTGAACTCAGAGTCGTCGTAGTCCCAGACGACGCCGGCCATGAACTTCTTGGCAGCGATGCTGCCGTTCATGTCGGGCTTGATGTTGTCGGGGAGCTCTTCGGGCTTCAGTTCCCAGCGGACGGGCTTGTTTTCGGTGGTCCAGGCGGTGTAGCCCGAGATGCCGTGGCCCATGTAGCGCAAGCGCTTTTCGCCGTCGATCTTGCTGAGATTGACGTAGCGACCAGAGCCGCCGGACTCGGTCAGGACTTCTTCAAAGAAGGTTGCGTCGAGGACTGCCATTGGAAAGCGGGTGTTGTTAAGTAAGGGGCGACGTGCCCTTGGCCTGGACGAGGTGCGAGCGCACCAACACCTCGCATGCCTGCGAAGGTGAAGCGTCCGTGGCCCGGGCGAGGTTGACCAAGTGCTCGTAGGCGGTGTCTGTGAGGTACAGGTGCCGCTTGCGCTTCAGCTCGCCGTAGAGGCGGTGCTTGGTGCCCAAGGCATTTGGTCAACTGAAATCAGCCTAGTTCGGGTGAAGGGTGCCGTCAACCGATCTCGGAAAGGTTGGTCGAGTCTCCTGAGTCCAGGAATGGATAGTCGTGTGCTGCGCCTCGTGTGCAGAAGGTGCGGCGACCTGACCGTTCTCGGGTGTAGGGGATCAGAGGAGGCGTGACTGCGGCGGGTGTCCGGCGCCACGCAGCGTGCAGTTCCGCGAAGGGAGCTAAGGCGTGTAGCGAGGTGCAGGCGACCTCGAACTCGGGCCAGTCGGCCTCGGTGCCGCAGAGGAGAGTCGCGCTGTCGCCCAAGGCGCGGACTTCGATCAGATAGGCGTAATCCCAATCAATGGTGCTGACGGGGATAGGGCGACAGGCGTTCACAGCCGCGTTTGGTTACAACGCAGCAAATGTAGCCGGTATGTAGTGCCTACAGGCTTGGTTAACGCTACAGATGGTGTGAGAAATCTATAGCAAAGCTTAAGGGCGTTTTTCTTGTAGCAGATGCAGCAGCTCGTCTTCTGTGCGTGGGCCGCCCAAATCGCTTGTCAGAGCAAGGATGGCGGGGAGCTCGGAGATCAGCTCGTCGGGGCTCCAGACATAGGTGTTTTGGATAACACCGCGCGTGCTGGTTAGGCGTTCTGGCTCTTTGACCGGATAGGACCCACGCAGGATGCGGTCGAGATCGGTGATCA
>JACCDU010122261.1_pt1 | contig 14344 bp, 24 predicted proteins | sample 7446081 | NCBI WGS metagenome assembly JACCDU01 (sample SAMN15323447, study PRJNA562643) | freshwater metagenome | isolation source: river surface water | place: USA:Blue River Watershed | collected 2017-08-17
ACGTCCAGGCGTTGTCGTACCAGATGATACGGTTGTTGGGATACGCATAGTAATTACCGCTGTCCATCTTGAAGAGATGGGCGCACTTATGCTCAGGTGTTTCTGAGAAATTAAAGTCGGTAGTACCCTTGTTTTCCCATGACCAATCAAGGGTAAACATGTAGGTACCAAGGGCCTTGTCTCCGTTGGGTTTGATAAGTTCTGCTTGCAAGCCGGCAAGCCGTGCACGTTTTTGTACGTCAATATAAGGTGAAAAACAATCCCAATACATCACATCTTCCAACGGCTCGATGGGTGCATCAGGTTTCCAGCAGAATGCATGAAGTGGGCGCCTGGTCCAGTTCACACCATTTTCAAGGAACGCTTCAAAGAGTGGCACACGTTTCTCAATACTGGCAACACAGTGCACATCACACTTGGTAACTTCACCATGACCTTGGATGTGGTTGTAAAGAAATTCATTTCGTATGTAGCACGACCAGTCGGGAAGGTTGTGATTCAAATACGACACGTACAAAAAATCCCGGTGTATACCGGGATCATAGTTCCTTCCCACTCAAGCTGTTGCTAAGCACTACTTCTTGTAACGTGAAGGAGCGTTCGACTATTAGCTCCAGAGCGGTATTGCTCCGTATCCAACGATACCATTATTTTTTCTTCTTGGCGGCTGCTTCTTTTTTCTTGGCAATCATTTCTTTGAACTTGTCACGTGCAACGGCTTGCTTGCCGGTACCACTTGCTTTGCCCTTGGCAGGAACTTCTTTACCCTTAGGGGGAACTGCCTTGCCTTTGGGAGGAATTGCTTTAGCCATGATCAATTAATGTCTTTATTGATTATATCCTTACTTACCTTCTTTATAGCGACGTGCAGCACGTCCTGCTTTCTTGGCGCGTTCAGTGTTTGGTACAAATTGTTTGCCTTCTTTACTGCCAGCTTTTTTCTTTTGGTCTGTCTCCTCACGTTCTTTTTTAGACAAAGAAGCCCATGCTTTTTCCGGCAAGTAGCGTTTAGTATAGCCTTTTTGAATTGCCTTATCCTTCGACATTGTTTAAAACACAAAATTTTGCATTTCTATATTTTAAACAGGCTTCATTGTAAGCTATTGCTGCTTCTTTTTCTGTTTTGTAGTACCCCAAAAAAAGAGTTTTGTAATTAACTGTTATTGATGCAAGCCATTTCTTAGAACCTCTTTTTGTTCGTGCATAACTAACACCCTTGTAAATTGAAGAACATTTTTTCTTTTGTTTTGGTTTTGCTGCACAATTTTCAGATCGAGTAGCTTTCAATAAAGGTTGTGAATTGTTTTTATTTTCTACATGATGCACGTCAAAATTGCAAGGGTTTTCTTTGCTTTCCATATAAAAAACAATTCGGTGTACATAATAAAATTTATAGTCAATTGTTATGCGCCAATAGCCGTTTCCATTTGGCGTGCCTGCAATATCTCCTTTTTTGTTTCCGGCTCTGCTTTTTTTATAACGTAAGCCGCTAGGACTTGTGTTACACAGATAAAATAAACTATTTAAACGCTCAAGCGAGGGAAGTGGGCGTGGAGCCATGTACAAAGTTTAGTCTGCCATGACTATAGCATTCTTTACCCTTTTTTGTCCTTTTGTCTTTTAGCTGCTTTGACAGCCTTAGTTGCTTTGTCTTTTTCGTATTGGTCTTTGGTTTTCCAATCCTCACGGCCCCACTTCTCTAAAGATTTTTGTTTTTCTCCTTTGTTGCCACGATATCCACCACCTTCTTCCTTGTACTCACGTGCAACAATCTGAGCTTTACGGGCAGACCATTGGCCTGGCTTGCCGCCTTCAGAACCAGCCATCACGCGATCTTTAATACGTTCGCGCAACTCTGGTTTAGTATACTTATTCTTCTCCTGAGACATCAGGATCTTTCATACGCTCTTCTAATAGTTTAGCCCACTTACACGGACGTTTAATCACTTCTTGTAATTCTTCCTCACTAATGTAAGGAAAGTCTTGATTTAATTTTGCAAAATATTTTTCGAGGCGTTCAGCCTCGGAAGGAATGTGGCACTTCATTGTTGCTTCCAAAACGTTCAATAATCATGTCAATCTGTTCCAGGGATTCAATGCGACACATTAAATCAGTAATCGCATTGATGGTCACTGGGTGTTCAGTGCGAGCTGCAAAAGCAAGTGCATCGCGCAGATGGCTGCTTGCCTCATCTAATGAGCCTTTAACCTGAGCAGAAAGAGCCATTACATTTCAAATCAATACAAATAGATTAGCACCAGATCCAACCAATTTGATATGAGTCAAAGTACGGATCTATACCCAAGGACTCCATCAGTTCGTACACAAGCCGTCCCTTGCCATGCCGGCGACCATCTGGTGCTTTGATATTGTCATCCACAACAATCAGCGTGTTGGGTCCCAGGAGCCCAGAGGCTGCAAACAATTCTTTTAGATGGTGAGAAGCTGGTGCCCAGTCGTGATTCCAATCAGTGATGTTATACGAATCAAGATAAAGAAGAGACACATGCCCATGCATTGTGTCAAGAGCTTCTACTGAATCTGATTCAATAACCTCTGCATGCTTTGTGGATTTACGTGCAAGCTCGCAAGCTGCCGGATCAATATCAATTGAAATTAACTGACCAGTACCTCTGATGTCAATGTAATTATCAAACAACAAAGTTGAACAACCATCACCTGTGTAATTGTTTTCTTCACGATACGTACCTGTTTCAACAATGATTGGCTCGTCACACAAGTCAAGATGTTGAAAAATTTTTTCAAACGTTTCTTTACGTGCACCTAGCCGTGCCTTCAAAGGCTCGAAGTAAGTGCTCCAGGTGCGTTCTTCTGTCACAGGTCAATGCGGGTGTAAGGTACGTCTTGTGATTGTAGCTCCCTCTCGTAAGCGTCAGCTTCGATGGTTTCTACATCTTGATACGCAAGGTTAACAAAACAACCTGTGCGACACTCTTCGTCAAAGTCAAAATAAAAGCGAGTTAAGTTTGATGCCATGGGTTAAACATCTGATGAGAATGTATGCAATTGCTAACATCGCAAGGCGTCCGTTAACACGTTCAGCATACCAAAAGTGATCACCTAAGTCAGTGTGCCTTTTCCAAATTTTAAGATCAGGTGCTGCTTCCAGGATCCACTGCCAAATCGCAACAAAAATCCAACCAAAGCAAGACACGTACCCTTGGATGCCTAGTAGGAATTTGTTCATTGACGTGATGCGACTTCCATGAAGAATAAGTAGGCATCCATGCTAATGACGACAAGCATCGCACCAAGGATCGAAGCGATTGCGTAGTTGAATCCGTCCATCACATTAGGCTCTTTCATTTGCTAGACTAGTCGCAATACACAAAACCAACAATGGTTGCTAGACTGAATACGTCAGATCCTTGGATTATAGCCAAGGAAGAGCAACCAGAAGTTATGCGGTCGTTGAATAGGACCGCAGCCAGAATCTCGCTTAACGGTAGACGTCACTATACAACGCCGTTACCCACTGGACCTGCGCCATCCGTAACCACTATCATTAGTGAGACGGTTTCCGAAGCAAACAAACGGAAGCTTGAAATGTGGTCGAAAGCAAATCCAGGTGTCAAAGAAGCTGCTGCCGAACGAGGAACTGCCATCCACTATGGCATGGAACAGTACCTCAAAGGGAATAAAACTCCTGATATTCCAGAAGAATATGCGGACTTTTGGTCGGGTATGCCATCAATCCTGGATCAATTTGAGGAAGTCCTTTGGGCCGAGTCCCCTGTTCTGGATAAGTTTGACTTCACTATTGGTGCTGATGACGTTGCTCGCGTCTGGGGTTGTGACTCAGAAGGTCGTGCTTGGGCTGGTGCTCCTGATATTATTGCTGTCGCCAATAACAAGCTGACACTTGCCGATCTAAAAACCAGTGTCAAACCCTATAGTCGTAAGTGGCCAAAAGATTTGGAAAAGGGGTCCCAAGAGTGGAGAGATCTGCTTAGTGGTCATCTTAAGTTTAAAAAGACTTGCAAGCAATTAGCTGCATACGACATTGCTATCGAACAAACGCTTGGCATGACGGTACAACAAGCTGCAATCTTAGTGTCAACTCCAGTACGTACGCAAGTGTTTAAAATCTCAAGAAATTTTCTTAATATGTTGAGAGAAGATTGGTACAAAATTGTTGATGAGTACTACAAACAAATTGAAAATTGCAATGTATATGATCCAGATTTGATTTGAAAACTTTAAAAGATGCTTTACAATCCACAGGGAAAAATGGAGTGCAGAAAACGACTGGCTTGGACAATTGCTTGTGAACGCGCAGTTGTCACAAAAGAAGATGCTGTAACAATTTACAACAAACTCATGAATGAATTTAGTGATATGGATAAGAGAACTAAATACAAACAAGCTGAGTCTAATAAGTCTCAGTAATAAAACCAAAAGTCCTAGGACGTTCTGGGTTGGTGGCCGTAGGATAAAAAGACAACCCACAAAACCACATGAGTACCCACGTCATCGGCGTGGGCGAATGGATGCATACCCTCGTTAGCCGTATGTCCAATGCGGCGGATGGGGATTTGTTTTGTCTTCCAACGCCTATGCATCTACATGCTTACAACTTAATAAAAGACGGTCAATACCCTGACCGCAGCTTTAGAATCTCCCTTACCTACCCAACGAAGTGACGATGCACATGAACCAACAAGCAGTGAAGCCTGGCGAAATCCGACTCGACCTCATTCCTATTGATTGGCCATTAACTCCTCTTGGTCCCAACAAAGATCCATATGTATTGGGTTGGCAAAATAAACCGTTTACGACTGAAGCAATTGAAAATGAAATTATTAAGGGAGAATGCAAAGCCATCGGATTACTTGGTGGTCCTGCCTACAACAATCCTTATGGTTTCGTTTGGGTTGATGTTGACGGACCATCCGTCTATGAGCTCATCGAACAAATCTCAAACCTCTGCTTACTCGATGCGTTGCCTCCCACCCTTACCATCCTCAGTGGTAAAGCAGGGCGTGAACGTCGTCTCTATAAAGTAAGTAAAGAAAAACAAAAACATTTTGTACGAAATAAATATACATGGACCTCGCAGGGGTCCATGGAAAAACTAGAGATCTTGTGGAAGCGGCACCAAGGTGTGTTGATGGGTTCGCATCCAGATACGCAAGGTTACTTCACAGCAGAAGGATTGGGATTTGAATGGGCGGACAAAATTCCTGAGCTGCCAAGCTGGGTGTTAAATGCCATCATTACCCGCAACGCAAAACAAGGACGTCCTGCAGAAGAAGTATCACGAGTCATTGGTAACTCTTTTGCAATCACCAGTCGCATCGGACTGGAGCGGGATATGCAATTGGCTACCTCCGCAATGTGGGCGCTTCCCCTTGAGGCGGTGGATGACTACGACATCTGGATTGCTATCGGACAATCGCTTCATGAACTTGATGAATCCCTGCTCGATCAATGGGATGAATGGTCCAAACAAAGCGATAAATATAAAGAAGGTGAGTGCCATAAACGTTGGCTATCCTTTACAAAAGGTGGTGGCCGTGGTATTGGGACACTTTACCATCTGGCTGAACAAAACGGATGGAAGCGTCCGCAAGAAGACAAGGTGTTCCCTCCAGATGATGCTACTATCAACCACGTAGCAACCATTCTTCCCGAAATCGAAAGACATGTGGAAGATGAAATGGATCATTTACTGAAAACAGCTACACCAAACGACACTATTCCAATGCAAACCGAAAACTACATTGACGAACCTCAATCACAAAAGCGGGGCAAGAAAAAAGAAAAAGAAATGCGGCAACCTAAGAATGAAATTGCCGACAAACTATTAGCTACTTACGGTAACAACCTGTTATTCAGTCTGCCTCACAACCAATTCTTTATGTACGACCCTAGCCAGGGGTTGTGGAATAAAGTGACCAAGATTGAAATGCTTGGTGATATCCGTTCCAAACTCCAAGCCCTTCTGTTAAGTGGCTGGTTGCGTGAAGGATTCAGCTTCCAAATGCTTGATGACATGTTCAAGCAACTCCAAGCGATGGTGCCTTGTGATAAATGGCACGAAGCAACAGATGTTCTGCTCTTTACCAACGGTGTGCTTGATGTGACCACACGGGAATTGCGGCCGTTTGATCGCAATCTCCATATGACACAGCAAATGCCTTACGCATACAATCCTCAGGCAACGTGTCAACCGATCATTGATTGGCTGCGTTACACACAACATGGTTCAGAGCAACGCACACAAGTTCTTCGTGCTTGGCTGCGAGCAACTCTTCTTGGTCGTTACGAACTACAGAAGTTTCTTGAGTTGGTAGGACCTGGTAAATCTGGTAAATCAACCTATGCCAACCTTTGTGTTGCTCTTGTTGGCAAACGGAACGTTTGCTCAACGGAACTAGAACAAATTGAGAAGAACCGATTTGAAACCGCTAGTTTCATGGGTAAGAAAATTATTCTGTTCCAAGATTCTGACCGTTATGGTGGCAGTGTTTCAAAACTAAAAGCAATCACTGGTGGTGACTGGATTCGTTCTGAGTTCAAGTATCAAGCAGAACAACTTGAGCCCTTCCAGTTCCAAGGTGTTGTCATCATTACTGCTAACGAAGCAATTCAATCCACCGACTACACCTCTGGTCTTGCCCGTCGTCGCCTCACTATTCCGTTTGATCGTCCCTTCACTGGTGGTCAAGCAGAACAACGTACGTTGATGGGTTTTGATAACAAGGGCATTCCTCAGGGAGATTTTGCGCCCTTACTGCCAGGGCTTGTGAACTGGATACTGGATATGTCTGAATCTGAAATGCGTGATTACTTGATGGAAACATCAAAGCACGTTGATTTCTTCCAGGTGTACGAGAAGGATCAAGCCATTCGTTCTAATCCGCTTTTGGATTGGTTGGACAAACACGTTATTTTTGCTCCGGGAGAACGGTCTGTCATTGGTACCTGTAAGCCTTCCGCTGGTGGTAACAATTACTATGTCGATTGGTCCACACTGCTGTATCCGTCCTATGCAGAACATTGCCGTGGTGCCAACGTTGGTGTTTCTGGGCGTGCTCGATTTGAAGTGCTCCTTATGGACATCTGTAAAAACCAATTAAAACTCAATGTGTACACAACCAAAAACACCAATGGTTTGATGGTCCATAACATCCTCGTTCGTGAAGGTGCACCGGAACGCTACAAGGGTTATCCTTCCATTCTGGAAGTAGCCTCTGACCCTACACGTTATGCAATGGAGTATGGTGTTAATCCTGCGATAATGGAAGAACACATCGCACCAGACCATTGAGTAACGGGCGTCACCTGATCCTTGACCTGTATGGTTGCGATCAGAACCTTTTAAATAACTATGAGGAGCTCCAGCATTTGCTGGAAGCTTCTCTTGTTTTAGCAAAAGCAAATATCTTACGTATCTTTGGCGAGAAATTTGAACCGCAAGGCGTGACCCTGTTAGCACTCCTATCGGAATCGCATGCATCTATTCATACGTGGCCTGAAGTAGGGTATGCGGCAGTTGATCTCTATACCTGTGGAGATACGACGCTTACCCATAAGGCTGCAGAGTTTTTAAAAAAGAAGTTAGGCGCAGAAACAGCAGATGAAAAAGAACTTGTGCGATCAATTGAACCCGTTAATTGTGTAGAGTAGATCGGAGTTATTCCGATCTAATGTCTAAGAAAGCAAAACTTTTGTGGTGTGGTGACATTGTTGCCATGACTGGGTTTGCCCGTGTAACTGAAAATGTCATCTCACGTTTAAAAGACGACTTTGAAATTGTTGTTTTAGGTAACAACTGGTGGGGTGACCCAACTCCTCTGCAGCAGGAGTACAAAATGTATCCGTCCTCCAATCGGCACCAGACTGCGCCCTTTGGTGAGCAACGCATTCGTGAAATCGTTGAACGTGAACAACCTGACATCGTGTTCACAATCAATGATATGTGGATTATTAATGAGCAATACAACCAAATTAGAGATTTGCACAAGGCCGGCAGATTTAAATTTGTTGGCTACGCACCCATGGATTCGTATGCATGGACCGGTTGCCTAGCAGATACAGCCAATGAATGGGATGCAGTTATTTCATACACAGAATTTGGTGCATATGAATTTATGCGTGGTGGTATTACGAAGCCTGTGACTGTTATTCCGCATGGAGTAACACCAGGGCAGTTCTATCCTGTCGATAAAGCAGAAGCACGGCAACGCTTGGGCCTTAAACAAGATAGCTACATTGTTTTCAATGGTAACCGCAATCAATTCCGTAAACGGATTGACATCACAATCAAAGCATTTGCTGATTTTGCCGTTGATAGACCTGAAGCCATGTTGTACCTGCACATGGGTCTTAAGGACCAGGGCTGGGACATCATGGAGGTGTTTGCACGTGAGATGACACGTGTTGGTATTGATCCAAACGGAAGGATCATCATGACGTCAAACCAAGCTAATCCACCAAATGTGTCGGTAGAAATGCTAAATGACATCTATAACGCATGTGATGTGGGTGTTAATACCTGCAAAGGCGAAGGCTGGGGTCTTGTCAACTTTGAACACGCCGCATGTCGTGTTGCTCAAATTGTTCCTGACCATACATCGTGCCGAGAAATTTTTGAAGGCTACGGTCAATTAATTCGTTGTGACCACGTTGATGTGGATACCAATTATTCGAGAGAAATGCCATGTCCTTCTGCAGAACATCTCACGGAATTACTTGACTATTTATATGAAAATCCTGACATTGAAAAAGAAGTTGCAGAGGCTTGTTACAAACGCGTAACTGATCCTCAATTCTCATGGGACACAGTTGCGTCTCAGTTTGGTGGAGTATTTGAGGAGGTGTTGTCCCAGGAGCCTGAAACTGTGGCAGAACCTAAAGAAAAAAAGAAGGAGCGAAAGGAACGCACACGGACTAGGAAGCTTGGTAAGTGAGGTTTGTTGGTACGTATGTATTGTGGAAAACGCAAGGAGACGGGTAAAACAATGGATACCGGCTTATTAAAGGGTAAATACCGTCTTATCTAACCCTCTATAGGGTTTCATACGTTGTTAAATCTTTGTAGCAGTTATGTACGGACCCCTGGGACCTGTACAGAAGTGAGACATTTTTGAACAAGGTATGAAACCCTATATCTAAGATAATAAGGCGGTATTCACCCTCCCACAAGACGGTATTCGCAGAATCTCTTGCATACACTTCCCAACAGTGGTACAGTGCCTTGGTCCCCACCCACCAGGAGGTCATGGCACGCACCTATCTCGAGATGCTTCCGCTTTGGTACGTACAGGAGCAGCTAGAGCTCTCTGACCAGTACGCAACCGGTCTTGCGTGGAAGACGGAAGCACGTGGCCACAAGGCCGGTGACATGGCCGGGAGGCTGCATGGGAAGTACGCCTACGTCTCTCTATGCGGCAACCGTTACCAAGCCCACCGCATCGTCTACTACCTGCGTACTGGCACGGATCCAGGGAACGCAGACGTGCTTCACGACCCCGATAACGTCGCTTACGACAACCGAGAAGAGCTCACCCTCAAACAGCGCAAGGTGCGTCGTATGCCTTCTTACCGACGCCGTACACGCAACGCTGAAGGGGAGTTGGTCTACAGCCTGGAAGACGGCATGTCTTTCAACAAATATCAACGCCTCCTTGGAAACACAATCCATTCTTGATCATGGCTAACTACACCAAGCGCATCAATGAGTTTGCTTCTGTACTGACACCGTTTCGGTATGTAGCAAATATAGAAACACTTTCAGAAGCACAGTTAAATTGTCACGGATATTACCGTGGTTTTATATGCCCGCATGGGCATACTATTCGTGACAAGTCTTACCATTGGTGTTACGAATGCGTTCGTAAAATTTCTAATAACAATTGTGGTTTTGATATTAACTACATTGAGGGTTTGTACAGGCACCGTTTGCTATCTATCTGGAACAAAATTCCTGTTGGCGACTTTGACGAATGTTGGGAAGCGCCTGCGTTAACCACTACGCGAATTCGTTTTCCTTCTTATCGTTCTGCTACCAGTAAAAATCTGGCAGAAAATATTAGCGCTCACAAAGTTATCTACCAATGCGCATGGGGTGACGTTGGCAAGATGGTAGTTACACGCACATGTGGCAATAAAGCTTGTCTTAATCCTTTGCACATGGTTTCCAGTTGGAACCGCAGTTTTCCGCCACTTGAAATTCATCCGTTTGATCACACCTTTGATCCAGAAAAATTAATGCATTCTGCTGACAACAATTTAAAAGAAACTCCTGAACCCATTATGAACACTAAATACCAGCACACAATACAACATCCGTTATTAAACAAAAACACCCCGGATTATGATGATACACAGGAGCTGTATCACGGTTCATATGCCCAGGAATTCGGTACTTAGTCAAGAACAACGCACTAAAAACAATCCATTAGTACTTGGTACTTTCGATCAACTTTCTCTGCGTTACTTGCGTGGGAATCTTGGTGCAAAGTACCAAGTTAAAACAAATGGTTTTGGCGGCGGTACTTACAACAACTGGTTCCAGGTCAATCTTTCTGCGCCTGCTTGGATCATTGTTACCAAGGGACCGCCGCGTCCTACGTATATCAACGTCAGTGTTTACGATTTAAATAACATCCCTCAAACAGATCTTCCTGTTTTCCAGGCTGATTCATTGACTGATGGTGTCAATAACCTGGGAGAAGTGTACGTTCCTTACCTAAATACAGTAATGAGCGTACAGTCTGATCTGTACAACAGTTTTGAACGTCTGCGTTTAGATCGCGGGGATGACCGTTATTTCCCATTAGGCGTTGGCAGTTATCTCATTTGTATCTCTTCAACACGCAACGAACCTCTTGATTACGAAGTTGGTGTTGTTATTGAACCAGCCTCTACTGCTTTAGAAGGTTTTTGGCAACTTGAAGATCTAGATGGCAGTTGTGCGCTGCAAGAATACACTATTGACGTTGCTGATATTGTTAGCCCTGTTGATACGGCTGTTGTCATCCCTCCCAATGGTGGTGCATTCACTGAGGTACTTTGTATTATTGAATCTCCAGGGGGCAGTGTCACTGTTGGAACAAATTCAACATGGATTATTGGTAATCGCATTCCAAGTTCAAACATCAATAATTACAAAATTGAATTAGAACCAGGGGATGACGCGTATTACGATACTATTCATGACCACTCTTTATCAGATTGGCAAGCAGCTTGGAGCAGAGAACATCAAGATACAGATCGTTTTCCCGAGCTGTTTATCCCGTTAACAAACAGGGCATGACAAAGTATTTGCTTTCGTTTTTTCTAAAAAAGTTTACAAAACACTCGCCAACTCTTGCTTGGTTGAGTTATTGTAAAAACAATCCATCGGCACCGGCATGCCGCATGTACGACGTATGACTCTCTTAGATCCCCCTCAAAGACCTGAAAAACCACAACCTGTTCCTTCTAAAATTACAGAAGCAACAGAAAAAGACTGGGAAGATTTTTTTGCTGAGCAAGAAAATCTGGATTACTTAAAAGAATTTGACCGATAGAATAAAAACAAATAGGTGCTTTTATGTCTGTAAACAACTACATTGAAGCTGCTCTTGCTGTACACGCAGCAGCTTCTGCCATTACAGCGTTAACTCCAACGCCAAAAGATGATGCGTTTGCTGTTAAAGCTTATCGCATCATCGAGCTATTGGCTTTGGTTGTTGGTCGTGCTAAAGAACCTGGTAACGAAAAACGCCGTCGTCGCCATTAAAACTCAATAGTTCCAACGGACACGCGGATTGCCGTCGCGGACACCAATGTGGACAAATCCTTTTGGTGCGCCGTATCCTAATGAGTACGGCCAATTTTTATCACACCATGCTTGTACAGCATTAATGTCAGCTCCTTCTACGTAAAAATCAATAGCCCCTGTTGACGCGGAACTGTAGGTGTGCTCGCTATTTTTAGCTCCACCTACTTGTGTATTAATGGGTTCTGGTCGAGATGCACTGGTAATGATTAAAGGCTTGTTACCAAACTGTTTGCGTACTCGTTCAAGAAATAAACACAGTTCTTTTGCTGTGTCACATTGATATTGTTTGGTAAAACGCCGCACCTCTTGGTTAAGAGTCAATTCGCCATAGGTAATATTTGGAGTGACTTTATAACTAAAAGGGCTTTGTGGAGTGAAATTGTTTTCATGTGGATTTTTACTTTCTTTTTCTCCAATGTTTTGAAGCTGTTTATCCATGATTTGAATTAATTTTGTGCTGTAGTTTGGATCAGTTGCATATCCTTCTTCTACCAATAAACGCGCACATTCATTTCGACTACTTGCTTTATTGACGCCTTTGTATTTACCAAAGTCTTTATACCAGCGATCAACCAAGTAGTAAATACAAGTTTTAAGATCCGGAAAATCAATAAAACCTGCTTTAATTGTTACCCACTTTCCGTTAATAAATTCCTGCGTATCAACTTTTGATCCAGACCCTTTTAAACCAAACGCATTCCAAGTGCCTGAAAAATGTTTTCCCCATCCTGATTCAAGTGCCCACTGTGCAGCAACACATTCTGGCCATTTAGCACCAGCTTGCTTTGCTGTTGCTAAAACACCTTCCCATGTATTAGCAACATCTGTTTTTGCCGTTTGTTTATTGCGGTATTTAACAGCAAAAGACTCCAAAACATCAGGAGAAACCTGAGCTTGAAGCCAATTCCATGCATCAATTTGCTGAGGTTCTTTTTTAAAAAACTCTGCAGCATCGGTAAGTTTAATTGTCACAACACTTCTTTCAGTTTTTTGTATTTTAACTGATAGTAGTGTTATTTAAAATCAAACTTTAACGTAGCCAAGTGGATGCGGTAAAGGCGGCAAAGGATCTGGCGTGCCCCAGGGTAACCCAGATGCTTTATTTAGTTCTGCATTAACACGTTCGGCAAGTGCGGCTTCAATTTCTTTAACGCGATCCGGTGTTAACGCATCTTTACACCAACCCATTACCGTTTCTTTACTCAAGCTCAAGTACGGAACCCATTTTTTACTATCAGCGGGGGCAAGCTGAACAACACCTGAAGTGCTGATCGTATACTTGCCCGCCATCTGATAAGCAAACCAGTGAATTGCAGTTACCTCACTACCTGGGTAAGAAGAACTGTCCGGAAGATTCCGTTCAAGTAATGAAATTCCCCAAGTAGTTTGGTTCATTGGTCAGCTTTCAACAACTTCAGGATCAATAGCATTGGCAGTTTCTTCTTCCTCTGATGCAAACTCAAGCGTTTCAATCAGTTGACCGATGAGGTTACCGGAAAAAGCAATCAGATTGCCGTCACCGGTAGCACGTGCAGCACCAAAAGAATTGATGGCACTGATCAGCTCAGACTTTTTGCAAGCCATAATGAACAAATAACTTCAAAGAGTATAACAAAAATCACCAAGGTACACCAGCTTCTGTGGTTGGATTCAGTTTTTGCTGGAGTTGATTGTACAGTCCTTCTTCGATAGTGACGATTTGATCAGGACCAAGGGTTTCAAACACCCAGTTCAAAACCTCTTCTTTGGTCAGTTCACTGAAAGGAGTGAAGTTATCGGGGTCTGGATCACCAAAACCAACGGAGCCATAGACACCGACTGATTCACCATTCTCTTCCAGTGCAGCAGTCCAGTGTGCAGTGTAGACAGCACCATCAGGACAAGTGTCCCCATCAGGAAGTTTACGCTCAAGCTGAGCAATATCCCAAGTTGCGTTAGGCATGGTACTAATGTTTTCTACTATTTTACAGGAAGTAAGTAGTGATGCCAAATACTAGCTATCAGCAAGACGCTTCATGCCTTTGTCATTGTTGGCGTAGAGACGTTTTAAAGCAGCAGTGGCATTCCTAATAGCTTCCGTTTCACGCCGCACCTCATCAATGCGGCGATCAAGTGGTTCTAGCCAGGTGTCGTCAAGCATGGAAGTGAAGGGGACTACGCGCTCTCAAGAGCAGACAAGCGAGCTTCCATTGCTTCGATCTGCTCCTTTTGGCGTTTGATCAGATTCAGGAGATGAGGTACAAAGCGTTCGTACTGGACGCCTTCAGGCTCAGGAGTGCAAGGCGTTGAAACAGCGGCCCCGTTCTCGTCGTGAGTAATCTCAGTTGTTTTCCAGTGAACAAGACGAGGATCAATAGAAGCTACTTCTTCTGCAATGAAGCCCCAGTAGCTGTGTTCAGAGCAGTCGTGCTCGCAGGTAGAGCGATACCAGACAGGGCGACAAGCCAATAGCGCATCGGCGTATTGATCATCAAGAGTTTCAACGTCAGTCTTGTATTTAATGGATGACGTACTTCTTTGTAGATAACCACTGGAGTCAACATTAACAT